>Ga0129309_1001104_pt1 | contig 15415 bp, 12 predicted proteins | sample L1105metagenome_FD_94439 | JGI IMG/M metagenome (GOLD analysis project Ga0129309, IMG submission 94439) | Ring-tailed lemur group fecal microbial communities from Wisconsin, USA - L1105 metagenome | ecosystem: Host-associated > Mammals > Digestive system > Large intestine > Fecal | place: USA...
GGCAAAAAGTCTACATTATTTCCAGATAATTTAAAAAAGCCTCAAAAACCCCCTTTCCTGCAAGCCAAAAAGACCGGAGGCAGCTGCTTTTACAGGCATTCTGTCCCCGGTCCCATCAATCGGCTTTTTCCTCTCTCTGACCGTCTCTATCTCCTATTTCCCATACACCTTTTTCATCCGTGCCATGGCTTCCTTTGTATGTTCCGTGGTTCCGAATGCAGTAAGGCGGAAGAAACCTTCCCCATTCTTTCCGAAACCGCTTCCCGGTGTTCCCACCACATTGGCCTTATCCAGCAGGTCCTCAAAGAATTCCCAGGACTTCATGCCGCCCGGACACTGCATCCAAATATACGGAGAATCCTTTCCGCCAATGTGCCAGATTCCCAATTCAGCCAGGGTCTCTGTCATAATACGTGCATTCTCCCGATAAACATTCAGATGCTCCCTGCACTGCGCCATTCCCTCCGGAGTGAAAGCAGCCGCAGCCGCCCGCTGAACCGGATAGGAAACTCCGTTAAATTTTGTGGTCTGACGGCGCAGCCACATCTTCCGCAGAGACATGCCGCCCCGCTCTAGCTTACCCGGAACAACCGTATAGCCGCATCTCGTTCCGGTAAAGCTGGCCAGCTTGGAAAGAGAACAGAATTCAATCGCGCATGTCTCAGCCCCCGGAATCTCAAAAATGCTTCTCGGAAGCGCCGGATCTGCCACAAAGGATTCATAGGCAGCATCAAAGAGAAGAACTGCTCCCTCCGCATTGGCATAAGCTACCCACTCTGTCAGCTGTTCCTTGCTGTAAACGCCTCCGGTGGGGTTATTGGGGGAACACAGATAAATGATATCGGCATGCTGACCCTTAGGCGGCATCGGAAGAAAACCATTGTCCACATTAGCATCCATGAAGGTAATCCGGCGTCCGGCCATGACATTGGTATCCATATAAACCGGATATACCGGGTCCGGAATCAGTACCGTATTATCCGCATCAAACAGATCCAGAATATTTCCCAGATCACTCTTGGCTCCGTCGCTGATAAAGATATCATCCGCATCTACAGTCACGCCAAAGGAGGCGTAATAATCCCGAATTCCGTCCCGCAGAAAATCGTACCCCTGTTCCGGTCCATACCCATGGAAGGTGGACGCTTCTCCCTGCTCCCTGGCAGCCTCTGCAAAGGCCTCTGCTGCCTTCTGGCAGATAGGCAGGGTCACATCTCCGATTCCCATCCGGATAATATCCGCATCCGGATGGGCTGCTGTATATTCATTTACTTTTTTTGCGATGGTGGAGAATAAATAACTCTCCGCCAGATTCTTGTAATTTTCATTGATCTTCAATTCAGGCTCTCCTTTTCGGGGCGCCATAAGCGCCTTCTTTCACTTTTTATTTTTGATCTTTCCTCGTTTTTCCCATCGAAACTGCTCCTACCGCTCTGCCGCAGCCTTCACAAACTCACGGAAAATCGGATGCGCGCGGTTGGGGCGGCTCTTAAATTCAGGATGATACTGTACTCCCATATAGAATGGATGTCCCTTTACCTCCATGGCCTCCACCAGCGTTCCGTCCGGTGACTGGCCGGAGAACACGGCTCCATTCTCCATATATACTTCCCGGAAGTTGTTATTAAACTCGTAGCGGTGGCGATGGCGCTCTTCAATCAATTCCTCTCCATAGGCCTTCATCATCAGGGTATCCGGCGCAATCCGGCAGGGATAAGCGCCCAGACGCATCGTTCCTCCCATATCGGCCAGCCCCAGCTGCTCTTCCATCAGGGCAATGACCGGATGCTTGCTTTCCGGATCAAACTCGCTGGAGTTGGCATCCTCATAGCCCAGCACCCCTCTGGCAAAGGCAATGGCTGCAATCTGCATGCCCAGGCAGATACCAAAATAGGGGATGCCTTTTCTTCTTGCAAAATCAGCGGCTGCAATCATACCTTCAATTCCGCGGATACCGAATCCGCCCGGCACGATGATTCCTGCGGAATCGCCCAGGATCTCCTCTGCTGTCTCCGGAGTCACCGTTTCACTGTCTACCCAGTTGATATTTACCTTAACCCCGTTTTCCCATCCGCCGTGATGCAGCGCCTCCACAATGGAGAGATAGGAATCGTGAAGCTTTACATATTTGCCTACCAGAGAAATTTTTACCTCTTTTTTGCTGTTCTTAATCCGCTCCAGCATCTGCTTCCACTCAGCCAGATCGCACGCGCCGGCTTTATCTTCCAGCCCCAGCTCCCGCAGAGCAATCTTAGCAAGACCTGCCTCCTCCAGCATGATCGGCGCCTCATAGAGCACCGGCAGCGTCAGATTTTCGATTACACAGTCCTCCTTGACATTGCAGAACAGGGCAATCTTGCGGAAAATGGAAGGATCGTCCACCGGATGATCCACGCGGGCCACAATAATATCCGGCATGATGCCAAAGGACTGCAGCTGCTTTACAGAATGCTGAGTCGGCTTGGATTTATGCTCTCCGGAGGACTCCAGATAGGGGATCAGCGTCACATGAATAAAGAGGCAGTTCCCCCGCCCGGCCTCCAAAGACACCTGACGGATGGCCTCCAGAAACGGCTGTGACTCAATATCACCGGTGGTTCCGCCAATCTCCGTAATGACAATATCCGCATCTGTTTTCTCCTGGACGGAATAGATAAAGGACTTAATTTCATTGGTAATATGGGGAATAACCTGTACCGTTTCGCCTAAGTATTCTCCCCTTCTTTCTTTATTTAACACATTCCAGTATACTTTTCCAGTCGTTAAATTGGAAAAACGGTTCAAATCTTCATCGATAAAGCGCTCATAATGGCCCAGATCCAGATCCGTTTCCGCTCCGTCCTCTGTGACAAACACTTCGCCGTGCTGGAAAGGACTCATAGTCCCCGGATCCACATTAATGTAGGGATCCAGCTTCTGTGCTGCCACCTTAAAGCCCCGCGCCTTTAAAAGACGGCCCAGGGAAGCAGCTGTAATGCCCTTTCCCAAACCGGATACCACACCGCCCGTTACAAAAATATATTTTGCCATCTGTTTTTCCTCCTGTTTTCTATTCCTCTGCATGTCCCTGAAGCACATAACCCGGAATCTGGATGTCCTCCGGATTTTCCATCTCATCCATCTCATTTTTTGCTGCCGCGCCGTGCGCAATATGGGCAATATCCACCAATTCTACATTGTCCTCATCATATCTGCTTTCCAGGCTCAAAGCCAGAACTGCTGCCGTATCCAGAGAAGTCAGACACGGAATGCCAAGCTCTACCGCCTTGCGGCGCATCCGCACGCTGTCACGCTCCGGCTGGCGTCCGGTGGCGGAGGTAGAAATCACATAGCTGATCAGACCCTTTTCCATAACGGAAATCGTGGTTTCTTCCCCTTCCTTTGCCTCTTTCGGTTTCTTCACCAGTGTGGAGGAAATACCCGAATGATTCAAAAGCCTTGCCGTTCCCTCTGTGGCATAAATCGAAAATCCCATGGAAACGTATGCCTTTACCAGCTCCTTTAAATCCCGCTTATCCGTATCGCGCACGCTGATCAAAAGGCCGCCGCTCCGCTTCATATAATATCCTGCTGCAATCAGGCCCTTATAAAGCGCTTCCTCCATGGTTCTGGCAATTCCCAATACCTCACCGGTGGATTTCATTTCCGGTCCCAGCTGTGTATCTACATCAGACAGCTTCTCAAAGGAGAATACCGGAACCTTCACGGCATAATACGGAGAACACGGATAAAGACCTGTCTCATACCCCATATCCTTTAAAGTCTCGCCCATCATAATCCGGGTAGCCAGATCCACCATGGGGACGCCCGTTACCTTGCTGATATAAGGCACAGTACGGGAGGAACGCGGATTCACCTCAATAATGTAAATCGTATCATCATGCAGTACATACTGAATATTAATGAGTCCTTTTGTATTCAGAGAAAGAGCCAGCCGTATGGAATAGTCCACCAGACGATCCTTCTGGCTTTCTGTCAGCATAAATGCCGGATATACGGCAATAGAGTCTCCAGAATGGACACCGGCACGCTCAATGTGCTCCATGATGCCCGGAATTAATACTGTTTCGCCATCGCAGATAGCATCTACCTCCAGCTCCGTTCCCATCAGGTATTTATCAATCAAAATCGCATTCTCAATCTTGTGAGAGAGAATAATCTTCATATATTCATGGATATCCGCATCATTATAGGCAATGATCATATTCTGTCCGCCGAGTACATAGCTGGGGCGGACCAGAACCGGATAGCCCAGGCGGTTTGCTGCCTCGATGGCCTCCTCTTCCGTATACACCGTATCGCCGGCCGGCTGCTTCATATTCAGCTTTTTAAGAAGGGCATTGAAACGGCCTCGATCCTCTGCCATATCAATACTGTCTGCCGGGGTTCCAAGCACCGGAATATTGTTTTCCACCAGACACTTGGTCAGACGGATGGCAGTCTGGCCGCCAAAGGCCACTACTGCGCCGATCGGTTTCTCGATGCGGATAATATCCAGCACATCCTCCGGTGTCAGCGGTTCAAAATACAGACGATCCGCAACATTGAAGTCCGTAGAAACGGTCTCCGGATTATTGTTAACAATTACTACCTCATATCCCGCCCGTTTTAAGGACCAGACACAGTGAACGGAGGCAAAATCGAATTCAATTCCCTGTCCGATTCGAATCGGACCGGAACCAAATACCATGACAACCGGTTTGCCCGTCTTATGTGTCTTTATGAATTCCTCCGCCTCGTCCTCTTCTCCGTAAGAGCTGTAAAAATACGGAGTGCTGGCAGCAAACTCCGCGCTGCAGGTATCAACCATGCGATAGCAGGCCGGCAGATGTTCAATAGTGGAAAGCCCCGTCATCTCCTGAATCACCCGATCCGGGAAGCCGTACTGCTTCGCCTCCAGATAAAGCTCCTTTGTAAGCTCACCTTCCTGCATCTGCCGCTCCAGGTAAAGCAGATGGAACAATTTATTTAAAAACCACTCATCGATCCGGGTCAATTCATGAAGCCACTCCACGGTTTTCCCCCGTTTCATGCTCTCATAAATCGCAAAGATACGTTCATCGTCCTGAGAAAGAATCTTTTCTGTCAGTTCCTCCTCCGTCAAACCGCCCATTTTCTTCATATTTAAGCTGTCCTGGGAAATCTCCGCACCGCGGACAGCCTTTAAAAGTGCCTGCTCGAAATTTCGTCCGATAGCCATAACTTCTCCGGTGGCCTTCATCTGGGTACCCAGCTTTCTTCTGCCGTACACGAACTTATCAAACGGCCATTTCGGGAATTTCACTGCCACATAATCCAGAGCCGGCTCAAAGCAGGCCATGGTTTCTCCCGTCACCTCATTGGGAATCTCATCCAGGCGATAGCCGATGGCAATCTTTGTGGCCACGCGGGCAATGGGGTAGCCGGTGGCCTTAGAGGCCAGCGCAGAAGAACGGGAAACTCTTGGGTTTACCTCAATCACCGCATACTCAAAGCTCTCCGGGTTCAAAGCGAACTGGCAGTTGCAGCCGCCCTCAATCCCCATGGCCTGAATAATATTCAAAGCAGCCGAACGAAGCATCTGATACTCCTTATCCGCCAGGGTAACAGCCGGAGCGATAACGATGGAATCTCCCGTATGAATACCCACCGGATCAAAATTTTCCATGGAGCAGACCGTAATCTCGTTTCCGATACTGTCCCGCATTACCTCGAATTCGATCTCCTTCCATCCGGCAATACATTTTTCCACCAGAATCTGATTAATCGGGGAAAGGCGGATACCTGTCATGGCGATCTCATGAAGCTCTGCCTCATCCTTTGCGATTCCGCCTCCGGTACCTCCCAATGTAAAGGCCGGGCGGACGATAACCGGATAGGAAATCTTCTCTGCAAAGGCCAGCGCATCCTCTACTGTGGTAACTACCTCTGACGGAATCACCGGCTCACCGATGGCCTCCATGGTATCCTTAAAGCACTGGCGATCCTCTGCCTTATCAATGGTCTCCGGGGATGCTCCTAAAAGCGTCACACCGTGGCTCTTTAAAAAGCCTTCCTTGGCCAGCTCCATCGAAAGAGTCAGGCCCGTCTGTCCGCCCAAGGTGGACAGAATGCTGTCCGGTTTCTCTTTTTCTATAATCCGCTTTACTACCTCCAGAGTCAATGGTTCAATATAAACCTGATCCGCAATAGCACTGTCCGTCATAATGGTAGCCGGGTTGGAATTGACTAAAACCACCTCCAGCCCCTCTTCCTTTAAAGCACGGCACGCCTGGGTCCCCGCATAGTCAAACTCCGCCGCCTGGCCGATGACAATGGGACCGGATCCGATTACCATAACCTTTTTAAGCTTTTTATTTAACGGCATGACGTGCCCTCCTTTTCTTCACTGCTCTTTCCGTTCCGGCAGCCGTCTTTTGCATCGATGTCATTTTTCTTTATACTGCTGCCCTCTGTCTCTGTTTTACCGTCTGATTTTTTTCCGTCCCGCATCATCTGGATGAAACGTCCGAAAAGCTCCTCTGTATCCTTCGGCCCTGCACATGCTTCGGGGTGGAACTGTACCGTGAAGGCCGGCATATCGTGATAGGTGATACCCTCACAGGTACCGTCATTTACATTTACAAAGGTCTCCTCTGCTCCTTCCGGCAGACTCTCCCTTAATACCTCATACCCGTGATTCTGACTGCTGATGTAGACGCGCCCTGTAAGCAGGTCCTTAACCGGCTGATTAGCTCCCCGGTGGCCGTACTTCATCTTTCCTGTTTTGGCCCCCTTGGCAATGGCAAACAACTGATGTCCCAGACAGATTCCAAAGGTCGGAATCTTTGCCTCTGCCACTTTTTTCAGCTCCGTTATCACTCCCTGATTATCTTCCGGATCTCCGGGGCCGTTGGACAGCATAATTCCGTCCGGCGCCAGCTCCAGAATCTCTTCTGCTTTTGTAAAAGCAGGCACATCGATCACCTCGCAGCCCCGCTTTACCATCTCCCGAAGGATATTTTCCTTCGCGCCGAAATCCCATAATACTACCTTAAATTCTGCCGTTCCCTCAGCCGAAGCAATCTGACTTTCCTTCGGTGTTACGGTGTCCACGGCTTTGGTAATATGGAACCTCCTGATTTCCTCCAGATCTTCATCAGAATACGGAGGCTTCTTTTCTGTCAGTCTGCCATTCATGGAACCCGTCTCACGAATCGTTTTTGCCAGTTTTCTTGTATCAATTCCATAAACTGCCGGCAGATTTCTTTCCTTAAAAAAAGTGTCAAGATTCCCGCTGCTCCTGAAATTGGAGGGCTCCTGACACCATTCCTTTACGATATATGCTGATAAATATACTTCCTTGTTTTCGAAGTCCTGTGGGATCACTCCATAATTTCCAATCATGGGGAAGGTCTGAACGACAATCTGTCCAAAATAGCTGGGATCCGTGATTGTCTCAAGATATCCTGTCATTCCCGTTGTGAATACTACTTCTCCGGTCACTTCATTTAAAGGGGCGCCAAAGCTTTTTCCCTCAAAATATTCGCCGTTTTCTAAAAGAAGATATACCGGTTTTTCCATCTGGCCACCATTCCTTTCTCATTTGCTCAATTAACCTCATTTTGTAGACAGTCTTGTTTGCTTAAACGACAAAGAATCCTGCCGGAGGGCTTTTTTATATCATAGGAAACTCCTTGGAAGCTTCTTAAGATACAAAAAAGGTGTCCATGAGGCCCTGCCTCATGAACACCTTCGTCCATTTCGATGAATTATAGCATAGAGAAAAATCCCCGTCAATATTTAACTGGTGATTTTATAAAAAAATTTAGGCATACAAAAATCCCCCGGTCTGTTTCACCCTGTCAAAACTTCGGTGTCTTTCCCACTTCTGCCAGTGCAGCCAGAATCTCGTCCCGGCTCATACCGCCTAAAGCGTCAATGGTCGCTACCACAGCGCCCTCCACCAACGGACAGTCTGCCATCACTACCTTATCAGATCCATAGGCTTCTATCACCATCTCCGCTGTCATAACCGCGCTGCCCATGTCCATCAGAAGGATAACGCCGTCCTCGGAATCCACCGTTTCAATAGCCTGGTAGATCTTCTCGAAGCTGGTTCCAAAGCTTCCGTCCTCGGTGCCTCCGGCTGCTGCCACATTCGCTCCGGCTGCCATAATCGTAGTATATTCAGCCACACTTTCTGCCAGGTTCTGACTGTGGGATATAATTACAATTCCAACCATAGGATCAACCTCTCTTTAAAAATTCTCAGCCGCAGTCTGCATCATAAAGGTAAAGGAAGTGGCTCCCGGATCCTGATGGCCGATTCCGCGCTCACCCACATAGCTGGCACGTCCCTTGGTCGCCACCAGATCCTTTGTATGCTCTGCCCCGGCCAGCGCGGCGGCAGCTCCTGCCTCCAATGCGGCCTTGGCATCCTGCTTTTCCGCAAAGGATGCTTCCATCGCCTCATAAGCCGGAACCATGGCATCCAGCATGGTGGCTTCCTCTACGGTGGAACGCCCTCTCTGTCCGACTCCGTCAATTCCAGCCTTTAATGCGGTCAAAAACTCAAGAAAGCTCATTTCCTTTTTAGCGGTCAGAGCCATTCCCATCTTCATAAAAGCGGTGCCGTAAAGGGGGCCTGAGGACCCGCCTACTGTAGACACCAATGTCATACCGGTGGTTTTAAAAATTGTGCCCAAATCCTGCTCCGCCATCGCCGGAAGTTTCTTCTTCACTTCCGTAAAGCCCTTTGCCATATTAATGCCGTGATCATTATCGCCAATGGGCCGATCCAGCTCGGTTAAATAATCCTTCTCAGCGATGATTTTATCGCCGATTTTATCCAGAATGGTTATTACTGCTTCACTTTTAATCATGGTTCCTATCTCCTGCCTGTCTTATTGTCTCAAAAAAGCCTTGAGATTATGCCTTAAATGCCGGTGTATCTGCCTTGGCATCCAGAAGCTCTTTCAGCTCATCATCCAGACGAAGCAGAGAAATGGAGAATCCTGCCATCTCAATGGATGTCATATAGTTTCCGACAAAGGTCTTGTAAACCTTGATTCCTTTTTCTGCCAGAATATCCGCTACGTGATTATTGATGATGAAAAGCTCCATCAGCGGAGTTGCACCCGCGCCGTTAATGAGAACAGCCACCTCTCCGCCGGAGTAATCAATGTCAGCCAGAATCTTTTCCATCAGCATATCAACAATCTCATCAGCCGGACGAAGGGCCTCTCTGTGGGTACCCGGCTCGCCATGGATACCGATACCAACCTCCATCTCCTCATCACTCAATTCAAATCCGGGCTGTCCTGCTGCCGGAACGGTACACGGAGTAATCGCCATACCCATAGTCCGTACATTGTCAATTACCTTCTGAGCCACTGCCTGCACTTCGTCCAAGGAAGCTCCGGTCTCTGCCTTGGCGCCTGCGATCTTATGTACCAGAACGGTTCCTGCCACACCGCGGCGTCCTACTGTATAAAGGCTGTCCTTAACTGCCACGTCATCGTTTACTACTACCTGTTTTACCTGAATGCCTTCCATCTCGGCCATCTCACCGGCCATCTCAAAGTTCATTACATCGCCTGTATAGTTCTTTACAATCATCAAAACGCCCTTGTCAGTCGCAATGGCTTTGATACCCTCTAAAATCGGTTCCGGACTCGGAGAGGTAAATACAGCGCCTGCCACTGCCGCATCCAGCATGCCCTCGCCCACATATCCTCCGTGTGCCGGCTCATGTCCGCTGCCGCCGCCGCTGATCAGGGCAACCTTCCCCTCTTTTTTATGGGAACGTACTACTACATTCTGACCATCCAGCTTCTTTACATACTGCGGATATGCTTTTGCCATACCGAGAATCATCTCATTCTCAACCTGTTCTACGCTGTTAATAATTTTCTTCATTGACATTCCCTCCATATAATCCTTGAATTTGCTGCGGCGTACTGCTCACTTTGGGACCAGCAGCACAGAGTTCCCCATGTTTCCATTATACGCATCGAAAGTCTTAAATTCAATAGTCAATCAAGGGGTATGTGTAAAAATATCAGATAATTTCGTTGGTAATCCGCCCAATTTTTTCAATACGGCACTCTACCACGTCTCCCGGCTTCAAATATTTCGGCGGTTTGAATCCCACTCCCGCTCCGGCCGGAGTTCCGGTGGAAATAATGGTTCCTGCCTGCAGGGTCATCCCCTTCGAAAGCTCACTGATAATACGGGCGATTCCGAAGATCAGCTCCCCCGTATTGGCATCCTGGCGCAGTTCTCCATTTACCCGGGACTGAATCGAAAGCTTCGGCGGAAATTCGAATTCTCCTGCCGTAACAATCCAGGGTCCCATGGGCGTAAAGCCATCCAGGCTTTTTCCGAAATACCACTGTCCATGGCGATCCTGCAGATTCCGGGCGCTGATATCATTTAGAATCGTATAGCCAAAAATATAGTCCTCTGCCTCTTCCTCCCGCACATCCCTGGCATCCTTTCCTATAATGACAGCCAACTCCGCCTCATAATCCAGACCGTCCACCAGTTCCGGGTAACTGTAGATCTTATCCCCGTCGCCGGAGGCCCGTCCGACCCTCTTTCCAAAATAAACCGGATAAACCTGCTTTTCCTCATAAGCACCCTTTAAAAATTCACTGCTTTCCTTCAAATGGGAGACATAATTCACCCCCAGGCAAATCACATCCTGATCCGGTACCGGAATGGGCGGCAGAAGTCTGGCATCCTCAATGGGCACTGCATGGATTCCTTCCATCTCGTATGGCGCCTTTTTCGCCATATGCTCGGCCAGCTGGATCTCCGACTGGCTGATCCCGTTTATCAGCTCCTTCATATTCCGATAATCCATTCCCAAGGATTTAGCCGTATAAATCCATTGCCCGTCCTCACTCAGAATCCCCAGACGTTCCTTTTCGTCTATCTGAAATGTTAATACCTTCATGCTTTTCCTCCGCCATTATACACACTATGCTCATAATAACTCATTATGCTCATAAATACTCATTATGCTCATAAATACTCACTATGCTCAAAAGCTGCCTCCCTTCCCTTTTGCGGAAGGTACGGCAGCTTCATCCTTGAAACAATTATCTGATTTTTTCCGGGAATCCCACTTTTTTCTGTACCTTTCTCAAGGTCTTATTGGAAAAATACTGGGCCTTCTCCGCGTTTGTCTTAATGACACTGTCAAGATAGTCTTTATTTTTAGAAAGATCCGCAAATCGATCCTGCAGCGGCTTTAACACGGAAACTACAGCCTCGCCTACAGCCATCTTAAAATCGCCGTAGCCGCGTCCGTCAAATTCTGCCTCTACCTCTTTCGGACTCTTTCCGGTGCATGCGCAGTAAATGTCAATCAGGTTCCGGATGCCCGGCTGCTCCTCACAGTAACGGACGCAGGCCTCGGAATCCGTTACCGCACGTTTGAACTTGCGGATAATCGTATCCGGATCGTCCATCAGGTAAATACTGCCGTTCGGATTTTCATCGGACTTGGACATTTTCTTCGACGGATCCTGAAGACTCATAATCTTCGCACCGGCCTTGCCAATATAGGCCTCCGGTACGGTAAACACATCGCCGTAAATATTATTGAAACGAATCGCAATATCGCGGGTCAGCTCCAAATGCTGCATCTGATCAATTCCTACCGGAACCACATCCGCCTGATAAAGCAGAATATCGGCTGCCATCAGAACCGGATAGGTGAAAAGTCCGGCATTGATATTGTCTGCATGCTTTGCCGCCTTATCCTTAAACTGTGTCATACGGTTCAGCTCACCCATGTAAGTAAAGCAGTTCAGAATCCAGGCAAGCTCTGCATGTCCGGATACATGGGACTGATAATAGATACAGTTTTTCTCCGGATCCAGGCCGGCTGCGATATAAAGGGTCAGAAGCGTTCTCGCTCTCTTGCGAAGCTCCGCCGGGTCCTGACGCACGGTAATGGAATGCATATCCACTACACTGAAAAATGTCTGATATTCATCACTGATCGTTACCCAGTTTTTCAGCGCCCCCAGATAATTTCCCAGAGTTAAATTTCCGGTAGCCTGCATACCGCTGAAAAGGGTTTTCTTTCCGTCTAACATAAGCCTATCTCCTATCTATTTCTATCATTTTCTTCCAATCTGTCAGAATTCTATCTGCCTGCATCCGCGTATTTTTTCTGTCCGAATCATACGCATTTTCCGCTCGTATTGCTGCATCTTCCATTCGCATTGCTGCATCTTCCGCTCGCATTGCTGCATCTTCCATTCGCATTGCTGCATCTTCCGCTCGCATTGCTGCATCTTCCATTCGCATTGCTGCATCTTCCGCTCGCATTGCTGCATCTTCCGCTCGTATTGTTGCATCTTCCCTGCTGTATTACTGCATCATGCTGCATTTTCTGATCATACTGCTGCTTCCTTTCGGTACAGAGATATCCTATAGTGTATTTATACAGCCTTCAAAAACACTTCCTTCATTATAATACAGATACGGATTCCTTGCAAGCCGGGAATTCGTCTCACGCATGCTACAGGAATTCGCCTCACGCATGCTGCCGCGCTGTACGCCGTGTTGCATACGTGTTGCATACTATGCTGCATGCCATATTACAGGGATTCGCCACCGATTCCCCCTTATTCTCTATAACATTTCCAAATACAGCATGCAGTCAATACCGCCGAGAACAACACACAAATTCCCATGGCAGGCCAACTGACAGGACCGCCGAATGACAGGGTCCGAATCAGGCGCGTGGTATGGGTCAAAGGCATGAGCCAAACCAGCCCCTTCAGGAATACCGGAATATTTTCCAGTGAAAAAAACGTGCCGCACAGGAATGACATCGGAGTAATCACCACATTGGTAAAATTATTCATATCATAATGGCTTTCCATCATCATAGCTGCCAGGAAGCCGATTGCTGCAAAAATCAGTGTATTCAGAAATACAGCCGCCAGAAGCCATCCGCTCCAGGAAAGTCCGGCTCCGGATATCAAGGCCAAAAATATAATAAATAACCCGGAATACATTCCCCGCAAAGCCCCGGCCAAAATATGTCCGATTGCCAGCAGATACATACGGGTGGGGGAATAAAAATAACATTCAAAGCTTTTCTCATGCAGCCGCATAACGCTGATGCGCGTTGAAACGGATGTATAGCTGTTGCGCATAGTGGTCATGGCCAAAAGCCCCGGTATCAGGTAATGCAGATAGGACTGTCCTTCCATTTTTACCATACTTCCCAGTCCCATCCCAAAGGTAACGAAGTAAAGGAGCGGCGAAACCATCTGCGAAAAGGTAACCCGCCAAAATCTCCGCTTTACATACAGCCACTCTCTCCAGAGAATTGTCCTTATTTCCATCCCCCCACCTCCTTGCTGGTATAATAGAAAAAAACATCCTCCAGCGTGGAAGGTCTCACACTACACGGGCAGTCTAACTGGGCCGTCCGCTCTCTGGCCGAAGCCAAATCTCCGAACAATTCTGTCTGCATCCGATCGGCATTGTAATACTCCACCTTATAAGCTCCGATTTCCGCAATCAGCCCCTCCGGGGAATCCTCCCGGAAAATCCTTCCGTCGTCAATCAGCATCACATTGTTGCAAAGCTGCTGCGCCTCTTCTATATAATGGGTAGTTAATAAAATTGTTTTCCCCTTTTTATGCTGGGCCTGCAGAAATTCCCATATATCTCTTCTGGCCTTCGGGTCAATTCCTACCGTCGGTTCATCCAAAAAAAGATACTGCGGATCATGAATCAGGGCCCGGGCAATCATCAATTTTCTTTTCATCCCCCCGGACAGCTTCTGAACTACGCGATCCTTTACGGAGGTTAAGCCCAGAAAGTCCAGCAGACGTTCCGAGGATTCACGGATTTCTGTTTTCTCCATCCGATATAATCGTCCGGTAAATTCCATATTTTCCTGTACCGTCAGTTCTTTATCCAGGTTGATATGCTGGCTCGCCACCCCAATGGAACGCTTTACCTCCATAGCATTCCGATCCATGGCTTTCCCATCAAATTCCACACATCCGCTGTCCGGAATCAAAAGCCCTGTCATCATGCGTATCAGAGTTGTTTTTCCCGCACCATTCGGACCCAGAAGCCCCAAAAAGGTGCCGTCCGGCACCTCCATGGAAACATCCTTTACAGCCTCCACCTTCCCAAAGCTCTTTTTTAGGCTTTTGCATACAATCATAGGATTACCTTCCCTGCTTCTTGATGATCATGGTTGACAGATAAGGAATATCAAATGTTTTCAGTTCCTCAAAATCGGTGATTCTCTGTTCTTCCCCTGTTCCGTACTTGGCAACCAGAACAAAATGCTCTTCCAAATGATTCTCTTCCATAGCCTGAATCAAAGCCTCTTTATTCGCCGACGGCTTCATCAAAACCACATTTTCATGCTCTTTTAAAAGCTTTCCCAAATCCTCACTGCTGTTTTTTCTGACCGGGGCAATCAAAAGCTTTTCATTCCAGGCAACAAGCGGCCATTTCACAGAATCCGCCACACCACAGAAAGAAGGAATCCCCGGGACCACCTCCACCGGAATACCGTGGGCTTCGATATAGGGCAAAGTATACATAAATGTACTGTACACAGCCGGATCACCTAAAGTGATAAAAACACCTATCTTGTCTCCCTCCAGGCGTCCGGCAATCTCACAGGCATTTTTTTCCCACAATTCGCGCAGCCTCTCTCCATGATAATTCATCGGGTACACCAAATTTACAATTTCCGTCTCCGCATTTTTCAGCAGGCCTTTTATAATATCAAATGCAAAGCTGTCAGCTCCATCCTCCTTTTGGGGGCAGAAAAGCACATCTGCCTCATTCAAAAGGCGGTGTGCTTTCAGTGTGAGAAGCTCCGGATCTCCCGGTCCTACTCCGATTCCATATAATTTTCCCATTGTTTTTCCCCTTTTCGTTTCTTTATATGTTTTCTATCTTTCTATATTTTTCTGTATCTTCTTCTGCATTTTCTTTTTGTTTTCTTTTTCGGTTTTAATCTACAGAAAGTATATCATATGGGAAAGTTCTCTTCAAGGGAGCTTTTCCCAGTATGATTTATGCCTTATACTTTATACCTTACACTTTATACCTTACACTTTATACCTTATACTTTGTGCTTTATCGGAGCACATGTTCCGCTTTAGCCTTTTCGCTCCTTGGGGCTGGTCTATGGACAGTCCCTCCAACGGCCACGGGAATTCCTGCCTGCAAGATGCATACGTCTGAAAATATCTGGAAATCGCAGGCCAAAGACACAAAACCCCCGAAGCACCAGATTTTCCGGTATCTTCAGGGGTTTTAAGAAATATATTTTAGCAATAAAAAAGAGCACGAGACGGGATTCGAACCCGCGACCCTCGCCTTGGCAAGGCGATACTCCACCACTGAGCCACTCGTGCATTTTATTTGAATCGGGGTGACAGGATTCGAA
>Ga0129309_1001105_pt1 | contig 15414 bp, 15 predicted proteins | sample L1105metagenome_FD_94439 | JGI IMG/M metagenome (GOLD analysis project Ga0129309, IMG submission 94439) | Ring-tailed lemur group fecal microbial communities from Wisconsin, USA - L1105 metagenome | ecosystem: Host-associated > Mammals > Digestive system > Large intestine > Fecal | place: USA...
GATACCTGAAGGTTACCTTTTGCATCCTGCTGTCCAACGATCTCAAATCCTTTATCTTTGATCGCATCGAGGAATCCGTTTGTTCTGTCTGTTACAGACTGCATTGTCGGGGAGTCAAGAACGATGATCTTGCCGCCGTCCGGGCATCTCTTAACGAGATCTTCGCCGCAGACTTTACCTGCATTGTAGTTATCAGATCCTGCATAGGATACAAGATAAGACATATCTGCTACTTCTGTATCAAATCCGATGATCGGGATGCCTGCTTCTTTTAACTGATCCAGAGCCGGAAGGATACCTTCTGCATCAACCGGGTTCATGAACATACCGTCGATTTCCTGAACGATCAGGTCCTCTACCATCGGGATCTGTTTTGTAACATCATTTGCCGGGTCAACTGCGATCAGCTCATCACCTTTTTCCTCAACTATTTCGCGCATTCTGTTTTCAATGGTTACGAAGAACGGGTTTGTTCCGTCCATACAGGTATATCCGAATTTCAAGCCCTCTGCGGATACTCCTGATACTGCCATTGTTGCGACTGCTGCACATACAACTGCACCTGCTAATTTTTTGTTCATAAGTATAACCTCCTTATTTTTTATAGTGCCGTCTTTAGCACTTTTGTATAAACACATCTTAGCAGGTTTTGTTTTTCCTGTAAAGATGCACAATGTAATTTTTTTAATATGACATTTGTCATAAAATCCGCACAAAAAAATGCGCTCCGAATTTACGCAGAACGCATTTTGTATCTGTCCTCTGTTATGATCTTAATAGGCTTTGCCCCAGTATACCATCTTCTTTGCCGGTTTCCTGCAGTAAATACATTCACAGGAAATCTCCTCCTGTTCAAACGGCATACATCTGGAGGTCACGCCCGCTTCTTCCTTGAGGGCGTCCTCACATTCCTGACTTCCGCACCACATCGCTTTGATGAAGCCCGGCTTGTTTTCCGCAATATCCTTAAACTCTTCCAGTGTCTTTGCGGTATAGGTATGCGTCTCTCTGTGATTTCTCGCCCTCTCAAGCATTTCCTTCTGCATCAGCTCCAGAACTTCGGAAACCTTTGCAGCCAGCTCTCCGATCGGGGCCGTGATCTTCTCTCTTGTATCACGGCGGACGATCACTGCCTGTCCCGCCTCAATGTCCTTCGGTCCAAGCTCTATACGCACCGGAATGCCGCGCATCTCCGCCTCTGAGAACTTCCAGCCCGGGCTCTTCTCGGAATCATCCAGCTTCACGCGCAGTCCTGCTGCCGCCAAAGCCGCTTTTACTTCATTCGCCCTGTCCAGAACGCCCTCTTTCTGCATCTGGATCGGGATCACCATCACCTGTGTGGGAGCGATCCTCGGCGGCAGGACAAGCCCGCTGTTGTCGCCGTGAACCATGATGATCGCGCCGATCATACGCGTTGTCATTCCCCATGAAGTCTGGTGTACATATTTTAATTTATTGTCTTTGTCTGCAAACTGGATATTAAACGCCTTCGCAAATCCGTCGCCGAAATTGTGGCTGGTTCCGGACTGGAGCGCTTTTCCGTCATGCATCAGGGATTCTATCGTGTAGGTCGCTTCCGCGCCTGCAAATTTCTCTTTATCCGTCTTGCGTCCTTTGATCACCGGGATCGCCAGGACTTCCTCGCAGAAGTCGGCATAGACATTGAGCATCCGGATCGTTCTCTCCTCTGCCTCTTCCGCCGTGGCATGGGCCGTGTGCCCCTCCTGCCATAAGAACTCTCTTGAACGCAGGAACGGTCTTGTCGTCTTCTCCCATCTCACGACAGAGCACCACTGATTATATACTTTCGGCAGATCTCTGTAAGAATGCACATCATTTGCATAAAAATCGCAGAACAGCGTCTCGGAAGTAGGACGGACGCACATCCTCTCCTGAAGCGGTTCCAGACCGCCGTGCGTTACCCATGCAACCTCCGGCGCAAACCCCTCCACATGGTCTTTTTCCTTCTGAAGCAGGCTTTCCGGTATGAACATTGGCAGATATACGTTCTCAACGCCTGTCTCTTTAAACCGTCTGTCAAGCTCATGCTGTATATTTTCCCAGATCGCGTAACCTGCCGGCTTGATGACCATGCAGCCTTTTACGCTGGTGTAATCGATCAGCTCCGCTTTTTTCACGACATCCGTATACCACTGTGCGAAATCATCTTCCATAGAAGTTATGGCTTCTACTAATTTCTTGTCCTTTGCCATGATTTTTTCTCTCCTCATTCTTTTCTATCCTTTCCGGCATACAAAAGAATGTACGCTTACACCTCCGCCGGAAACTATATCCCATTGTAGTGCATAACAGCCGTTTTGTCAAAAACTTATAATTTTTTTACGGATTTTCCGGGAAAGACTTTTCCCTCAACCACAACATGCTCGATCACCGTTGATTTCGGATGCTCGATCAGCTCGATCAGCTTTTCGGCAGCCAGCATCCCCATTCCTTTTGCATCCTGCACGATCGTCGTAAGCTCGGGCGTCATCACCTTTGCAAGCCGCACGCCGTCGTATCCCGCTACGGAAATATCCTCCGGTATGGAAAGTCCCTTCTCCCTGATCACGCGCACACCGCCCATCGCGGCGAAATCATCCGGGTAAATGATGCAGGTCGGCGGCTGCGGCAGTTCGAGCAGCTCCTTCGTCAGGCGCTTTGTGCTTTCCAGATCATGGTACAGGCCCTGTCTCACATATTCATCCGGCACGCTTTCTCCAAAGTCCTCCAGCGTCCTGTAAAAGCTGGAAAGACGCGCCTGCGTTACCGTGGAAGGTTCCCCGTGTATATAGGCGATCCTCCTGTGTCCCATTTCGTATATATATGTAACAAGCTCCGCCATTCCTTTTACGTTGTCGGAAATGACCGATATCTTATCATTAAATACATAATCGATTGTGACGACCGCAAGCTCGCTCTTTACAAGATCGATCACTTCTTTATCATAAAAATCTATGCAGGCCATGACCACGCCGTCCACGCCCCGGTAGCGGCAGTGTTCCAGATATGTCATGGAACGGTCGCCGATCTTCCGGTTGATGAACACAAGGTCGTACCCGCGGCTCTCCGCAGCCGTTTTAAACGCATTCAGCACATGGGAAAAAAATTCGTGGGTCAGGCCGCTGCCCGCTTCGTCCACAAAAAGCACGCCGATGCTGTGACTCCGTTTTGTCCTCAGAGCTCTGGCGGAAGCATTCGGCATATATCCCATCTCATCCGCAACCCTTTTTACCATCTTTTTTGTCTCTTCACTGATATCGCTCTGATTGTTCAGTGCCTTGCTGACTGTGGCCACTGACACGCCGCAGCGCTTCGAAATATCTTTGATTGAAATCATAACCACACTCTCGCTTTCTTCTCTGACAGCCCATGTTTCTTAATCGTTTTAGCACTTTCATTATAGAAATATTTACAATCCCTGTCAACTAAATTATTTGCATTCTCTGCATTTTCGCCCTATATCGCCGGTTTTTTCTACATTTTTTATGCATTTTTACCATCTCTGATTGTCTGTTCAGCTCAAATTTCCCGTTTAAAATAATATTTATTTCTTATTGATTTTCATTTGCGCTTATACTATACTGAAAATAGTATAAGGAGCTTTGTCTCTTTGAACTTAATCGTTTTCAAAAAACAAACGTATGGAGGAACAAACATGAAATTCGGATTTTTTGATGATGCAAAAAAAGAGTATGCGATCACTACCCCGAAAACACCGCTTCCATGGATAAATTATCTGGGAAGCAAAGCGTTCTTTTCGCTGGTCTCGAACACATGCGGCGGATACAGTTTTTACAAAGATGCAAAACTTCTGCGCATCACACGTTACCGCTACAATGATATCCCGGCAGACACCAACGGAAAATACTACTACATCAAAGACGGCGATACCATCTGGAATCCCGGATGGCAGCCGGCCAAAACAGAGCTTGATTCCTATGAATGCCGTCACGGCATGGGCTATTCCCGCTTTACTTCATCCAAAAACGGCGTTGAGGCGTCCCTTCTTGCCTTCGTTCCGGTCAATGACGCCTGCGAAGTAAACCGTCTGGTCCTGACAAACAAATCAGACACCGTTAAAGAGCTTTCCGTATTTTCCTACATAGAGTTCTGTCTGTGGAACGCAATGGACGATATGACAAACTTCCAGAGGAACTTAAGCACAGGCGAAGTGGAAGTCATCGGTTCCGATATCTACCACAAGACAGAATACCGCGAGCGCCGCAATCATTATGCTGTCTTCTCTGTCAATGCGGAAGTTGACGGCTTTGATACGGACCGCGATACGTTCCTCGGCGCGTACGGCACACCGGCAGCTCCTGCTGTTGTTACCGCAGGATGCGCGGGCAATTCCGTTGCCAGCGGCTGGTCGCCGGTCGGCTCTCACCAGATCAATGTAACCCTGCAGCCGGGCGAATCCAGATCCCTGATCTTCGTTCTCGGCTATGTGGAAAATCCGGTAGAAGAAAAATGGGAAGCCCGGGATGTCATCAATAAAAAACCGGCGCTTGCCCTTCTCGCAAAATACCGCACTGACGAGCAGGTTGACAAAGCCATGGACGAGCTTGCAGCAGAATGGGACGGACTGCTCTCCACATATGTACTTGATTCCTCCGAGGAAAAACTGAACCGCATGGTCAACATCTGGCATCAGTACCAGTGTATGGTTACTTTCAACATGTCACGTTCAGCTTCTTATTATGAGTCAGGAACAGGCCGCGGCATGGGCTTCCGTGATTCCTGCCAGGACCTTCTCGGATTCGTTCACCTTGTTCCCGAACGTGCAAGAGAGAGGATCCTCGACATCGCTGCCACACAGTTTGAAGACGGAAGCGCTTATCACCAGTATCAGCCGCTCACCAAAAAAGGCAATTCCGACATCGGAAGCGGCTTCAATGATGACCCGCTGTGGCTGATCGCCGGAACCGGAGCATATATCCGTGAGTCCGGAGATCTGAGCATTCTTGACGAAATGGTACCGTTTGACAATGACGAGAGCAAGGCACAGACACTGTTTGAGCATCTGAACCGCTCCTTCAATTATATCGTAACACACAAAGGGCCTCATAACCTGCCGCTGATCGGACGCGCGGACTGGAACGACTGTCTGAACCTGAACTGCTTCTCAGAGGTTCCGGGTGAGTCCTTCCAGACTTTCGGCCCGAGCGAAGGTCCGGTTGCCGAATCTGTATTTATCGCAGGTATGTTTGTAAAATACGGACGTGAATTTGCAAAGATCTGTGAGCTTCTCGGCAAAGAAGATATGAAAGAGGCTGCTTTAAAAGAAGTTGCCGAAATGGAAAAGGCTGTTCTTGGCGCAGGCTGGGACGGCGAGTGGTTCGTCCGCGCATACGACGCTTTCGGTGCAAAGGTCGGCTCCAAAGAATGCGAGGAAGGAAAGATCTATATCGAACCGCAGGGCTTCTGCGTTATCGCAGGCATCGGAACCGAAACCGGCGAAGCCCAAAAAGCGCTTGATTCCGTTAAGGAACACCTTGATACCAAATACGGCATCATGCTTCTCCAGCCGGCATACACCAGATACTATGTAAATCTCGGTGAAATCTCTTCTTATCCGCCCGGATACAAAGAGAACGCAGGTATTTTCTGCCACAACAATCCGTGGATCTCGATCGCCGAGACGGTCATCGGACGCGGCGACCGTGCTTTCCATGTTTATGAGAGAACCTGCCCGGCTTATATTGAAGATATCAGCGAGATCCACCGCACCGAACCGTACGTATATTCACAGATGATCGCAGGCGCAGACGCTGTCCGCCACGGCGAAGCTAAAAACAGTTGGCTGACGGGAACCGCAGCGTGGACCTTCGTAAATGTATCACAGTATATCCTCGGCATCCAGCCGGACTATGCAGGTCTGAAAGTGGATCCGTGTATCCCGTCTTCCCTGGATGGCTTTAAGATAACCCGCCGGTACCGCAAAGCTGTCTATCACATTGACGTACAGAATCCGGACCATGTACAGAAAGGCGTTGTCTCCATGACGGTAGACGGACAATCCGTAGAAGGCAACATCATTCCGCCCGTGGAAGGCAAGAAGGAATACCAGGTAACAGTTGTCATGGGTTGACCCCATTCTTTTCAAGCGGAGGGAGTATGCATGAACAAGCTGTCTTTATACCGCAGAAGACTGATTCCTAATGAATGCATTCTTCTGGAAAATGATGAAATCCTTCGTCTGGAGGAAAACCTGATCATCACGCGCTGGAATACGATCCGGCCTAAAAAAGACCTAAGCCACGGGCTGTCCGCATTTTTCCTTGACAAAGGAGTCAAGGTCAGCAAGTTTATAGACCACGGCGGCAATCTGATCTGCTGGTACTGTGACATCATCACACATGAATTTGACCGTGAAAACAATGCCTGCGTGATCATCGACCTGCTGGCCGACGTCCTCGTCTATCCGGACGGGTCCGTTAAGGTGGTCGATCTGGACGAGCTCGCACAAGCCGCAGAGCAAAAGCTGATCTCCCATGAACAGCTTCTTATCTCTCTGCGCCAGTTGGACGCGCTGCTTCAGATCATCTACAGCGGACGATTCCGCGAACTGCAAAGCTATCTGGAGGAGCTGCAGTAGTTTTCATATGCATGGCAACATAAAAAGAGGGTGCCGCAAAATCATCAAGACAGATGATGGAGCGATACCCTCTTTTGTTTTCCTGTGCTCTTTTCTGAAACACTACAGTTCCAGTTCTACTTTTCTGTCGGTACGTTCGTATTTTCTGAACGACACACCCGCCGCTTTCAGCATCCGCTTGGAAGCAAGCACCGCATAAGTATCTGCGTATTTGTCGCAGTCATATACGATTTCTTTGATCCCCGCCTGTATGATCGCCTTCGCGCATTCGTTGCAGGGAAACAGCGAAACATACAGCCGCGCTCCGTCCAGACTGCCGCCGCGGTAGTTCAGTATGGCGTTCAGCTCACTGTGCGTCGTGTAAAGGTATTTTGTATTGAGCGCTTCGCCTTCTCTGTCCCACGGAAACTCATCATCCGAGCAGCCGATTGGAAGGCCGTTATAGCCCATCGACAAAATCTTGTTGTCGCCGCTGACAATACAGCATCCCACCTGCGTGTTCGGATCCTTTGAGCGCATCCCTGACAGTTTTGCAACTCCCATAAAATATTCATCCCATGAAATATAATCCTGCCGCTTTGCCATACCTGTTCCCACCTTCTATTTTGTTCCGAAAATACGGTCTCCCGCATCACCGAGTCCCGGCACAATATATCCATGCTCGTTGAGATGGTCATCTTTTGCACCGATATAAATATCTACATCCGGATGTGCCGCCTTCATCGCCTCAATGCCCTCCGGCGCTGCGATAATGCACATAAAATGGATATTTTTCACGCCTTTTTCCTTCAGCATGCGGATCGCCGCCACTGCCGAACCTCCGGTCGCCAGCATCGGGTCGACTACATACACCTCGCGCTCCGCACAGTCTCCCGGCAGCTTGCAGTAATATTCCACCGGCTTTAATGTCTCCGGATCACGGTAAAGACCGATATGTCCTACCTTGGCCGCCGGAATAACCGTCATCACACCCTCTACCATGCCAAGCCCCGCTCGCAGGATCGGAACGACCGCCAGCTTTTTGCCGAGAAGCTGTTTTACCGTTGTCTCGCAGATGGGGGTTGTGATCTTTACATCCTCCAACTTCAGATCTCTTGTCGCTTCATATGTCATCAGCATACCGATCTCACTGATCATCTGCCTGAAATCCTTTGAACTTGTTTCCTGTCTGCGGATGATCCCGATCTTGTGCTGAATAAGCGGATGATCCATTATAACTACTTTCGACATGATGTTTATTCCTTTCTGCCTTACTCTTCGATCAGCGAAATTCTCTTTTTATGACGCTCCTCGTTTAAAAACGGGGTATCAAGGAATGTATCGACAATTTTAAGCGCCAGCCCCGGGCCGACTACTCTGCCTCCGAGTGCAAGGATATTTGCATCGTTGTGCAGTCTTGTCGCTTCTGCCGTAAAGCAGTCCGTGCAGAGCGCCGCGCGGATCCCCTTTACTTTATTTGCCGTGATCGAGATGCCGATGCCCGTTCCGCATATCAGGATCCCTCTGTCACACTCGCCTGAAGTAATGGCATCTGTAACCCTGCGCGCATAAACCGGATAATCAACCGCCGCCTCGCTGTCACAGCCGAAATCTTTGTACTCCAGCCCTCTTTTCTCGAGATGCTTTAAAATATCCTGTTTTAAAGCATATCCTCCGTGATCACATCCAACCGCTATCATCATTCTCTTCCTCCTTTATCACTTTTGCAAGTTTTTCTATCACATCTCTGAGAATCATAAAACACTTTCCATATTCCGGTATATCTTTTCCTATGGGATTGAAGATATCCCCTTCCTCCCCGCAGTATCCGGTAATGGTATACACATTTTTTGCCGCATCCGCATATTCTTCCAGAATCTTTTCCTTTTCAGCCGCCTCCATTGTCAGGATCAGCGTCCTGTCATCGAAATCATCCTTCGTAAGAGGCGCCGCCTCATGGCCTTCCATCGTCAGGCCGTTCTGCCGCAGAACCTCCTCCGCCTTCTGATTGACCGGTTCCGGAAATAATACGATCATTCCCCTGGAATCAATAATGATGTCCTCCAGAAGGAGTTTGTCCTGCATCAGGGCTTCCGCCATCGGTCCCCTGCAGGTATCACTGTGGCTGACAAATGTCAGTTTATCATATTTTTTCATGCTCATCCCTCTAAACGTTAATAATCTGGTGTCCTGCCGCTTTTACCAGCCGGTTCATGATCGCCTGTCCCATCTCCGGCGTGTCAAACGCTTCTGAATATATGGTATCTGCTCCCAGCGAATCAAATTCCCGCAGCACACTGTACAGCCGCTTCGAAATGCTCAGTTCATCTTTTCTGCTTCCCATGGATCGGATCGTTCCTTCGCAATACCGTCCGGCCGTCTCATCCGAAGCGATCACACCGGCCTTTTTCCCGGCCCGGACCGCTTCCCGCACTTTCTCATTTATAAAGGAAACTACATTTTCCTCCGTTCCCTCTACGATCACCATATCTGCTCTCGGGGCATAATGCCTGTATTTCATGCCCGGAGCCTTCGGCCTGACATTTTCCGCAGCCGAGAACAGCGCCGGATCGGCCGTTACTTCGCCGATCGCCTCCGTCAGCATCTTTTTATTTATGTATCCCGGACGAAGTACCATGGGCGTTTCCCCGCTCATATCCACGATCGTAGATTCCACTCCGATCCCGACTTCGCCTCCGTCAATGATCATGTCGATCTTTCCGTTCATGTCCTCCGCGACGTGTTCCGCCGTTGTGGGGCTCGGGCGTCCGGAGGTATTTGCACTCGGCGCTGCCACAAACCCTCCCCCCGCTTCGATCATTGCAAGGGCGATCTCATTCTTCGGCATCCGCACCGCAACGGTGTCCAGTCCGCCGGTCGTACCATCCGGCACACATTTTTTCTTCCGGAAGATCATTGTCAGGGGACCGGGCCAGAATTTCTCCGCCAATACCAGCGCTTTCTCCGGCACCTCTTCTGCAATCCGGTAAAGATCCTCTGTCTTCGCAATATGGACGATCAGCGGATTGTCGGAAGGGCGTCCCTTCGCCGCATATATTTTTGCCGCTGCTTTCTCATCCATGGCATTTGCACCCAAGCCGTAAACCGTCTCTGTCGGGAATGCTACCAGTCCGCCGTTTTGCAGGATCTCTCCGGCCCTGCTCACGGAATCCTTATCGGTTCCCCGTTTCATATCTACAATTATGGTCTCCATAATCACTATCAGTCCTTCTGTCCCGTATCATATTTCTCTGACTGTATTCTATCATATTCCCTCCAAAAAGAAAAGCATCATTCCTCTGTTTGTGTCACATATTCCACAATTCCGTCACAAATTGCACACGCGACCTTCTCCTGATATTCCTGTGTAGCCAAAAGTCCGGCCTCCTGCGTATTGCTCAGAAACCCGCATTCAACTATCACGGTCGGATTCTGTGTTTTTCTCAAAAGATAATAGCTGTCATTCGCTTTTATCTCCCGCGGCTTCTCAACCTCAAGCTCCGTATTCAAAAAGTTCTGCAGCGTTTCCGCTATCTTCTGCCCTTTTTCCGAGCTCTGGTAATAAAACACCTGCGGTCCTTTCACTGACTCCTGCGTATAGCTGTTCTGATGAATGCTCACTGCCAGGGACGGCTGCGCCTCGTCGATCATGGAACAGCGCCTTTTCATATCCTGCTGTTTTTTATTGGCCTCCCCCTCGTCATACAGTCCCCGGTCTTCCTCACGGATCATTACTACGCGGAAGCCTTTTTCTTCAAGACGTTCTCTCAGCTTCTGCGCGATCGACAGATTTATTTCTTTTTCAAGAACCCCGTTGACCCCGACCTTGCCCGCATCCATACCGCCGTGCCCGGCATCCACAACAACCGTTTTTCCTTCCCCCACGGCCGTATCCGCGTTGCTGATCGTCTCTCCCTGCACGGCGGCCGCAGCCGTGCCCGCTGTATTTCGCGACGCTGTCTCCACAAGCTCCGCGCTCATTCTCCCCACTGCAAAAGACGCCGCCAGGATCATCAGGGTCATAGCCGTCTCCAGTATCTTTTTTCTTCTTTTCATAAAACAACCCCTGCCGCTATACTCTTATTTTCAGTATATGCAGCAGGGGTTGTACTTTTGTAACCATCCGTTTTAAAATTCTTCCGATTGAAATACCTTTCTGTTAACAGCTCCAAAACATAGACGCCAAATGTTCATTACACCTTAAAGCTGTTTCCTGTCAATAACCGGAATGCTGACAGAAACGCACACTATACAAAGGGCAACAGTAATAACGATGGCTTTTATATATGCGCTCGCTTCTTCTGCCCCCAGCAAAAGTGAACCGGTATTCATCAGGACAGCCGGTGAATACGCCCTTACTTTTGGTATGATACTCAATACATACGCCAACAGTACTGTCCCGCCGATGCACAGGGAAACGCCTGCGTTATTCTGTAACAGCGCCGAAAACAGAACCATAAGGCATATCACCCATACGCCGAACAGCCACCAGACAGCAGCCGCGGGAAATAAGTTATCCGCAATACCATTGTCCCAAAAATAAGAATTATAGCCATAGGTAACTGCAAAGCAAAGTCCGTAGCCCAATGTCCAGAACGACAATAACAGCAAGGTTTTTCCAAGGACAACTTTGTATCTCGGCAAACCTTTTGTAAGCACAAGCAGTAATGTTCCCGATTTGTATTCTTTGGTAAATATATCGCTGAAGATCAATACATAAGCGATAAGAGCCATCGGAATATTCTTGAAAAACTGTGTCCATGAGGTCATTGCGTCCACTTGAATATTTGAGACAATCAATCCGCTTTCCGCCATTGCGTCAGAAAACATTTCCATCAGCCACGGCGTCAGTTTGGCGATTGCCGGACTCATAATGCCAAACAGCACGAACAACAGCATGAGAATCATGAATTTGCCCGTCCGTACAGTCTCCAGACATTCTTTTTTCATAAAAGCAAGCAGCGGTTTCATGTTGTCACCTCCAAAAACAGCGATTCAAGCGTTGGCTCTATTCGCTCAATTTTCTGTACGGGCATTCTGTTTTCAGCGACATATTGCATGATGTCAAACAGGCGGTCCTCGTCCCCATGAAAAACCAGCGCATTCTGCCCTGTGCGCTGGAGACCGCCAAATACTTTTATAAGCGTATCGGCAGCCTCTTTTTTCTCTGTTTCGATGATAAATCCGTCAGATGACCGCCTGTTCCGTAATTCGGCAATCGTCCCCTGCATGGCAATTTTTCCATTGTTCAAAAAGGCGGCTTCGGTACAGATTCGTTCCACGTCAGAGAGAATGTGCGTAGAAAAAAGCGCCGTGGTCTGTTCCTTTACTCTAAGAAGTATATCTAAAATTTCCTTACGCCCTGCGGGATCAAGCGCTGATGTCGGCTCATCGCAGATCAGAAGTTTCGGGCGGCCCAGAAGTGCCTGTGCGATTCCAAGGCGTTGTTTCATTCCTCTTGAAAATCCCTTAATGCGGCGGCGCTCATGTCCAAGCCCGACAAGTTCCAACAACTCTTTCCTCCTTGTGATAATGTCTGCTCTGTCCATTCCACAGATCTCTCCGCAGAGAGTCAAATATTCCGTCGGCGTCATATAGGAATAAAATTCCGGCACATCGGGCAGATAGCCGATGTACCTGTTGGTATTGGTCTGCCCGAAATGCACTTTTTCACCCATACAAAAGATTTCGCCGCTGTCCACTCTTAAAAGCCCCAGGATCGCTTTCATCGTCGTTGTTTTTCCTGCGCCGTTTTTACCGATAAAACCGAAAATGCTGTGTTCCGGTACAGACAGGTCAAGCCCGCAAAGCACCTTTTTACTGCCAAAGTTCTTTTTTAGATTTTGTATCGCCAATACGTCCATGTCAATCCTCCTTGCCAAGCAGGAAATACAGGATCGGTCCGATAAACTCCATACCAATAATCGCAACAGCGAGCCAAAAAGTACGATTGCCTCTTCTATAATTCTTATGAGTCAAAATATGATAAAGCGTATAACCCAGCAAAGCAAGCTCTGCGATTACCAGCGGAATCAAAAACGGAAGAGCTTCCATAATCTTATCCATTCTTATTTTCCTCCTTTCCGTACGTTTCCACACAGAAACCATGATACCCACAACAGGTGCAAGTCAGTTTTCTGAGCGTCGGAGTGTGCTTTGCCCAAAAAGCCTCTTTGAAACCCGGCTTAAATACCTCATGGCACTGCGGACAGATATACACAACCCTTTTGAAATAGAAGTTTGATATCCACAACCCATATGGAATGGCCGCTATAATATAAAGGGCAAAGAGCCACCATATTCCTGCAGCGATCCACAGAATGACAGATGTCCACTGAATGATAGCAATAGGAATGCCTGTGATCAGCAGGATAGCGTGCAGCTGTTTCATTTTCTTTTTGTTTTCCATCGCATATGCTATATCACCGAGAGAGTCAACGGAGAAATTTTCCATGCTCTTTAGCTCACGTTTCATTCCGCCGAGCATATCAAGTTTCGCCTGTCTTTCACTTATTTCTTTTCTAAGAAACTGTTCCTGCTGTTCGAGCAAAACAGATATCACACTGCCGGGATCGTCTCCTGACAGCAGCTCGCCTATACTGTTGATCGGGATTCCGGCGTCACGAAGAAAACAGATAATCTTCATCCGCTTAAAGTCATCCTCTGAATAAAGTCGTCTGCCGCCCTCAGAGAGTTCACTGGGCTTCAAGATGCCGCGGGTATCATAATACTGCACGGTTCTGACCGACACACCACATAGCTTTGCAATTTCTCCTGTCGTGTATTTTGACATAGCTTTTACCTCCTTCGCCCTCATTTTACTTCATTACGCAGCGTCATGAGCAATACATTACGCAAGGGGATTTTTAATTTTGGTAATTTAAAAAAACGGGTTAGGCCCTATTCAAGACCTAACCCTGCAACTTAGCTGAGAGACATTGATTCACTGCATTGAATTTAACTTACATATTTGAGTATGACGTCCCACACGGAACTGTTTTCGAATCCCAGTTTCCATGCCGCCACGCCTGCCAGCCCGTAATCTTTGACCAGCGTCATTTTTTCTTCGATCGATTTATCATCTTCAAGCCATATCTGGTAGAGCGAACCGTCGTCACCCTCAAACTGCGCATAATTCTGGGAAGTTGTCTCATCCCACGAAGCCTCCACATTATTGTTTTCCAGAATCTGCGCGGCATCGGACATTCCCATCGCCTCGCTCGTCACAAGCGTTGTTCCGTCCGCCTGCTCCTGTGTATTCCACAATCTCGTGTAGAACGGAATGCCGCTGATGATCTTCTCTGCCGGAACGTCCTCCCGCATACTCAGGATTCCCTGATTTTCAAAGGAAAGACTTGCCACCGAGCCTGCTTCCTCCGAACCGTAATAATGTTCATCATACCCCATCATGATCACGTAATCACAGACTGTTCCCAGTTCTTTGCGGTTGTAATGTTCCGTGAAAGGCATCGGCACCGGCACATCAACAGAAAGCACCAGACCGTTTTTGCGGCATTTTACTGACAACTCCCGCATAAACTGAAGATATCCGTCTGCGGCTTCCTCCGGGATATTTTCAAAGTCAACATTTATTCCGTCGAAGCCATACTGGATCGCCGCCGCAATCAACTGGTTTTCCATCTTCTCTCTGGATGCCGTGGATTTCAGCACGGTTGTTGTGTCAATCGACTCACTGAAGTTATCTACAAGCGGCCAGACCTCCATATCGTTCTTGTGTGCCGTCTCCACATAGTCCGCCAGCGCAAGAGAATCCAGCGTACCGTCGTTCGAAGCGATCGTAAACCAGGTCGGCGATATCGTGTTCACACCCTTGACGTTCGCGATGTCATAAATAATACTGTAGTTTGAATCCATATTTGAGATCTGATGCCATACAAGATTGATCTTGTAGTCCTTGGTCACACTTGTATATTCAGGCTCGTCAAACGCACGTTCATATTTTTCTGTCTTCTGGTCTTTCAGCCTGTCGTTCCGGATATATCCGAAATAACCGTCCTGTGTGATCACACCTGTCCAGTCCTCCATCGGCTCAAGGACAGTAACCGTCTCATTTTTTTCAACCTCCCGCAGGATCGGACTTTTTATGCCGCCCTGATAGCGCACTTTGCCCTTTTTGCGGATACTCGCCACCGTCTTTTCACCCCAGTCACTGGTAATGACGATCCTGTTTGGCTCTTTGAACATTTCATATTCAAGATTCGTATATTTCTGCACAAAATCAAGAGCCAGATACGTTTTGGCCCCGTCCACGCGGACGATCTCGTAAGCAGCGCTCTCGGTCTTTCCGGTCGCCGTGTACTCTTTTCCGCCCGCCGGGATCTCAATGATGTCATCCGGCGTTGTATACAGCATCAGATTTGCTTCTGAATCCCAGTAGAACCTGTTGTTGAGTTCATTTTTTACCGCCTCATAATCCACATAGCAGGTTTCCCCCGCAATGATGCCTTTGTATGCCGAGACTGCATCATGCAGGATCAGGGCAGCCTCATCTTCCGAGCTCAGGCCGAAATATTCCATACTGTCCATCACCTCTGACGTAGGCGTATATTTTTTCACAAGATTTGTAACAAAACCGATGACTACTACGATCACTATCAGCACGGCAATCGGAACTACCGGCACTTTCTTTTTTACCATTTTCCATTCCTCTCTTTAAACGCCTGCAGGCGGCTTTTTTCTAACTTGATTACAGTGCCAAAAGTCCTTTTCCACGTCATGCTAGCATGTAAGTGGGGAAAAGACTTTATGGCACGCCCCTCTGCCCCGCAGTGCGCTCGAAACCCTTGGTTTCTCGCTCGCAGGGCTTCGCCCTATGA
>Ga0129309_1001106_pt1 | contig 15414 bp, 15 predicted proteins | sample L1105metagenome_FD_94439 | JGI IMG/M metagenome (GOLD analysis project Ga0129309, IMG submission 94439) | Ring-tailed lemur group fecal microbial communities from Wisconsin, USA - L1105 metagenome | ecosystem: Host-associated > Mammals > Digestive system > Large intestine > Fecal | place: USA...
GATTGATACGATGTTAGAATTAGGTATGGAACCTGTTATTACAATGTCACATTATGAAACACCATTACATTTATTAACAGAATATGGTGGATGGGCTAATCCAAAATTAATTGAATTTTGGAAACGATATGCTTCAACATTATTTAATCGTTATAAAGGTAAAGTGAAATATTGGTTGACTTTTAATGAAGTGAATAACTTATTAAGAAATCCATTTGTTGCAGGATCAATTTTGACGATTGATGATCCTAAAGATCCAACTGATCCAATTGGTTCAACAACTGAAAAAGATAAATGGCAAGGATATTATAATTTATTAGTCGCAAATGCACAAACTGTTAAACTTGCTAGAGAAATTGATGAAAATGCACAAGTAGGAAGTATGATGACAGCTTCTTCTGTGGCTACTTATCCATATAACTGTGATCCAGATAACATGATGGGAGCTTTAGATGCTCAAAGATTTTCAAACTTCTACTTTGCTGATCCTAACTGTTTAGGAATTATTCCGGGATATGTAAAACGTTTATGGAAAGAACATAATTGCACACCTGAAATGAGTGAAGAAGGTATTCAATTAATTAAAGATTATACTGTTGACTTTTTGGCTTTCTCTTATTATCGTTCTTCTACTTATGACAAAGATGTTGCTAATGGTGGAGATACAGGTGGATTAACTGGTAGAGAAAATCCCTATTTGACAGGTTGTTCACCAGAACCATGGTGCTGGCCAATCGATCCTAAAGGTATTCGTTATGTTTTGAATACTTATTATGATCGTTATCATTTACCATTATTTATTGTTGAAAATGGTATTGGTTTAGATGAAAATCTTAATGAAAACGATACTATCGAAGATGATTTTAGAATGGAATACATTGAAGATCATTTAAAATATGTTCATGAAGCTATTTTAGATGGTGTCGATGTAATGGGATATTTATATTGGGGACCTATTGATGTTGTTTCAGCAGGTACTGGAGAAATGAAAAAACGTTATGGTTTCATTTATGTAGATAGATTTAATGATGGCAGTGGAACACTTGAAAGAAAAATCAAACAATCTTATTATAAATATAAAGAAATCATTGAAACAAATGGAGAAAACTTAATTAAAAAATGGACATCAAAATAGAGGTCATATTTGATTTATTAAAAAGAGAAATTGTTTTATAAAGCAATTTCTCTTAATTTTTGAACTAATCGAATAGGTAAGTTGTTAATATCTTGAATAAACATACCCTGTGGATAAGTTTCTTCAATTTTTTTAGCAGTTTGAATACCAATGCCAATAACATCAATATTTTTTTCTTTTTTATATATACGTGTTAAATCATGAATACGCCTAACACCATGAGTATCTCCATCTGATAAAACAAATACAAACCCTTTTTTATTCCTTTTAAAATTATTTAAATCCTTTAAAGCTTTTTCTAAAGCAATTTCTTCATGCGTACCACCAGATACGTGCATATAAAATATCTTGTCTAGTAATTGTCTTTTAAAACATTCCTGAAAAGAAATAATTTCTGTCATTTGTACGCTATCACCTACAGCTTTATGAGCAGATATACAAAAAGGAATTTTTAATGTTTGTAATACTCTGGCAACCTCATAACACCCTTTCATAGTATTTACGATTTTATCTCCAGACATAGACTCACTGTTATCAACTAAAATATAAACACATAAATCTTTTTTATTACCCTGAACTCTTTCATAAAAAACTCTGCCATCAATATTAGCTCTGTATAAATTGCGTTGATCAAGTTTTCTACCGTATTCTAATTTACTCTTGGTTCTATTTTTTGAAGCATACATTATTTCTCTTTTTAACAGCCTTGCCAATTTGTTGCTTCGCTGAATACTTTGATTTAATGATCGCATAGCAATATTTCCATATTGTGTTGGACTTGTTCTTTGTAAAGGAAAAGTAATAATATGGTTTTCTATATTATCATTTTCAAAAGACTGATTTAATTTCTTTTCGTCTCTTTTCTGTTTTTCTTTTTCTCTTTTTAATATTTCTTGAAGTGATTGATGCTGTTGATTTTTTTCTTCTTGATTTTCTATTTGTTCAATACGTCTAAAATCTTCATCTGATAAATCTAATTGATATTTGCTTTTGGTTTTTTCAGTATTTGATTCGTTTTGGTTATTTTGAAAATTAACTGAAATTTCACTTTGCATAGAAGAAAATAAATCGTTGCCTCCCAATCCTTCAAAAGATTGACTATTTCTAACAGTATCAAAAATTTCCATCACAGTTTCATTCATAACGGGCTGGCATATATTTAATATTTCCTTGGAAATATTAAGTCGTTCACTGGTTGTTTGACTTTGCAATCGCCCTTTGATCGATAGTTTTCTTATATTTTCAAAATCATCAGGAAGATATTTTGGCAAATAAATAATACTGTTATATAAATGATAACGATAACCATATGTACAAATCACCATAATTTCTTTGATTATTTTATCCATTAAAAATTGAGTATTATTCACATTTTGTTTTTTATTCATAAAAGCATGAGAAATATGATGTCTTGCAAACATCAAAGCTGTCCAAGTTTCAGGATGCTCTATTCCCATAGAATTTTCTATTGCTCCATCTTCAATAGCTTTTAATAAGAGTGGTAAATTTGTATAATAAACATAATCATATATTTGTTTTTTGAGTTCTTTAACGGAAACTTCTTTTTTGAGATATTTTCTAGCAAGTTCATTTGCTTTTAATAAAGAAACTTCACCTTGATGAAAACAATCTTTAAATATTTGAAAATTTGTATATTTGATTTGAGCAATTTCATGAATATTCAATCCTTCCATGAACAAATAATAACCTTCACTATGAAGTGTCTTGGCATAACGATAAGGAGCGTTTTTTCCTAAATGGATAATAGCTTTATTCTCACCAAATTCACAAAAATGCTGATCATCATCTTCAATAACAACATCAACAGCTTTGCGACAATAGACAATCGCCTGTTTCTTTAGTTTTAATAAGTTATCATGATCTATCATTTCTAAATTCCTTGACAATTAATTCCATAACTGCTGCACCTGCTCCAGTTGTCGCTAAAATATGTTGAACATCTTCAAGATTATCAATTTCATCATCTTCTTCAGCTAATTCAGAAATGACAGTGACTAGACTTGCTCTTATAACATCACCATCTAAATCAACAGTTTTATTTGCCCAATTAATAAGTGTTCTTAAATCAATACGTTGTGTTGTTTCAGTTCCCATATTCATAATAACATTATTAAAAGCATCTAATAATGAAGCCATTTTTTTAGCAATCTCTTTATCAATATCTGTTTCTTTAACGATAATATCGGTCATTTTATCAATAGAAAGTCTTGATATTTTTATTTTATTTTGAATACGTGATTTATGAGAAATATTCATTTCATTTGTTCCGGCATAACCAATGTTCATTGATTCAGCAAACCTAAAGTTTCTATGGGCGTGGATAATTTCACCATTATCCAATATTTTTTGTTTTGTACCATCTAAAACATCATTTAAAGAAGCAATAATGTCACTATCTACCATATTGATTTCATCAAAAATAAACATACCGCCATATTTCATCATTAAAGCAAGCGGTCCATATTCAAATACAGTTTCACCATTTCTTAAAACATATTTTCCAAATAAAGATGCTTCATCAATAGCTCTACTACCTACCATCTTTAAAGATGGTAAACCTAGTGCTCCTGCAACACAAAGTGTTTTTGTGGTTTTTCCTGTTCCTGATGGACCATAGTATAAACATGACCAAGTTTTCCCTCTATAAAATGATTTGATTAAATCAAAATCATTCATATCTAAAAAATCTCGATTTTTTAAATATAATTCTTGATTATCTTGAATAGATAATTGTAAAAAATAGGGAAGCTCTTGAATTTCTTTTTCACTAAATAATGGCTGTATATCTAAGATTTGATAATCTTTATTTGTTAGAGTTGAAATAACAGCTTTATCTTCTACTTTTCTTAGATCTTGACTTTGATGAAAATAATATTTATCTAATAAAGATTCGGTTGATAAAGTCAAATGATCACGTTCAAAAAGTTCTTCAACTGAATCATAATGTAAAGCAATATATCCAGAATTTTCTAATAAAATTTTATTTAATGTTTCTACTAAGATATGACTTATATCATTGATTTTTTGATATTCATCAGCATCCCAGTTTTCACCATATAAATGGGTTTCCATTTTGAGATCGAACCATAGCTTATATAAATGTTCATATTGATCTTTCTTATATTCATTATATAAATAATTAAATACACATAACAACAATGGATATATTCCACCTGTCGCATCTATACCGGCAATGAGAATATGATCATCTGATAGACTATATTCTAAATAAAATTCTTTTTTATTATTTGTTTCAAAAGAGAACAATATAGAATCGAAATGCTTATACATATATATTTTATGTATATTTTGCTGAGTACTGACAAGTCCTTGCATAGCTTTACTGTTTTCTTTTTTGGCGTTGTAGGTTGTTCCTTTAATAATTTCATTATCTAAAGGTGAAAAGCCGTAAATAATTTGTGTGGCATTATATCCCGGTGAAATAGAATATGGTTTATATTGTTTTAGCTCATTTAATAACATAATAAAATCTCCTTTTTTTTATTCTATCATGTTTTATATGATTTATAAAATAAAAGAAATCGCACATTGTGCGATTTAATCATGATATATTCCAGATACAATAAGTTTGCTTGTACCAACAGGTATTGTTAAATTTGGAATCGTTAAAATATTTGTTGAAACATAAGTTGCAGGATTAAATGTCATAGGTGTAGACGAATTATCGTTTGATAAAGTAATAGATTTTATTTTATAACCGTCTGGGAAACTATCAGAGAAAGTGACATGAGTTGCTATATTATTTCCACTGTTTGTAATTTCAAAAATATAATTCAATTCATCACCATCATAAATACTGTTACTACTTACTGATTTAGTAATATTCAATGTTGCATAATTTGCTAATGCGACAGTTGTTGTTGGCTTAGGAATAACATTGACTACAGTTCCACTTGTTGTACCACCATTTCCAGATATTGTTTGAGTAGTTTGTATACTTTCTAAATTTTTTGCTGGTGTAGATGTTTCAAAAATAATAATGACATTATCATTTGGATTTAATACATGATTGACTGTAAAAGTAACACTATTTTTACTGTTTTGATTTTCAATATGAATAGGTGTACCATTTAAAAAACCTTTAACACTCTTAGGAATATAACGAGTTACACCATTTCCTAAATTATCAGTTACTTTTAAATTATAAATTGCTGAAGAACCTGTATTTTCTATTCTGGAAATATAAGTTATATGCTTTCCGGGTGTATAATCTTTTAATAAAGAAGTGACAGTTGCTGATAAGCTATATAAACTTAATATTTGCGTAGTTACAGTATTTGAACTTGTTGTTGTATTGTTATAAAGTAAAGTTGCCTGATGAGAAATATTGTCCATTTTTTATCTCCTTTCATTATATTTTATGTTGTCAATAAAATCGTGTCTGGACAAATGAACTATAAAAAATAAAAACTGTCATTTATAACAGTTTCCATTTGTGATATAAATCTGTAACTAATTGAATTGTTTGAATCGTTTTATCTTGGTTCATGATAGGACTTTGTATTTTTCCTTTTTTTATGCAATCATTAACGTGTTCTATTTCATAAACAAATTCACTATTGTATGGAAAATGAAAATGTCTTGTTTCCTCTGTATTTAAATAAACATCTAATTGATTGGCTTTCCAAAAATAAGGAACAACAATATAACCTTTGTCACCATAAAAAACAGCTTCATTTTTAAGATTGACATTCATTGCAATAGTTGAAGATACAAGAATTTTATCATTTAATTTGATTTGAAAATTACATATTTCATCTGTCTGTGTAACACTGGCAATATAACTTCCATCTATAGTCATATTTGGATGATCGAATAAATATTGAAGATATTCAATAGTGTATGTAGCACTGCCATATAAAGCACCGCCACCCATATGAAAGTCATACATCCAATGATCAGAAGTAAATCTATTAGGGAAGCCTGCTTTAAATTCTATATACTTTAACTCACCAATAATACCTTTTTCAATAAGTTCTTTTACTTTTTTTGTTGCTGGTAAAAATACAGCCTTTTGCCCTTCCATTAAAAAACAATGGTTTTTCTTTGCTAAATCAAATAATTCTTGTGCTTCTTCATAGTGTAAAACAAAAGGCTTTTCCACTATGATGTGTTTTTTATGCATTAATGCATTTTTACAATCTCGGTAATGCAAAGCATTAACTGTAGGTATATAAATAACATCAATATTTTTATCTTCGTATAAATCTTCATAACAGCCATAATATTTTTTTATGTTTAACCTTCCTGCCTATATCATTGCTTTATCTAAAGAACGTGAGGCAATGGCTTCTACAACACCATCATGACTTTCATTTATTCCATTTACAAATCTTTCAACGATTGAAGCTGTACTTAAAATTCCATATTTTATCATAATCTATCACCACTTTTATTATATAATATAAAATGAAAGAAATCGATTATATGATTTTTTGAGGAGGAATAAAAAATGATAAAATCCATACATCAATCTACGAAAATAGAAAGACAAAATGTGATTGATGAAATGTTTAAGTGTCAAAATGGGGATTGTGATAATTGTGGAGTATGTACTATTTTTAAAGGAACCTCTCCACAGGCTGTATATAAAGATTATATTGAAGGAATAAGAGAGTTTAGTGAAATTGCTAGAGAATTTAATCAAAGAAACAGATTATAACTGACATTTAATGAAAATATTGATTATAATAGAAGATAAAGAAGGTGAAAAAATGAAAGAAATATTTCATAGAACAAGTATAAGAAAATATACAAAACAGCCAGTAGAAAAAGAAAAGATAGAATTATTATTAAAAGCAGCAATGGCTGCACCATCGGCTGGCAATCAGCAACCATGGCATTTTTATGTTGTCACAAATAAAGAACTTATCGAACAGTTGAGTGAATGCTCACCATATGCAAGATGTTTAAAAAATGCTCCATTAGCATTAGTGACTTGTTATAAAAAGGCAGTTAAATATCCAGAATATTGTCAAATAGATTTAAGTGCCTGTAATGAAAATATATTATTAGAAGCAGATCATCTTAGTTTAGGAGCAGTATGGTTAGGAATAGCACCTCTACAAGATAGAATGACATCTGTTAAAAAAGTATTACATTTAGAAGCGGATGAATTTGTATTTTCTATTATATCTATTGGTTATCCTGCAGAAACCAAACAACAACAAAATCGTTATGATATAAATAGAATCAAGTATTTAGATTAAAATAGATGTTAAAGAATATAAAAAGCATGATGATAGTTGTGCTTTTTTATTTGCTTTAGAAATATAAGATATTAAAGCATAAAGGAATATATTTTTAATATGAAAAGGTCTATCAAATATTAAATGATAAAGATATAAAAATAAAAATGAAAAAGAAATTTAAGAATGTACAGGCATTCTTTTTCTTTACATAAATTGTTATAATAAAAAACAAGGAGAGAAAATCATGAAATATAAAGCAATCATATATGATATAGATGGGACATTATTAGATACACTGGCAATGAATTTTTATCCACTTATACAAATTGTCAAAGAAGAATTAGATAAAGATATAAGCTATGATGAAGCACTTCAATATGCCTGTTATTCTGGTTTAAAAACAATGGAATTATTAGGTATAAAAGATATAGAAAAAACATATGCCAGATGGGTTCAATATGTTAATGCTTATCCCGGTGGAGCAAGAGTTTATGATGGAATTGATGAAGTTTTAAAGAAAGTCAATATTAAACAAGGTATAGCTTCTTCTAAAAGAAAAGAACAATATATTATTGATTTTGTATCGAAAGGTTTAGACCAATATATAGACGCAGTTGTACTTATGGAAGATACGGCTTTTCATAAACCTGATCCACAGCCATTATTACTGTGTTTAGAAAAATTGCAAGTAGAAGCGAAAGATGCTATTTATATTGGTGATAATTATAGTGATTATTTAGCTGCTAAAAATGCACATATGGATTTTGGCTATGCTTCTTGGGGAGCGAGTGATTTAAAAGATTTAAAGGCAACATATATTTTTAATAAACCTTTAGATATTTTAAATATTTTATAGAAAAGATGAATTTTAGGTGATAATGATGATAAAAAAAGTTTTAATAGATGTTGATGATACGTTATTAGATTTTCAAAAATGTTCATATGTTTCTTTAATAGAAGCTTTTAAAGCGTGTGGTATTGAATATAAAGATGATTATCATAATGTGTTTATAGAAATTAATGATGAGTTGTGGAGACAATTAGAAAGAAAAGAAATAACAGAAGAAGAATTATTTAAAAGAAGATTTCAACTTATTTTCACTGCTTTAAATATACAAGCTGATAGTGACTTGGCTGAAACGACTTTTAGAAAACAATTGGATTTAAGTCATGAAACAGTAGCAGGAGCGAAAGAATTATTAGATTATTTAGTTGAAAAATATGATTTATATATTGTCAGTAATTCACAGTATGAAAGACAAGTGAATCGTTTGAAAAGTGCTCATCTGTTGCATTATTTTCAAGATATATATACATCGGGAAGAATGAATGCTGTAAAACCGGAATATGATTTTTTTGAAGCGTGTTTTAAACAAATGGGCTATCCAAATAAAGATGAAGTTGTTTTAATAGGTGATTCCTTGACGGCTGATATACAGGGAGCATTTCAATATGGTATACAAGCTATTTGGTTTCATCAGGGGAAAGCGGATATAGATGTTATTCAAGTAGAAAAGTTAGATGAAATTAAAAAATATTTATAGAATGTAGGTGATTGAATGTTTAAACAGATGAAGTATTTCATATCAATAGTAGACACACACAGTTTTACAGAAGCAGCAGAAATGAATTATATTTCACAATCTGCTATTTCTCAACAAATCAAATCATTAGAAAAAGAACTGGGTGTGCAATTATTGGTTAGAGAAAAGAGAAGTTTTGAATTAACAGCAGCAGGAGAATATTTTTATCGTCATGGTAAGAGTATTTTGGAAGATGTAAAAACATTAAAGGAAGAAACAATAAGGAGAGGACAAGATAATGAATTAACGCTTAGAATTGGCTATCCAAAAAATTATGGAGCGATAGAATTACAACAGGCGATTGTCGAATTTTCCAATACTTATCCAGAAGTGAATATTTCTATTGTAACAGGAACACATGAAGAATTATTTCATATGTTGATTAGTCATCAAATTGATATGAAATTAAGTGAGCAAAGACGTGCATATAATGACGATTATTATAATTATGAATTAAAATATAGTGATTGTTTTGTAGAAATTTCATCAAAGAATCCTTTAAGTCAAAATGAAAAACTTACTATTAATGATTTAAAACAATTATCTTGTATTTTAGTTAGTTCTAAAGAAAATGCTGATTCTGAAAAAGATTTCTATCAAAATACATTACGATTATCAAAGAAATTTTTATTTGTTGATAATTTGGAACAGGCAAGAATGATGGTTCTTGGTAATAGAGGTTTTTTACCAATAGATGCAATTGGACAATTACCAGAGCCTATGAATGGTATATGTAGAATACCTTTGTATCAAAAAGATAAACGAATGCAAAGAAATTATTTTGCCTGCTGGGAAAAAGAAAATACGAATTATTATATAGAGGAATTTGCGGATATATTAAGAAAATTATTGAATGAAAAATAAAGTCTGGTCGTTGATCAGGCTTTTTATATAAATAATAGTAATTATTCTAAAAGAATTATTAGTAAACGATTTAATGATGAAAACTTGGCAGTCCAGATAAAATCAGTTCCTTCTTGGATTTATAGTGCTTTAAAAGAAAAAGCGTATTTTCTAGGAAGTCATCGACAACTTAATAAGAAAACCAATAAAAAGACAGAAATATATTGAGAAAAAATCATTCTATCAATTATATAAAAAGATGTCATGAAAACATTTTAAGCTTTATATTGATAAATACCATAGGTTTTAATATCCCCATATTTATCAAGATAACGCAATCTTGCTAAATATCCGTTTAGTGTTTTGTAAGATTATAAAAATATTATATGAATTTGAAAAAATAATAAATGATTGTTTATTTAAAGAAAAACTTATAGATTAATTTATCTATAAGTTTTTCTTATGAAAATGATTAGAAAGTCAAATTGTTTGAATGTATGAAAATATCTAAAATATAAGTGAAAAGAGGGAGCTAAGATGAATAAAAATTTAATCGTATTTTTTTCACATAATAAAGAAAATTATGTATCAGGAACAATTAAAGATTTAAAGGTTGGAAATACAAAAATCGTTGCTGAAAAGTTAAAGCATTTGATAAATGCCGATGTGTTTGAAATCAAACCATTACATGAATATCCATATGATTATAACGAATGCACAAAGAGAGCTAAAACTGAACAAGTGATGGATGAAAGACCAAAAATAAATAATATTCTTAATCACATAGAAGAATATGACAATATTTATTTAGGTTATCCTAATTGGTGGTCTACCATGCCTATGATTGTGTGGACATTTTTAGAAAGTTATGATTTATCAGGAAAACATATTTATCCTATTTGTACTCATGAAGGCAGTGAAATGGGGACAAGTGAAAAAGATTTAAAAAAATTATGTCCCAATAGTGTGATTCATAAAGGATTAGCAATTAAAGGAAGTACAGTACAAAATTGTGATGAACGATTAAAACAATGGCTCAAAGATGGAGGGAAATAAAGATGAAAGATGTCATGATTGTAACAGGTGCAGGTCAAATTAGTATGGCTATTGCCAGAAGAATGGGTTATGGAAAGAAAATTATTATGGCGGACATCAATATCGATAATGCTCATGAAATTGCTAGAATAATGAATGAAGCAGGATTTGATGTTGTAGCTGTAGAAATGGATTTATCGTCTAGGGAATCTATTTTAAAAATGATTGCAGAAGCAAAAAAATATGGACCAATTACAATGTTAGTTAATGGAGCTGGTGTTTCTCCTAGTCAAGCACCGATTGAAACGATTTTAAATGTTGATTTATATGGAACAGCGGTATTATTAGAAGAAGTAGGAAAAGTTATCGCTTCAGGTGGAGTAGGAGTAACGATTTCCAGTCAATCGGGATTTCGAATGAAACAATTAACGCCAAAAGAAGATGAACAGTTAGCGTGCATCCCAACAGAAGAATTATTAAATATTGATTTATTAAAAGTAGAAAATATCAAAGATACTTTACACGCTTATCAGCTTGCTAAAAGATGCAATGAAAAAAGAGTTATGGCAGAATCGGTTAAATGGGGTGAAAAAAATGCACGAATTAATGCAATTGCTCCCGGTATTGTTGTTACACCACTAGCAATAGATGAATTTAATGGACCTAGAGGTGATTTTTATAAAAATATGTTTGCTTCCTGTCCAGCAAGAAGACCGGGAACAGCAGATGAAATTGCTAATGTTGCAGAGTTGTTAATGAGTGATAAAGGTGCATTTATTACAGGTTCAACTTTCTTGATTGATGGCGGGGCAACTGCATCATATTATTATGGACCTTTAAAACCAAAACAATAATTTGTCTATTGATAAGTTAAGCTTATCAATATCATTTAAAAATCAAATTGTTCATTACATCAATAGTTTATAAAATAGTATACAAGAAAAGAGGAAAGAAAATGATAGATAAATTTGGTTTTGGCTGTATGCGACTACCTATGAAAAATAATGAAGTTGATTATGTCGAGTTTAATAAAATGATTGATCGATTTATGGAAGCTGGATTCGTTTATTTTGATACTGCTCATGGGTATTTGCAAGGAAAAAGTGAAATAGCTTTAAAAGATTGTTTGGTATCGAGATACCCTAGAGAAACATATACACTTACCAATAAATTAACAGGGAATTTCTTTCAGAGAAAAGAAGATATTAGACCTTTATTTAAGCAACAGTTAGAAAGATGTGGTGTAGAGTATTTCGATTATTATTTAATGCACGCTCAAGATCGAGATCATTATCAAAAATTTAAAAAGTGTGAAGCCTATGAAGTTGCTAAGGAGTTAAAAAAAGAAGGAAAAATTAAACATATTGGTATTTCTTTTCATGATACGGCTGATGTTTTAGAACAGATTTTACAAGAACATCCAGAAATTGAAATTGTACAAATTCAATTCAATTATGTTGATTTTTATGATGCGGGTGTACAGGGACAGAAGAATTATGAAATTTGTAGAAAATACAATAAACCGGTATTGATTATGGAACCAATTAAAGGTGGAGGTTTAATCAATTTACCTGAACAGGCAAAAAAAGTTTTAGACAATTTAAATGGTGGCAGTTATGCAAGTTATGCATTACGTTTTGCGGCATCGTTTGCAGGTGTCTATAAAGTTTTATCTGGTATGAGTACACTTCAACAGATGGAAGAAAATATCAGTTTTATGAAAGATTTTAAACCATTCACTCAAGAAGAATATGAGGCTGTTTTTCAAGTCAGTGATATTTTAAAAAGTTTAGGTGGTATAGCGTGTACAGCTTGTCGCTATTGTACAGATGGCTGTTTGATGCATATTTCTATTCCTGATTTATTTAGCTGTTATAATGCTAAGATACAGTTTAATGATTGGAACAGCGATTATTATTATGGGGTTCATACAAAAACAAAGGGAAAGGCATCATCTTGTATTGGCTGTAAACAATGTGAAAGAATATGTCCTCAACATTTAAAAATAGTAGAGTATTTAAAAGAAGTAGCAAAAATGTTTGAGGGTTAAAAATGAAAGCGTTATTTTCGATATTAATAGAAGGTTGATTGATAATAGCCAATAACGACATAGAAGATGATATAAAAAATCTGTACAAGAACATAAGATTTTTATATTAAGAAGCAAACCAAAAGCGATACTATTATCAAATGGTTATGTTTTGGCTGGTAGCGAGTATGTTGAAATTGATGAATGATTAACGAGTTATATTTTTAGAAACTCTAGGTTGTAATCATTTAATTGAAGAAGATATTTTAAAATAATTATTTAAACAAAGGAGAAAGAAAAATGGCACTAACAGATAATGCAAAAAAATATCATGAAAAAATGTTTCCGGGATATGTTTCAGACTTTTTAAGAACAGATCCAGAGTTTATTGAAGCTTTTGATAACTTCGCTTTTGATGAAGTTGTTAATAACGATGATTTAGATGATAAAACAAGATTTATGTCAATATTGGCTACTTTGATTGGTTGTCAGGGTATTGATGAGTTTAAAAGTATGCTTATAGCAGCATATCATTTTGGTGTAACACCAATTGAAATGAAAGAAATTGTTTATCAGGCAGTTGCTTATTTAGGAATAGGGAGAGTATTTCCGTTTTTAAAAGCAGTTAATACATTTTTAGAAGAAGAAGGAATTTCACTTCCTTTAGAAAAGCAGGCAACAGCAACACATGAAACTCGCTTAGAATTAGGTATACAGGCACAAGTTGATATTTTTGGTGAAGGAATGAGAGAGTTTTATAAATCTGGTCCAAAAGAATCAAGACATATTAATCGCTGGTTAGCGGATAACTGTTTTGGTGATTATTATACAAGAAATGGATTAAATAAAAATCAAAGAGAAATGATTACATTTTGTTTCTTATTTGCACAAGGAGGCTGTGAACCACAACTTATCTCTCATGTGGCAGCTAATATAAAGATTGGAAATGATAAAGACTTTTTAATAAAAATTATTTCTCAAAATATACCATATATCGGTTATCCAAGAAGTTTAAATGCTTTAAGGTGTGTTAATGAAGCTGTTAATCAATAAGGAGGAAATACAATGAATGATTTTATTTTTCAAAACACAACAAAAGTTTATTTTGGTAAAAACCAATTACAACATTTACATGAGGAAGTATTAAAGTACGGAGATAAAGTATTAGTAGCACATGGTGGTGATTTTATAAAAAACTCACCATTATATCAAAAGGTTATCAATGAATTAGAATCTAATGGAATAACTGTCTATGAATTAGGAGCGGTAGAACCTAATCCAAGACATACAACTGTAAATAAAGGTGTTGCAATGTGTAAAAAACATGGCATTCAAACAACATTAGCTATAGGTGGAGGTTCTACAATAGATTGCTGTAAAGCGATAGCTGCAACTTCTTTATCGCAAACAGATAATATTTGGGATTTAGTAGAAGGAAAAGTGTCATGGCAAGATGCTTTAGCTGTAATAGCAATGCCAACAATTGCTTCAACAGGCAGTGAAATGGATAAATCATGTGTGATTGCTAATGTAGATTTAGGTGTAAAAAGTGGTATCAATGGTGAAGCGATTAGACCAAAAGTGGCTTTCCTTGATCCAACTAATACCTTTACTGTTCCAGCTAGACAAACAGCTTGTGGTGGTTTTGATATTATGGCACATTTATTTGATATGAATTACTTTGTCAATGCAAAGAAATATCCATTACAATTCAATGTTGTTGAAACATTATTAAAAACAGTAAGAACACAATTGCCTATTGCGATTCAAGAACCTGAAAACTACGAAGCAAGAGCAACGATGTTATGGGCAGCAAGCTGGGCATTGAATAGTTTTTGTACATCAGGGTTTAAAACACAGGCTTCATTGCACGCTTTAGAACAGTTTTCATCATCATATGATTTAACACATGGTTTAGGTTTAGCAATCATTATGCCAAAGTGGATGAAATATTTATTAGATAGAGATGAAACAGTTGCAGAAGATTTTGCAAGATTTGGTGTCAATGTAATGGGTGTAAAAGATGGACAAGACAAAAAAGAAATTGCATATCAAACAATCAAAGCATTACAAAATTTTATTAAAGATGAATTAGGATTGCCAGAACATTTATCTGAATTGGGAATTGATGATAGTCAATTTAATGAAATGAAAGTGAAAGCGTGTTACGGAAAAGATGCATTATCACGTGCATATCGTCCTTTAACGCAAGAAGACTGTTTGAATATTTATCAAATGTGTTTATAAAATAATATTCCTGAATATTTATTCAGGAATATTATTTTTAATAATTCAGTAATTATTTGAGATATATTGTTGATAGTATAATCGTTTCAAAGCATATCTTTTCAAGATGGAAAATAATTTATATAATTATAAAAAGGAAAGGAAATGAATATGGAACTTAGAACACTTTATTATTTTTTAATGGTAGCCAGAGAAGAAAACATTACCAGAGCAGCTTTGCGTTTACATATGGGACAGCCAGCATTAAGTAGACAATTAATGCAGTTAGAAGATGAAATAGGGAAACAGTTATTGATAAGAGGAAAAAGA
>Ga0129309_1001107_pt1 | contig 15367 bp, 13 predicted proteins | sample L1105metagenome_FD_94439 | JGI IMG/M metagenome (GOLD analysis project Ga0129309, IMG submission 94439) | Ring-tailed lemur group fecal microbial communities from Wisconsin, USA - L1105 metagenome | ecosystem: Host-associated > Mammals > Digestive system > Large intestine > Fecal | place: USA...
CAGGGTGTTGCCGGTGCAGGGGCAGATGATGAGCAGGTCCAGCAGCTTCTGGGGGCCGATGGGCTCCGCCGCCTTGACGGTGGAGATGACCCGATGGTCGCAGATGCGCTCCATCTCCCGCATCAGGTCGTGGGCCTTGCCGAAGCGGGTATCGGTGTCGGCGGTGCACTCTGAGACGATGGGGACTACGTTCTTCCAGCGGGCCCGGACCTGCTCCAGGGCTGACATGGCTTTATAGTGGGTGCAGAAGGACCCGCACATGGCGAATCCGATGGTCAAGTCTTCCAAGAGAACCCTTCCTTTCCGGGCCGTCATAGGCCCAGCTCACGGAGCATATTGTAGATGGTGCTTTTGATGGCGGCCCCGGCGGTAACGGGGGCCACCTTGCCGGGCAGGGACAGGGCCCAGATGACAGTGAGGCCCAGCTCTCCCGCCGCCGCCAGATCCACCCCGCCGGGCTTGGAGGCCAGGTCGATGATGAGGCAGTCGGGCTGGAGGTCTTCCAGCTCTGCCCGGCCCAGAACCTGGGCGGGGACGGTATTGACGATCAGATCATAGCCGCACAGCCAGCCGGCCAGCTGACTGAGGTGCTCGGTACCGAAGCCCATGGTCTGGGCCCAGGCCAGCTGCTCGTATTTTCGAGCGGCCACGCTGACCTTGGCCCCCAGGGCGCCGAAACGCTGGGCGGCCATCCGCCCCACCCGGCCGAAGCCCACTACCAGCACCCGCGCCCCATGGATGGTGATGGGCAGGTGCTCCATGGCCAGCTGGACGGCCCCCTCGGCGGTGGGGACGGCGTTGGCCACGGCCAGCTCCTCCCGGGCGAAGTAGTCGTGGATGGTCAGGCCGCGCTCCTGGGCCATGGCCTGGGTCTCCGGATCGACCCGGCCGCCGCAGATGAACTGCCGGAGAGAGAGGCGGTCCAGAATGGGAGCCAGGGGATGCTCGGACAGGGACAGCGGGGCGTTGAGCAGTCCGTTTCCAGAGCAGACGGTCAGCGGAAGGACGACGCAGTCGGCCCGGAAGGCGTGGTTTAGATTTTGTTCCTGGATCAGGCCGGGGATTTCCTCGGGCCCCGGGTCCAGAGCATAGGTGTGGACGGTGTGGCCGTCCTTGGCCAGCAGCTGTGCCAGCTTGGCCTGACGCATGTCGCCGCCTATCACCCAAACGTTCATTTCGTGCTTCATGGCGAACCCTCCCACATCGTTCTGCGTCAGCCTATGCGGCGGCGGGGGCGTTGGTGCCGAGGCTGGTTCTTCTTGACAAGAAATGGGAAAGCTTGTATACTGAATTTGGCAATAGCGCTGTGTCACGGCGGATAGAACGGCGCGCTTTTGTCAATTTTGCCACGAGAGAGGAGTCTAGTAATGAAAAGAAACCGTCTGAGCAAAGTTTTGTCCTTGATCACAGCAGTTTCCCTCCTATTCGGCATGATGGTGACCGCACATGCGGCGGAGCCTACCTTGACCCGCGGCGAGATGGCCGCTCTGTTGGTGGAGGGGGCCGGCCTGTCTGAGCAGGTAGCCTCCTACCAGGCAAAGCCCAGTGCATTTAAGGACGTTGCCGAGAGCAGCGCTTATAAAGGTTGTATCAATCTGGCCTACGAAAAGGGTCTGGTCAGCGGTACCGGAAACGGCTGCTTCAGTCCCGATGCCAAGACCACCCAGGTAGAGGCGGCTGCCGTTATTCTGCGCAGCGCCAAGGTGCCTGGTGAAGTGCTGAAGGCATGGCCCGCTTCCTTCAATACCGCCGCGGACAGCACCGGTCTGCTGGCCGGCGTGGATTACAACGCCAATGGGCAGGTGACCGAGGCCGTCTTCCGCCAGATGATGAGCAACGCCGCCGCCATGGCCGGCAAGCCCTTCATTGGCATCTCCTGGAAGAACGACGCCCAGGATTACAGCAGCTTCCACGACATCATCGCCCTGGCCGGCGGCGTGGCGGTGGAGCTGCCCCAGATCAGCAATCTCGAGGATGCCAAGGCCGCAGTCAACGCCGTGGAAGGCATTATCGTGACCGGCGGCGAGGACATCAACCCCGATCTGTATGGCGAGAAGCACGATCCCCTGCTGGAGGACAACAACGCTCACCGCGATGTGCGGGATACCTCTGATTACAACCTGATCCGCGCCGCTCTGGATGCCAACGAGCCCATGCTGGCCATCTGCCGCGGTATGCAGATGTTCAACGTGGTCTGCGGCGGCGGTCTGATTCAGGACCTGCCCACTTATCTGGACAAGGACGGCGAGACCTATGTGACCCACCGCTACAGCGCCAGCGGCGACTACGCCCGCCACGAAGTCACTGTGGAAGAGGACTCCAAGTGGCTGGGTGACATCCTGAGCAATTACACCGTTCAGGATGTTATCAAGGTCGAGAACCTACCTTCCTGGCACCATCAGGCTGTCAACCCCGAGCGTGTGGGTAAGGGTCTGACCGTTGCTGCTTACGGTCCCGAGGATGTCGTTGAGGCCATCGAGTATCGCGACAATACCTTCGCTTTGGGTATTCAGTTCCATCCTGAGCGCGACGCGTTGGGCCAGGACGCCAAGGCCGACGTGGACACCTGCATGAACTTCTTCAAGACTCTGGTTTACTACGCTGCCAACCAGGATAAACCCATGATCGGCATCTCCTGGGGCGGCGATCCCTATGACTACGTTGACATGCACGAGATCATCGACAAGCTGGGCGGCGTGACCGTCAGAATGCCCCAGATCACTTCCTACGAGGATGCCGTGGAGGCTCTGAAGACCGTGGACGGCATCATCATGACCGGCGGTGAGGACATTAATCCAGACCTGTACGGCGAGGAGCACAGCCCCCTGCTGGAGGACAACAACGAATACCGTGATATCCGGGATACCTCCGACTACAATCTGATCAAGGCCGCAGTGGACGAGGATGTGCCTATGCTGGCCATCTGCCGTGGTATGCAGATGCTGAACGTGGTGTGCGGCGGCGGCCTGATCCAGGACCTGCCCACCTATCTGGGCACCGACGACGCCAGCTACAAGGTCCACCGGAACCGCCCCGACTGGGCCCGTCATGACATCACCGTGACCGATAATTCCAAGTGGGTAGCCGAGATCGTCGGCAATGACGGCATGAAGAATGTAGCTTCCTGGCACCACCAGGTTGCGAACCCTGAACGCGTTGGTAAGGGCCTGACCGTGACCAGCTATGGCCCCGACGAGGTCATTGAGGCCGTGGAGTACCAGTCCAACGAGTTCACCCTGGGCATCCAGTTCCATCCCGAAGCTGACGCCAAGGAGAACCCGGACTTTGCCGCCTTCTTCGGCACTCTGGTCAAGTACGCCGGCAACTAAAATCAAAGCACAGCAGTCAGGCCCCCGGCAATTCCGGGGGCCTGATTTTTGTATATTGGACGGAACGGAACGGCCACACAGGGACACTGGGCGTTCCATAGAGCCGTCAAGAAGACAAAAACCCCCGCTTCCAATCTGGAAGCGGGGGTTTTGTATGATAAGGGAAGCCCTTCTTACTTGGCAGCCTTGGCAGCCTTGATGGCCTCGATCATCATGGGAACGACCTTGAACAGGTCGCCGCAGATGCCGTAGTCAGCCACCTCGAAGATGGGGGCGGTGTCGTTCTTGTTGACGGCGATGATGCACTCGGAATCCTGCATGCCGGCCTTGTGCTGGATAGCGCCGGAGATGCCCAGAGCAACATAGATGCGGGGGTGGACGGTCTTGCCGGTCTGGCCGACCTGGTGGTCAGCGGAGATCCAGCCGGAGTCAACGCAGGCACGGGAGGAGCCCACGACGCCGCCCAGGACCTCAGCCAGCTCCTCGGCCAGCTTGATGCCGCCCTCGACGTCCTTGGAGATACCACGGCCCACGGAGACGACCACGTCGGCGCCGATCAGGTCGACCAGCTTCTTGGCGGCCTTGACGACCTCGATAACCTCGGTCTGCATGTCGGCCTGGGTCAGAGAGAAGTTGGGCTTGATGATCTCGCAGGCGTCAGCCTTGGCCTGATTGAACTCGGCCTTCTTCATAACGCCGGGACGAACGGTGGCCATGGCGGGACGGAAACGGGGGCAGATGATGGAGGCCATCAGGTGGCCGCCGAAAGCGGGACGGGTCATCTTCAGGTCGCGGGACACGTCATGCTTCTGGCCCAGGACCATGGCGGTGTTGACGCCGTCGATCTTCTCGGGAGCCAGAGTGGAGCTCTCGCGCAGGAAGTCCTTGTAGATGTCCATGTCGACATCCAGGTGGGTGCAGTCAGCGCACAGACCAGTGTGCAGACGGGCGGCGCAGCGGGGGCCCAGATCGCGGCCGATGTTGGTGGCGCCGATCAGCATCATCTCGGGCTTGTACTCCTCGATGACGTCGCAGATCACCTTGGTGTAACCGTCGGTGGTGTAGTTCTCCAGCAGGGGGTTGTCGCAGACGTACACGCCGTCCGCGCCGTAGCCGCCCAGCTCCTTAGCAATGCCCTCGACATTGTAGCCCAGCAGGATGCCGTACAGCTTGGTGCCCAGCTCGTCGGCCAACTTGCGGCCCTCGGAGATCAGCTCGAAGGAAGTGGGCATCATCTGGCCCTGGCGCTGTTCGCAGAAGACCCAAACGCCGCCGTTGAATTCCTCAATCGCAGCACTATTGAAAGTAGACATATTGTTCAATTCTCCCTTCTATCAGATCATGTGCTTGGCGGCCATGATGCCGGCCAGCTTCTCACAGGTAGCCTTGTCAGCGCCCTCCAGCATCATGCCGGCGCCCTTCTGAGGAGGAGTGAAGGAGGTGAGAATGTTGGTGGGAGAGCCCTTCAGACCGATGGTGGTAGCGTCGATCAGGGGATCGTCCTTCAGAGTCTCGTAGTTGAAGACCTCGTAGGGCTTCTCGTAGCACTCGAAGATGCCGCCCACGCTCATGTAGCGGGGCTCGTTCAGCTCCTTGATGCAGGTGACCAGGCAGGGGGTCTTGACCTTGATGGTCATGTAGCCGTCCTCCAGCATACGCTTGATGGTCAGAGTGTCGCCGTCCTTCTTGATGTCGGCGGCGTAGGAGACCTGGGGCAGGCCCAGCTTCTCAGCAATCTGGGGACCGACCTGAGCGGTGTCGCCGTCGATAGCCTGACGGCCGCACATCACGATGTCGTCCTTCTCCACGCCGATCTTGTTGATGGCGGAAGCCAGGATCTGAGAGGTAGCGTAGGTATCGGAACCGCCGAACTCACGGGCGGAAACCAGAACAGCGCGGTCAGCGCCGCGGGCCAGGACCTCACGCAGCATAGCCTCGGCGGGAGGAGGACCCATGGAAACGATGACCACCTCGGCGCCGGTCTGCTCCTTCAGAGTCAGAGCGGCCTCGACGGCGTTCAGGTCATCGGGGTTGGTGATGGCGGCCATGGAGGCACGATTCAGGGTACCGTCGGGATTGACGGCCACCTTACCGGAGGTATCGGGAACCTGCTTGACACAAACAATGATTTTCATTTCAATCTGCCTCCTTACTTATTTCACGCCCAGGTGGCTGGAAATGACCATGCGCTGGACCTCGGAAGTGCCCTCGTAGATCTCGGTGATCTTGGCGTCGCGCATCATGCGCTCCACGGGGTACTCACGGGTGTAGCCGTAGCCGCCGAACAGCTGAACGGCGCGGCGGGTCACGTCGGAAGCGGCCTCAGCGGCGAACAGCTTGGCCATGGCGGCGTCCATGGAGTAGGGCTCGTGCAGCTCCTTCTTCATGGCAGCGGCGTAGACCAGGTACTGAGCGGCCTGCATACGGGTGTGCATGTCAGCCAGCTGGAACTGAGTGTTCTGGAACTGGGACAGGCGCTTCTTGAACTGGACGCGCTCCTGGGTGTACTTAATGGCCTCGTTGATGGCGCCCTCGCCCAGACCCAGAGCCTGAGCAGCGATGCCGATACGGCCGCCGTCCAGAGTCATCATAGCGATCTTGAAGCCCTGGCCGATCTTGCCCAGCAGGTTCTCCTTGGGAACGATGCAGTCCTCGAAGATCAGGTCGCAGGTGGAAGAACCGCGGATACCCATCTTCTTCTCGTGCTTACCGGTGGAGAAACCGGGGAAGCTCTTCTCCACGATGAAGGCGGAGATGCCGTGGTTGCCCAGGGACTTGTCGGTCATGGCGAAGACCACGAAGGTGTCGGCCACGTTGCCGTTGGTGATGAAGCACTTGGTGCCGTTCAGGATGTAGTTCTCGCCGGACTCATCCAGGACAGCGGTGGTCTGCTGGCCGGAGGCGTCGGTACCAGCGCCGGGCTCGGTCAGACCGAAGGCGCCGATCTTCTTGCCGGACAGCAGGTCGGGCAGGTACTTCATCTTCTGCTCCTCGGTGCCGTGCTCATAGATGGGGGCGCAGCACAGGGAGGTGTGGGCGGATACGATAACACCGGTGGTGCCGCAGACCCTGGACAGCTCCTCCACGCACATAGCGTAGGACAGCACGTCGCCGCCGGCTCCGCCGTACTTCTTGGGGAAGTAGATGCCCATCATGCCCAGCTTGGCCATCTTTTCCACGGTCTCCATGGGGAAGCGCTCTTCCTCGTCGATCTCCTCGGCCAGGGGCTTGACTTCGGTCTCGGCGAACTCGCGGTACATTTTGCGGACCATCTCTTGCTCTCTAGTCAGATGAAAATCCATTTTTCAGTCCTCCTAAATTTTTTACTTGGGAATCATCGAAACGCCCTTGCCGCCGCCATTGCCGCCTGACCAGGGCGGGTGACGCGAGGCAGAGGAGCAGACGATACAGGTGTACTGAGTCGGGTCTGACAGGGATGAATTGTTAGAAATTTAACAAACTCAACCCGAAAAAAGCGCAACACGGGACTCAAGCTCCCGACGTTGCGGCGGTCATATCAGGACCGGCTTAGTTCTTTACCGTTAAAATTATAACGGTTTCTTTACATCAATGCAAGTGGGACATAACTGGTAAATTACACAGTTTTTCACAATCAATTTTGTCGGAAACGGGAAAATATGCGGATGTTGATGCGGCGGTATGCGGATATTGACATTTCAGAAATTGTGGGAAACGGCCGGGACAGGGAAGAAACGCCCCGGTATCAGGCGATACCGGGGCGTTTGAGACTGTCGATAAGCCCAGCCAGTCAAAGATTTCGGAGGGAAGGATAGTTGGAAAGGGAACCGTCAGGGTTCCCTTTCCTTGCAATCAACACAAAATTCAGGACTTTAGAGAAGTTCTGAATTTTGCTCAGGTTGTCGAAAATACTTTTTCGACAACTTGAAACGCCCCGGTATCACCTGATACCGGGGCGCTTGAGCAGTCAAAAAACTTACTTGGTGTAGTCGTAGAAGCCCTTGCCAGTCTTGCGGCCCAGCAGACCGCCGCGGACCATCTTCTTCAGCAGATAGGTGGGGCGGTACTTGGAGTCGCCGAACTCGGTGTACAGAGTCTCCATGATGGCCAGGCACACGTCCAGGCCGATGAAGTCGCCCAGAGCCAGGGGGCCCATGGGGTGGTTGGCGCCCAGACGCATGGACTTGTCGATATCCTCCACGGAGGCGGCGCCGGTCTCCACCAGGCCGATGGCGTCGTTGATCATGGGGATCAGCAGCTTGTTGACCACGAATCCGGGGGACTCCTTCACCTCGACGGGGTCCTTGCCCAGCGACTGAGCCAGATTGTAAGTAAACTCAAAGGTCTCGTCGGTGGTGTTGATGCCGCGGATGATCTCCACCAGCTTCATGCTGGGGACGGGGTTGAAGAAGTGCATGCCGATCAGGGGATGCTTCAGACCGTGGGCCATGTCGGTGATGGGCAGAGAGGAGGTGTTGGAGGCGAAGGTAGTCTCGGGCTTGCAGATCTCGTCCAGCTCCCGGAACAGATCCTTCTTCAGGTCCATGTCCTCCTTGATGCACTCGATGACCAAATCGGAATCGGCGGCCTCGGACTTCTCCGCGGGTACCAGGATGTTGGCCAGCAGGGCGTCCTTGGCCTCCTGGGTCATCTTGCCCTTCTCCACCCGCTTCTGGAGGGAGTTGGACAGCTTATCCTTGTGGCGCTGGGCGGACTCCTTGCTGCTTGCGTAAATGAGGGCGGTGTGACCCTTGGCGGCAAAGACCTGGGCGATTCCGCTGCCCATGGTGCCGGCGCCAAAAATTGCGACCTTCATAACTGCGTTCCTCCTAAATGATGTAAGTTGGATGCCAATTTATTGGCAGGAATGGCCGGCCGGACCGGCTCTGTTCTTGACGTGTAGTATACCTGTTTTTGCATGATAAAGCAAGAGTAAAACGGTATTTTTCCGGGAAAATTTCAAAAAATGTGGATTTTTTTCGAAAAGATATAACAAAACAGATATAGTTGATTTAAGGGGTTTTGCTATAAAGAATGAAAATGGAAGAAAATGGGACACGTTTTTTCGGGGCTGCGGAGTCGGAAAAGCCTATAAAGAGCCATTCAAAGGGGGCAGAGCGGCCCATTAGTCGAACATGTTGATCAGGGTAATCTGACGCACCGTGTCCCCCTCGAAGAAGAACAGAATGGCGGGACCCAGTTCGGATTCGCTGGGCCAGGCGGTCCAATAGAGCATGTCCTCCCCGGGATACTTGCCCCAGTAGTTGTCTGCCACGGCCTCGGGGTAGGCATCCAGAACCTCCGCCCGGCTGACCCCCACCCGGATGCCCCGGGGGGTATAGAAGTCGGCGCGGGTCACGTCGACGGTGTTGGCAGAGAACGTATTTTCTACGGAGCTGTAATAGCCCAGGGCGGTAAAGCCCTCCGCGCTCCAGCGGTTCCAGGAGTCCCCCGTCTGATAAATGGGCTCCCAGCCGTCCAACACCTCAATGGTCTCCTCCTCATAGGCGGGATTGAACAGGTCCGGCCAGTTTCCCGGCCCCACCGGAGTGGGCCAGCCGTCCCGGTACAGACAGACGTCGGCGTCCATCAGACCGTAGACGATCTCGCGGATGGCATGTTCCACCGGCTTCCCGCCCACAACGCTGGCGGTCCCCAGCACCCGCTGGAAGGTCCCGTCATGACCGCTGCGGCTGAGGACGATGTACGCCGGATCGTAGGAATACCATTTCAGCGTGCCGGGGTCGTCGGCGGATTGACGAATAAGCTGATAGGAGCTGGTCTCCACCTGGTAGGCCACGGCGACAATTTCGCCCACGCGGAGTGCTCCGGCGTAGGCCGCCGGCCCGATGCGCAGATCGTCCGCCTGAGGCTCGTCGGGCTGGTCCACGGCCAGATAGACTGTGCGTCTCGGATACCGCTGACGGTAGTAGTCCAGGATCGCCCCAAAGATCTCGGAGGCGTTGGCGTCCACACCGAGGAAATTGGTGAAGGGGACATAGCCCATATCGATCCATTGGGTCTCGCCGGCCGCCGCGGGGTCGTAGGGGGCGAAAGCCGGATTTTTTGCATACAGCTCAAAGCCCGCGCCCGAGGGGACCGCCTTATGGCTCCACCAGAATTCGCCGCTGTCGTGCCAGTTGATATTGGGGCCGTCCTCTATTGGGGTGAGCATGGCCTGGGTGTCCGGATCGGCGGGGTCCAGAAGGCCGCCGGAAAAGGCAATGTCCGGGATCTGGGAGATGCGGCTCAGCCCACCGTCCTTGAACTGGAAATAGCCAAGGCCGTTGCTGGTCTCGTCCCCCTGATAGGTGATGGAGTTGGCGCACAGCAGGTGCAGGCTCCCGTCCGACTCCTCCCAGGAGGAGAACCGGCCGTCATCGCCGCCGAAAAAGTATGTCTCGCCCACAAAGTCCTCTGCCTCGTCGTCCCAGACGCCCAGGGCCAGATCGACGAGCCCAGCGGCGTGGGGGGTGCCCGTGAGCTGGGCCAGCAGCAGGGTGCGGTTGCCGTCGGTGCGGCTGAGGAGAAGGTCCACCGAGGGGGAGGACAGGTAGTTGTAGATGTCACAGGTTCGCTGGAGCAGCAGCCTGGCCTGGCCCTCCCGGTCCACCGGAATCGTGTATCCCCCCTCTGGCTCACCGCCCTCGAAGTACCACTGGCACCACAGGGGCGGGGATAGGGAGATTAGTTCCTCTTGAGGGACCAGGGAGTCCCAGACTCCGCCCGTGTTCAGCGGGGGATAGAGGCGGTACGTGCCCTCCCGCCAGAGAAACGGTGTGTCTTCCTGGTATTTGCTGACGGCGTACAGATAAAATTCCACCTGGCCGTCGGGACAGATTCGGAAAGCCCGGACCTGGGGGTCCTGGTAGGGGATGCCGGGGACGGCGAAGGACTGGCCGGTTTCCATGTTCCCCACCTGCCCCAGGGAGAGGGCCTGGAGAAGCCCGTCGGCCAGCTCTTCCTGGCTTGTGTTCGCCAGGGTCAGGGCTTCCTCCAGAGTGACCTGCCGTTTTTCCTGCTTGTCGTACACCCAGGAGGAGATGCTGGAGGTCAGTTTAACCCCGCTGCTCTCCTGCTGGTAGAGGACCAGATTGAGGTAGCGGTCGGTCTCGGAAGGGTAGCACAGACAGCGAACGGTGGTCTGCCGGTCGACGCTGGACAGCATTGGCTGATAACGCTGGGAAATCGCGGCCAGCTCCTGGTTGATGGCGCGGACGCCTGCGGTCTCCTCCTGGCCCGAGGGTACGGCCAGGGTGGGGACCTCAATGAATTTGCCGAGCTGGTCGTAGTACTGGATGTCCATGACGACCTCGGGCACCGCCTGCCGGGGCTGACAGGAGACCAGCCAGCCGCAGGACAGAATAGCTATGGCAGCCAGGATCATCAGGGGGACGGGCGGCCGCTTTTTGGGCCCCTGGACGATATTGCGGATGCGGAGCTCCACTTCCTTGGCTGAACCGGACAGAGCCATGGCGAGGGGGGAGCGGGGTATAGACTGCTTCATGGGGAACCTCCTTTTGAGCGGGAAATCAAAAGCGTTTGAGGCGTGGGGCGCCTTTCGCCTTTCGTGTGACCGATGAACTCAACCGGTCATGCTGGAGGGCAGATGGGGCTGACCCAAAAGACAGCTGCCGCCCTGAAACACCAAGGGGTAGTCCACCGGAATGAGGTCGGACATGGGCGCGTGGGAGGGACGAAAGCCCAAAGTGCACCACAGTGTCCCATCCAGGCAGGAATACCGGACGTAGTCTTGGGCCAGAAGGACAGCCTCCTCCGCTAGAGCCTCGCTGACACTGCTCTCGTCTACCGCCGTCTGCTGGTTTCCGGCGGACAGGGTCAGAATACAGGACATGGGGTCATATTGGGCGGTGAAGGTTCCGCCGCTCTGGCCGGAGGGGTTCAAGTAGGGCGTGATGTACTGGGGTGTATCAAATGGACAGATGAAGAGGGACTCCAGATGGCGGCCTCCGCTGCCCCGGTCCCAGGCCAGGACGAAGGCGGCCTCCTGCTGACCGTCGTGGTCAAAATCCTCCACCTACAGCTCCGGGGCCTGCTGGCTCCAGAAGGTGGTCTGCCAGTTCAGATCGTAAAAGCTCCAGTCTTCCCCATGGCGTAAGATCACGCCGTACATGCGGTCCGCCTGGCTGAGACCGGGCTGGTACTGGTCGAACTGGAGCACGCCGTACAGGGCGGCGTCACTCGCCTCATCTTGGGACAGCAACCACACGAGCTCCCGCCAGCTTTCCGACTGGTCCAGGCGGGCCAAGTCGACGGGAACGGTGGGCAACTGGTCGGCGGTGAGGTCATCCAGTAGGGGGCCGATGGGCTCAGTTGAATAGCGCTCCGGAATGTTTTCCACCAGGGTGAGAAGGCGTGTGTTGGTCAATCTATCCGCTTCAGCCGGTTCCGTAGGCTGACAGGAGACCAGCCAGCCGCAGGACAGGATGGCCACGGCCGCCAGGACCATCAGGGGGATGGGCGGCCGCTTTTTCGGTCCCTGGACGATATTGCGGATGCGGAGCTCCACCTCTTTGGCTGAACCGGACAGAGCCATGGCGAGGGGGGAGCGGGGGACATGGTGTTTCATGGGAAGCTCCTTTCAAACGTCAGAGGTTGGAAGAAATATCGCCCGCGGGCGGGGACGGTCACAGAAATTAACCCTTCAGCCGCTCCACCGCGTCCAGAATGGTCCGTCCATAGGCGGCGTGCTCCTCCTGGGGCAGCTGGCGCAGAGCGCCCTCGTCACAGGCCAGTTCGGTGTCCCGCTCCACCAGCCGGACCATGTACCATACAAAGGGGTTGAACCAGTGGACGGCGTTGACCCACAGGGCCAGCGTTTTCAGCCAGATGTCCCGGCGGCGGAAATGGGTCAGCTCATGCAGTATGGAGTAGTTTAGGGCCGTCCCATCCAGTCCTTCCCGGGGCAGCAGCAGAACGGGGCGGAACAGCCCGGCCAGCATAGGGGCGCGGAGACCGGGGCAGACCATGAGCCGGGGGCGGCGGTCCAGCCCCAGCCGGTCGCCCAGCTGATTGTACACGGCCACGGTTTGGGGGTCGGAGACGGGGATGGCCCACCGGCGCAGGTAGGCCAAAAACCGCAGATGGGCGGCCAGCGTCCAGAGAACGAAAATGGCCGCTCCGCCCAGCCAGGCCAGCACCGCCGCTTGGGACAGGGAGAGGGAGAAGTCTGCATCTTCTTCCGCTGATTGGACCGGAGCGGTGGGTTTTAACTGCTCCACAGGCGGAAGGGGGAGAGGTTGGCTGCCTGAGGGCTGACCCGCTCCATCGGCGTCTTCCGAAGAAACGGGTGTCTGGGGTGCAGGACCGGGGCGGTGTTGGTAAATTACCGTGTCCGAGGGGGCGGGCAGCTGGACCAGGGGCTGCTCCCGGCCCATCTGGTTCAGGGGGAAAAAGGACAGCGGGACGGCCAGCCGCAGGCACAGCAGCAGCCAGGCCAGGCAGCGCCACCGGGCCCCAAACTGGGAGCGGCTGGAGCGGGAGATCAGGGCCAAACACCAGATGACCAGAGAACCGCTCAGGGTGAGCCCGCCCAGGCCCAGCAGAAGATCAGCCACGGCGCGCCCCTCCCTCCAGTTCGTCCAGCAGGGCCCGCAGGTCCTCCAGATCCCGGCGCTCCAGCCCATCCCGAGCCAGGGCGGCCACGAAATTCCGGGGGGTGCCGTACAGCCGGGACAGGACCGCCCGGCTGTCGAAGGTCTGGTAGTCCTCCTGGGCGATGAGGGGGGTGTACAGGTTGCCGCGGCCCTCCCGGCGGACGGAGACAAAGCCCTTGTCGGCCAGCCGGGTCAGGTAGGTGTTAATGGTGTTGGCGGCCCAGCCGAAGGCTTCCAGGTCCCGCTCCAGCACGGCGCGGGGGGTGTCGGGGCCGGAGGCCCAGAGGGCTTTCATTACTTCAAGCTCGGTGTCAGGCAGTCGTTTCATTGTGGTCGCTCCAATCTACTTCAAATGTAGTTTATAACAATATACTACACTTGAAGTAATACACGGTCAAGTTACAGTGCGGTTACAAAAAAGGGGCCTGCTGTCGAAGACAGCAGGCCCCTGAGACGTGCCTAATATGTCACAATAAAATCTGGCCGTTGATCTCCAGATGGAATTGGAGCTGGAGAACCTCGGCGGCCTTACGGCACAGCACCATACGCTGGAGGAAAATCTCGAAATAGTCCATGACGGCGCACACCTGGGTGTTGATGGACAGGGACAGGGTAACAATTTTTTGCGGAATGTCCAGCACCACGTCGGAGCGCTCCACGGCGTAGTTGACCCGGTCGTGGATGTCAAAGCTGGTGATGTCATTGTTGCGCACCCGGCTGCGGCGCACGTCGGTCTTGTCCGCCAGAATCAGGGCGGCGGCGATGGCGTTGACGGGGAAGGCGGTGGAGTCGTCATGGTGGCCGATTGCGGTGATGACGGCGGCGACGTCGGCGGGCTCCATGCCCATGTTGTCCAGAATTCGGAAGGCCATGGTTGCGCCGCTGATGGCGTGGCTGTGGCGGTTGACCACATTGCCGATATCGTGCATAAAGGCGGCGATCTTAGCCAGCTCCACCTCGCGCTCGGTGTAGCCCAGCTGAGACAGAATACGGGAGGCCACCTCGGCGCACTTGCCCACGTGGGCGAAGGAGTGCTCCGTGAAGCCCAGGGCAGTGAGGGAGGCGTCTGCCTGGGTAATATAGGTGCGGATTTCGGGAGAATTCTTTACCTCTTCAAAGGTGACGTTCATGGGCTCCTCCTTATTAGATCTTGGTAATATCGTAAGGTGTGGTCTGATAGACGTAGTAGTTCAGCCAGTTGGTGTAGAACAGTTGGGCGGCAGAGCGCCAGCGGACCACGGGGGTCTGGTAGGGGTCGTCATTGGGGAAGTAGTGGGCGGGCACGTCAATCTTCAGGCCCCTGTTCACGTCCCGAAAGTACTCGTTGGCCAGGGTGTCCGGGTCGTACTCGGGGTGGCCGGTGATGAAGAAGCGGCGGTTGTCCTCGCTCTTGACGGCGAAGACCCCGGCCTCCTTGGACACGGCCAGCAGCTCCAGTTCGGGCTGGGCCAGAACATCCTCCAGCTTGTTGGCGGTGTACCGGGAGTGGGGGACGTAGAATTCGTCGTCGAAGCCCCGGAACAGGGGGGACTGCTTCTTGACGATGGTGTGGGGGAATACGCCGAACAGCTTCTGGGGCAGGGAGTACTTGGGGATGCCGTAGTGGTAGTACAGTCCGGCCTGGGCTCCCCAGCAAATGTGAAGGGTGGAGTGAACGTGGGTCTTGGTCCACTCCATGATCTGGCACAGCTCGTCCCAGTAGTCCACATCGGTGAAGTCCAGGTTCTCCACCGGGGCCCCGGTGATGATCATACCGTCGTACTTCCGGTCCTTGATCGCGTCGAAGGTGGTATAGAAGGAGGACAGGTGGTTGGCGTCGGTATTCTGGGACACATGGCTGGAGGTGTGGAGCAGCTCCACCTTTACCTGGAGGGGGGAGTTGGACAGCTTGCGCAGCAGCTGGGTCTCGGTGACGATCTTGGTGGGCATCAGATTCAGAATCAGCAGATTCAGCGGGCGCATGTCCTGGTGGATGGCCCGGTATTCCGTCATGACAAAGATATTTTCTCCCTCCAGGGTGACGCGGGCGGGGAGAGAGTCAGGAATTTTGATGGGCATAGGATACCTCCTACTATTATAAAAGGATAAAAGCTGGTATTAGAGTATCACAACTGCTGTCTTTCCGCAAGCCGGTTTTCTGAGGATAAATGCGCGGGAAGAGGGAGCGCCGATACCAGGGATGCGATTAGATATAAGGTGTAGAAGAGGGATGTATAAGACAGAGGCATATCTTGTGCGGAAAGCAGGGGAAATAAACCCATATATGGAAGCAAATCCGCCGAACGGAAAAATACGAAAAAAACCGAAAAAAGGTGTTGACAAGAGCGGGCGGTTCTGATAATATAAGCAAGCGCTTTGCGAGAGGGCAAAACCGGTCGGAAAGCGAGGGAACACAGCGGTTCGTTGGGAACGAAAGAGCTTGAAAAAGCTCGAAAAAAGTTC
>Ga0129309_1001114_pt1 | contig 15201 bp, 14 predicted proteins | sample L1105metagenome_FD_94439 | JGI IMG/M metagenome (GOLD analysis project Ga0129309, IMG submission 94439) | Ring-tailed lemur group fecal microbial communities from Wisconsin, USA - L1105 metagenome | ecosystem: Host-associated > Mammals > Digestive system > Large intestine > Fecal | place: USA...
CATCCATAAAGTCCGTAAAGGCGGTGTCAACAAATGTTGACACCGCCCGGTCATCCTATTCGGCAAGTACCTGCTTATTCTTCACTAAATAATCAATAAGCGAAATAACGGTTAATACCGTTGCGATCACAATTAAAATATTTTCAATCATAACTGCTGCAGGTGTTCCCAGATCTGCGATCAGCATAATGATCATAAACATCTGGAAATTCGTTTTGAATTTTCCCCAATAGCTTGCTGCGATCACGACTCCATTATCCGCTGCGATCAGACGGAAACCGCTGATGATAAATTCACGGCTGATGATGATAATAACGATCCAGGCTGCAAGTCTTCCCTGCTCTGTCAGACAGATCATTGCTGAGCTTACCAGCATCTTATCTGCCAACGGATCCATAAACTTTCCAAAATTAGAAACCAGATTATGCTTTCGTGCCAGATGACCATCCAGGAAATCCGTGATGCTGGCAACAATAAAGATGGCCAGTGAAATCCATTTGGAAGAAGCTCCCGCGTAATCCGTCACCATAAAAAATACAAAAAACGGAATTAAAATTACGCGGAGTGTTGTCAGGTAATTGGGTATATTCTTATTCATAAATAACATCTCCTATCAAATCATATTCTTGTGCACCCGTAATCCTTACTTTTACAAAATCTCCGGAAATCATTTCCTCTTCGGCATTTACGAATACAGAACCGTCTACGTTCGGTGCATCTCTATATGTTCTGCCTACATAAATGTCTTCCTCGAACAGATAGCCTTCGATCAGTACATCGATCTCCTGTCCGATGAGATTCTCGCCCTGCTCATAAGATATCTCCTGCTGAAGAAGCATCAGCTCATCTCTGCGCTGTTCTTTGATCTCTTCCGGTATCTGTTTTTCAAATACAGCTGCCGGCGTATCTTCTTCCTGGGAATAAGTGAACACTCCAACCCGATCCAGCTCCATCTCATTGAGAAAACGATAGAGATTCTCATGCTGTTCCTGCGTCTCACCCGGAAAACCGGTGATCAGAGAAGTACGGATCACAATGTCCGGGACAGCATCTCTTAACTTTCGGATCACGGATCTTATCTGTTCCTGATTCGTCCTGCGCCCCATCCTGCGTAGAATATCATCATCACAATGCTGAATCGGCATATCAATATAATGACAGATCTTCTCTTCCTGTGCGATTGTCTGTATCAGCTCATCCGTCACTTCTTCCGGATAACAATACATCAGTCGAATCCATTTCAATCCTTCAATCTTGCAAAGTTCCCGCAAAAGCCGTGGGAGTGCTTTTTCTCCATATAGATCCCGGCCATATACCGTCGTCTCCTGTGCTACCAGCACAAGCTCCTTCACGCCGTCCGAAGCCAGTCTTTTCGCTTCTGCCAGCAATTCCGGCATCGGTACACTTCGATAAGATCCCCTTATCTTCGGTATAATGCAATATGTACAATGCTTATCGCAGCCCTCCGCGATCTTCATATATGCCAGATAAGTGCCTGTCGTGATCACACGTTTTACTTCACTATTATCCGGCAGATAATCGATAGGATCATAGTGCCTGTAAGAATTACCTGCTGCCGCCTCTTCTACAGCTTCTACGATTGAATCATAGCTTGTCGTGCCGAGTACTGCGTCAATTTCCGGAATCTCTTCTAAGATCTCATCCTTATAGCGTTCCGCAAGACAACCGGTAACAACCAGTGCTTTCAGATTCTTCTCCTTTAAGGCAGCCATCTCCAGGATCGTATTGATGCTTTCCTCTTTCGCATCATGGATAAAACAACAGGTGTTGATCACGATCGCATCTGCTTCCTGTTCATCACTTGTAATCGTATGTCCTTTCTGAGTCAGCAGACCAAGCATGACCTCACTGTCAACCAGATTCTTGTCACATCCAAGCGATATAAATAAAATTTTCATAGTATGCTCCTGTTTTACTGCTATGCAGCCGATTCTGCGGATTATCTGACTACACTTTCCACACAGTTATTCATCAGCATCGCGATCGTCATCGGTCCGACTCCGCCCGGAACCGGAGTAATCGCGGAAGTATGCGGTGCCACGCTTTCATAATCGACATCCCCGCACAGTTTGTTATCCGCATTCCTGTGGATACCTACATCAATCACAACGGCACCCTCTTTAATATAAGATGCGTCGATAAACTTCGGCTTTCCAATCGCAACGACCAAAATATCCGCACGTTTTGTCACTTCCCTCAGATCCTTTGTTCTGGAATGACAGATCGTCACGGTTCCATTCTCCCTGAGCAGAAGAAGTGCCATCGGTTTGCCGACAATATTGCTTCGTCCGACGATCACACATTCTTTGCCTTCGATTGTAACGCCCGAACGCTTCAAAAGCTGAATAATTCCTGCCGGAGTACACGGAAGAAATCCCGGTTCTCCGATCGTCATTGCACCAACACTCTGTGGATGAAATCCATCGACATCCTTTTCCGGTGCGATTGCTTTGATCACCGTATCCTCATCAATATGTGCCGGCAAAGGCAGCTGTACCAGAATGCCATTGATTTTTGGATCCCGGTTGCATTGATCGATGATCGAAAGCAGCTCCTCCTGTGTCGTACTCTCCGGTATCTCATAAGAGACAGACCGGATTCCAATATATTCACATGCACGTTTTTTGTTGCGCACATATACGCTTGAAGCCGGATCCTCGCCAACCTGAATCACTGCGAGTGCAATTTCCGTTCCCTGCGCTTTTAATTCCGAAACTTTCTCCCTTAATTCATCTTTTATTTCCTGAGAAATTTTCTTTCCATCAATTATCTGAGACATGATTCTCACCTTTCTGTATTAGAATAATCCGGTAATCATTCCATTTTCATCTACGTCGATGCTCTCAGCTGCCGGTCTCTTCGGCAGACCCGGCATCGTCATGATATCTCCGGTTAAAACAACGATAAATCCTGCACCGGCACTGACATACATATCGCTGATCGTAACATCAAAGCCCGTCGGACGTCCTAATTTTGTCGCATCATCCGATAAAGAATACTGATTCTTTGCCATGCAGACCGGAAGATCACCGAATCCCTGTGCTTCGATCAATGCCAGAGATTTCTTTGCTGCCGCTGACAACTTAATATCATCTGCACCGTAAATTTCCGTTGCAATCGTGCGAATCTTTTCTGTAATCGATAAATCCAGGTCATATAATGGTTTAAAGTTGCTTTCTTTTGTCTCCAGCGTCTTAAGAACAGCCTTTGCCAGTTCGATTCCGCCTTCGCCGCCTTTTTCCCATACCTGGGATAATGCAAAGTCACATTCTCTTTCTTCGCAAAAATGCTTGATAAAGTTCAATTCTGCTTTTGTATCTGTAATAAACTGATTCAAAGTAACCACAATCGGTACACCGAATTTCTTCAGATTCTCAATATGTTTTTCCAGATTGACGATTCCTTTGCTCAGTGCTTCAATATTCTCTTCTGCAAGATCAGATTTCGGAACTCCGCCATTATATTTTAACGCACGAACCGTTGCAACTAATACGACAGCATCCGGTTTTAATCCGGATTTGCGGCATTTGATATCGAAGAACTTCTCAGCACCGAGATCTGCGCCGAATCCTGCTTCTGTAACGACGATGTCACATAACTTTAATGCCATCTTCGTTGCCTGTACACTGTTGCATCCATGTGCGATATTGGCGAAAGGTCCGCCATGTACAAATGCAGGTGTATGTTCCAATGTCTGGATCAGATTTGGTTTTAAAGCGTCCTTTAACAAGGCTGCCATAGATCCGACTGCCTTTAAGTCTTTGGCTGTTACCGGTTCACCGGCATAGTTGTATGCGACTACGATCTTGCCAAGACGTTCTTTCAGGTCTTCCATGTCATTTGCCAGACATAAGATTGCCATGATCTCGGATGCAACTGTAATGATAAAATGATCTTCACGAACAACACCATCAACTTTTCTTCCAAGTACGATGACAATATTACGCAATGCACGGTCATTCATATCGACACATCTCTTCCATGTTACCTGCCGTGGATCGATTCCAAGCTCATTGCCCTGCTGAATATGATTGTCCAACATCGCTGCAAGTAAGTTATTCGCAGAAGTAATCGCATGGAAGTCACCGGTAAAGTGAAGATTCAGATCTTCCATCGGTACAACCTGTGCATAACCGCCGCCGGCTGCTCCGCCTTTAATTCCAAAGCAAGGTCCCAGAGAAGGTTCTCTGAGTGCAATGGCTGATTTTTTGCTAAGCTGTCCGAGTGCCTGTCCAAGTCCGACACTCGTTGTTGTCTTTCCCTCGCCTGCAGGTGTCGGATTGATTGCTGTTACAAGAACTAACTTTCCGTCTTCATTTCCCTTGATCTTATCCATAAATCCGGAAGATAACTTTGCTTTATATTTTCCATAAAGTTCAAGATCATCCTCTTTAATATCGAGCTTTGCAGCCACTTCTTTAATAGGTATTAATTTTGCTTCCTGTGCGATCTGAATATCAGTTTTCATTGTTCCACCTTTCTCCTGATTGTCAGGATAAACATAACACTATTTACATTTCCTCTTCCTTCATTCTCTCGAATTCTTCCCGAGACATGATGACCTTGCGGGGTTTGGTACCTGTCTCCTCCCCGACAATGCCTGCTTCACAGAGTTGTTCCATCAGCCTTGATGCCCGGTTAAACCCGATCTTAAACACTCTCTGCAAGCTCGCAATAGACGCTTTCTCTTTATCAATAATGAAACTTGCTGCCTCATAAAAATACTCATCTCTTCCATTGGGATCATTGCTTTCTCCCGATAATTTCTGAGCAGAAGCTTCTATTACTTTTTTAATATCCGGCTGCTGACTGTCGTCCTCAACCTTTTGATTTTTCAAAAATCCAACGACATCTGATATTTCCTCATCGGTTACAAATCCTCCCTGCATTCTGACCGGCTGTTTATAACCGGATGGGAAGAATAACATATCCCCGTTGCCAAGCAGCCTCTCCGCGCCGTTCATATCGATGATCGTACGGGAATCAACGCCCGATGAAACTGCAAATGCAATTCTCGACGGCACATTTGCTTTGATCAGCCCGGTAATGACATTTACCGATGGTCTCTGAGTCGCTATGATCAGATGGATCCCGGCAGCTCTGGCAAGCTGAGTCAGACGGACGATTGCATCTTCCACTTCTCTGGAAGCAACCATCATCAAATCCGCAAGTTCGTCAATAATGATAACGATCTGCGGCAATTTTTTAAAATCATCGCCCTCCTTCCCTTCCGCTGCAAGAGTGTCGACTTTCTGATTGTATGACTTTATATTGCGAACATGAACTTCCGCAAATTTATTATAACGATCCATCATCTCCATAACTGCCCAGTTTAAAGCACCTGCAGCCTGCTTTGGATCCGTCACTACCGGAATCAGCAGATGAGGAATTCCCTCATATACGCTCAATTCCACGACTTTTGGATCGATCATAATCAACTTGACGTCCTTAGGACTTGCCTTATACAAAATACTCATAATGATCGTATTAATACAGACGGACTTTCCGGAACCGGTAGCCCCTGCGATCAGCAGATGCGGCATCTTCTCAATATCTGCATATACGGGTTTCCCGGACAGATCCCGCCCAACTGCAAATCCAACTTTCGACGGAAACTTCTTAAATTCCTCATGATCAAGCAGATCACGCAGGAATACCATCTGCTTTGCCTGATTCGGCACTTCAATACCGACTGCTGCTTTCCCCGGAATCGGTGCCTCAATTCGAATATCGGCAGCAGCAAGATTCAGTTTGATGTCGTCCGTCAGATTCACGATCTTGCTGACTTTTACGCCCTGTTCCGGCTGCAGTTCAAAGCGTGTCACGGTTGGACCGCAGCTTACATTAGTTATCGTAACATTAACTCCAAAATTTTTCAATGTCTGCTGCAGTCTTGCAGCCGTATCCATCAATTCTTTTTTCCCGGTCTTCGCCGACGAAGCCCCTCTCTTCAATAAATGGTAGGGGGGAAACACGTAATCATCTTCGGGTTCCGGATTCATCTCCTGCAGAACATGTTCTTCCGGGATCACATCCTTCTGTTCCGCATTTTTTTTTACCGGCTTTTTACGTCTCTTTGGTTTCATCCGTGCGATAGAATAAGGATCTTCCGGTTCTGCTTCTGCACTCTCCGGTACCGGATCAGGTTCCGGCGTAATATGAACTTCTACCTCCGGTTCCTCAAGCACTAGCGGAACAACCGAATCCTTCGAGTTCGTCTTCCTTCTCTCCGCTGTCGTCCTTTTTTCCTGCTTCACGGCCGCTTTCTGATCAGAATCAGCCTTTGACCTTGCCTTTTCTCTCTGTTTTCTCGCTTTCTCTGTTCCTTTTTCTTTTGAAAACGCAGCCAGCTTCTTCAGATCTTGAATCAGCGAATGCTCTGTGATCAAAACTACGGAAATGATCGAGATCACCAGTGTGACGATAATCGCACCTGCGGGACCCAGGTTTGTCTGAAGCAGATACAATAAAGCTCCTCCAAGCAATCCGCCTCCCGTCTTTCTCTCGCTTCCATCTATGTACATCTGTGCAAAATCTGACTGTCCGAAATCACATATCATCTGTGCCAGGATCGACGCCATGTAAAGCAAAATAATTGCAAGGATCGTCTTCTTGATCGCCAGACTGCTGAATTTATTGGCAATGAGCAATAAGGAAAATACCAGGATCATAATCGGAACAACATACTGAATACAACCGAAAATACCAAAGAAAAAAGTGCTGACCGTAGTGCCGACTTTACCGCATACTCCAAAATTACTTAAAAATACAAAACTCGAAAGTGCGATCACAAGCCAGGCTATCACTTCATCATAAAAAGAGATAAAATCCCGGCTGCGTTTCTTCGTCTTTTTTCTGGTTCGCCGTTTTCCCGCCATTGTATTCACCTCCTATAATCGTTAGCTTTTATTGTACTATTACGAATGAAATATTTCAATAGTTTTGTTTTTAGAAGCGTCAAACTTCCCATATAACAGCAAACAGGCAGTCTCCGATCAATACGCCAAATGCGTACCATATCTCAAAACTGCCTGTCATCTCTGATCTCTATGCTATTTTACTAATTTTACCAAACGGCTCGTTCCAAGCCTTGAAGCTCCTGCTTCGATAAATTTTTCTGCGTCTTCAAAAGAAGCGATTCCTCCTGCCGCTTTGATCTTCACATTGCTTCCTACATGTTTCTGCATTAATACAACCGCATGGAGCGTTGCGCCCTCTGTCGAAAATCCGGTGGATGTCTTAATATATTCTGCTCCCGCTTTTGTCACGATCTCACACATCTTTATGATCTCATCGTCCGTCAGCAGACAGGTTTCAACGATCACCTTTAAGATCCTGCCGCTGCATGCTTCGTGAATTTTTGCAATTTCGTTCTCCAACGCCTCATAATTTCGATCTTTCAGGTCTCCGATGTTGATTACCATATCAATTTCCGATGCACCGTTTTTCACGGCATCTTCCGTTTCATATACCTTTACATCCGTCGTGCTGTATCCATTCGGGAATCCAATAACGGTACAGATTGGAAGTTTTCCATCTACATAATCTGCAGCCCTCTTTACATAGGACGCCGGGATACATGCAGAAGCTGTCCGGTACTTCATTGCATCATCTAATATCTCTTTGATCTCATCCCATACAGCTGTCTGTGCCAATAAAGTATGATCTACCATTCCTAATATGTTCTCTTTTTCCATTCTTCACTTTCTCCTTTTTATATAGATGAAGAGAATACTTCTCCCACTTCTTCCAGTTTCTTCTTTACCACAGATAATTCCGGAATCGCGCTCTGGCTTCCCGGATACTGTACCGAAATTGCAGATGCCATAGAACTCATTTTCAGAATATCCTTCAAATTCATCTTCCGATACATACCATATGCAAACGCACCATGGAAGATATCGCCGGCCCCATTCGTATCCACTGCTTTTACGCGATATGCCGGCATATGTGTCAGCTTTCCATGCTCGCGGTACAAAAGTCCTGCTTCTCCAAGCGTAATAACAACATGCTTTTGATTGATCCCTTCAATCTGCTCAAAAACTGCCTCACAGGATTCCCAATCCTCCAATGTCAGATTTTTCCCGGTATACTGTGCTGCGAAATCCTCGGAACATACGAGATAATCTGCCAATTTTGATGCTCTCAGCGTGCTTTCCCGATAGCTGCCGGCATCCACAACAACAATCGTATCCGGATATGCCGCGGCCGCCTGTTCCGTCAACTCCGGTTCATGTCCGTCACTTAAGATCACATCAATCTCTTCCTGCGGCAATCGACAGACATCATCCCCCTTCTTTCCCGGAAAATTAAATAACGTCCGGGAACCATTCTTCTCATTTGTAAAAATATAGCTGTATGCGGTCTTAAATTGCTCGTCCTGCACCAGATAATCTAAATCCACATGAACCGATCTTGCCATATCCATTAATTTTCTGCCATTTTCATCATTTCCGATACGGCTGATCAGAGAAACCGGTGCTTCCCATAGTCCGCACAGATAAGAAGCATTATATGCCGGGCCGCCTCCGCTTTCTGTCAGCTCCTCAATCCTGTATTTTCGATTTTCGATAATATGACCGGACAGAGATGCCGTATAATCAAGTGCCGACTGTCCGATACAAAGAATTCTACCCATAAATTTTCCTCTATTCTTCTACAAGTTCACATAATTCACGAACAAGGGACGGATAATCGATCTTATCATAATCTGTTACATCGACCTCGATCAGATGCCCTAATTCGAAAGTTCCATATCCGCGGTTTCTGCATCGATCCATAAAAATATCATAAGTTACAAGGCAATCCGCTTTTCTCCGGTCTTCAAGAACATCTCCTTTCTGATATTTGGATACCAGATGACTGAGATGCCTTGATGGAGAGAGATCTCTCTTCCTTGATCGTTCATAAAGAACTTCCAGATCGCCGATCAGACGGAATGTGACAACCTGATATCCATACTGATCCGCCAATTTTGCAATCCTGCCTTTCTGTTTGTCGCTGAATGGATAGTCCGAGATCACCGATGCTCCCTCCCGGAGCAGCTGATCCATGCGTTCATAATAACAAGCCCAGCTCTGAAGCTCAATCCGGACTTTTTCTTCCATATTATCAAATCCATATTGATCAAATAATTCTTCTTTCATCTCATCCTGCGACACAACCACCAGTTCCGGAAGTTTTTCTAAAATTTTTCCGCAGAGATAACTTTTCCCTGTCGCCGGATATCCTGCCAGCAATACAATTGTTTTTTTCATAGTCTTCTCCATTTCATGATATAACAAAACCGGCGGTGCTTTCCGCCGGTCTTGCTCATACAGGTTTTACAATCTGAATAAAGATGCTTTTTCCATTACGATTTCTTTGATCTTTTCATTTGCAGGTCCTGTCAGCCCTCTTAACGATGTCGTCGGCGTAATGCCTTCTTTTGTAAATGTCTGTGCACAGATATCAATGTAATTTTTATTCAATTCTGTTCCTACATTAATCTTTTTCATACCTTCACGCACACATTTTCGCATATCTTCATCCGATACACCGGTGCCTCCATGAAGAACGAGTCCGACATCTCCCAGTTTCTCTTTTAATTCTGTTAAAAGCTCATAGTTAATTTTCGCTTTTGATTTGAACTGTCCATGCGTCGTTCCAATGGATACTGCCAGAGCATCTACTTTTGTCTCCGATACATAGTGAAGAGCATCTTCCGGTTTTGTATACATTGCTGCATCTTTTGCTACTACCACGCCATCTTCTGCTCCGCCGATCGCACCGATTTCACCTTCGACAGAAACGCCGTGTGCATGAGCATATGCAACCACTTCTTTTGTGTTCTTAATATTTTCCTCGATTGGAAGAGCGGAACCATCATACATAACAGAAGAATATCCCAGATCAATTGCTTTTTTCAATGCATCAATGTCTTTGCAGTGATCCATATGAAGTGCCACGCTGATCGGCGAGATTTCTGCCAGTGCCTTTACTGCTGCGATCAGCGGTTCAAATCCAATATACTCTGCCGTTCCGAGCGATGTCTGAATGATGATCGGTACCCCAAGTTCTTCTGCTCCATGGATCATGGCCGGAAGCATCTCAAAACAATGCAGATTAAATGCTCCTACTGCCCCTTTTCCTTCATTTTCCTTAAACAGATCAATTAAATTTTTATACATTTGTCTCTCGTCTCCTTTACTTATGCATTTCCACGAATCATATCTTTTGACATCTGCATCAGTCCCTGCACTTTTTCCATGTATTCTTTGACTTTTTCATCATCTTTTGCCAGAGCTGCTTCCTGTCTTTTTTTGTTATATAATTTCATCAGATCCGTGCTGGCTTTCCCATGCTGTTTATTCAGAGACAGACTTTCTTCATAATATAAAATTGCTTTATCCGTTTCCTCAGCCTGTGTATACAGGGAACCCAGTTCATTTAAAATTGCCACACGATCCTGCCCTTCTTTTCCGTCGAGCTGTGCAAGCTTTTCTTCCGCTTTTGCCAGAAGTTCGTCCCGATTTACAATCGGAGCTGTTTCTTTTTTCTCTTTCTTTTCTTTCTTCTTAAAGAAAAACATTTGTCATGCCTCCTCACAAATTCAGAATTCGCATCTTATTTAAAAGATACTCATAATTGATTTAATGATCATGAAGAAGAATCCGGTAAATACGGTATCAACGTCCGTACATGTCATATTGACAAAACCAATCTGTCCTAACATCGGTGATAACAATGCCGGAATGATGATGATAAAAATACCATGTGCAATACATCCGATTGCAACTCCACGGCGTCCTCCAACCTGATTTGCGAAAATACCGGCCGTACCGCCTGCAAAGAAGTTACTCATAACGCCCGGCAGGATCATTGGAAGACCCATAAGCGGTGTGATAAACATACCGATGATCGAACCGATCGTTGTAAAGATGAATCCAAGAATCACTGCATTTGGTGCATATGGGAACAATACCGGGCAGTCCAATGCCGGTTTGGAATCCGGAACGAGTTTCATGGAAATACCCTGGAATGCAGGAACTAATTCTGCCAGCAACAGACGTACACCAGCCATCAATACATACAGACCGGTTACAAACTGTAATGCCTGAAGGAACATATATACGATATAGTTTGTATCGCCACAGTATTCTGCACATTTTGCAGGACCTGCCGCAATGGCAACAATGAGATAAAATGGCACCATAACTACCATAACGGACAGATATGTATCCTGCAGGAATGATAAACTCTGCGGAAGTTCGATATCTTCTGTCGATTTTGATTTGTCGCCGGTCAGTTTGGAGATCAATGCCGTAAACATATATCCGATCGTACAGAAATGACCTAAAGCAATGTCATCGCTTCCTGTAATCTGACGCATAACCGGCTGAGCAAATGCAGGCATCAATGTTGCAAACGCACCACCTACGATGGAACCGACGATGATCAGCGGCACTCCTCTCAAGCCGCAGAAATAAGCAAATACAACACATAATGTGGATTCCCATAACAACGCCTGGCCTGTTAAGAAGATGTATTTGAACTTTGTAAGACGTGCCAGGATAATATTCACAACGAAAATACCTGCCAACGTAATGGCAATTTCGGAACCAAGACCAAGATCCGTCATTGCCTGACCATTAATTCCTTCAATAGATGCAACCAGACCGGTCAGTCCAAATGCCTTGTTGAATAAATCACCAAAAATTGCTAAGGACGCCTGGATTACACTGGAACCTGCAGATAATACTAAGAATCCAAGAATCGTTTTCATCGTTCCGGAAACAACTTCTCCAATTGACTTCTTCTGGAGCAATAATCCGAGGCAGGCGATCAGCCCTACAACAACAGCAGCCTGCGTTAAGATATTTTTAATAATAAAATTTAAAACTATCATTTCTTTTCCTCACTCTCTCTTTTTCTCTTATAAAGCACCAATTTCTTTTAATACCGGTGTCAGTTTTTCTTTGATCTCTTTTTTGTCGACCAGACGGTTTAAAAATACAGTCGGGCATTCAATGGTGTAGCGTTCAAACTGTTTTTCAAAGTTTTTTCCTGAAATAATAATGTCAGCTTTTGCACCGGATACACTTGAAATATCGGTGTGATCCAGTTTTGCTTTTACACCCAGTTCTTTCAGAACAGCATCAACACTCATCTGACATGCAAAACTGCTTCCAAGCCCTGCTCCGCATACTGTTAAAATCTGTAACATTTTAGTTCCTCCTTTCCTTTTCGTCTTCTTTGATCACTTCAAGCAGCTCATCATAAGTATCTGCTTCAGCAATATCATCAATGAGTCCGCGTTCCACAAACTCAACGATCATCTTTAAGATGTCCATATGGCTTTCGCTGTCTACGGCAGAAAAGCAAATCATAACTTTAATCGGACTGCTGTCTCCTTCAAAAAAGACCGGCTCTTTCAAAGTGATCAGACTGCAGCCAATTCCGAGTGCGCCTTCTTCCGGTCTGGTATGAGGCATGGCAAGACCGTCTGCAATGATAATATACGGTCCCAGTTCTTTGATCGCACGGATAATTCCATCGACATAAGACGTCCTGGCAAATCCCTGCTCAACGAGCATCATTCCGCCAATGCGGATTGCTTCTTCCCAATCGGAAGCACTCACTTTCAACTTGACATTGTTTTGATTTAATACGAGTCCATCCATATTCTTTCCCCTCCTTTTCTTAATTTTCCAGATGTTCTATAAAATCTTCATAGTTTCTGTTCCTGATTAATCGGCTGACGCCTCTTTCGTCAATCAAATAATGGTATAATTTCTTAAAAACGGTTTCCCAGATGTTGTATTTGTCTTTCGGAATATTCAATAGAAGTACAACCTGCACTTTTTCGTTCTCCCACAGAATCGGTCTTTTCAAAATTAAAACGGATACCACGGCTTTTTCTGTATTGTTGAGCAGTGCATGCGGGATCGCAACGAGACTTCCGAGTTCTGTTGTGGCGATTTCTTCTCTTTTAAAGACCGACTTCTGAACTTCTTCGGAAATATATCCCTTTTCCAGCATAATATCCGTAAGATACGTCAGCACCTGCTGCTTATCCTTCAAATCCACATCTTCAAAAAACAACTCTTCACAAAAGATATCCCGATAGTTGATTCCTTCCTGATTTTTTTGCAGGCTCATAATTGCCTGCAGACTTCTCACATCCGATTCTTCTAAGAACAGATGAATTTGTTTGATCTTAGGAGAATCAAACATCTCCAGCGGAACCGTCGTCAATACGAGATCTACAGAATCAATTAATTCCTGTGTCACTTCCGATCTCTGACAATTTTTGATTACTTTAATTTTATTTTCAAAATTATGTTCTATTTTTTCTTTCAGTAAAAGTCCGGTTGCCGCTCCTGCAACGCATACGATAATCGCTCTTTTACATTGTGGAATTTGATTTAATCCCTTTTTCTCTAATGCCGCACCAAAGTGGATCGCCAGGAATCCGATTTCATTTTCCCGTGTCCGAAGCTGATGCTCCTTTTCAATCACCTTAGCTGCCAGAACAGCAAGTTCAAATGCCAGAGGATATTTATTCTTTATGGAATCTAAAAACTCATTTCGAATATTCATATCAAATCGCAGCCTCTGCAGTGTTGCCTCCAGGTGCATCGCCAGACCATTGATCAGCTGCTTATCATCTGACAGATCAATTCCGGTCTCCTCTTTAATCGTCTGCAAGATCATCTTTATCTCACCTTTGTATGCATATTCATCCTCCGGGTCATCGATAAAAAATCTTTGGCTGGAAATCAAATGCTGCGTCAGATAATAAACTTCTTCTCCAAAATCGATTTCAAATTCTTCCTGTATTCTTTTTATGATCTCGGTTGCACACTGGAATTCCATGCTCTTTTCAAACGCTTCAATATCCGCTTCGTCATAATTGACACTTTGCTGAACTGCTAACCGCCTGAGTATGATCACGGTATGAATCAGCAGATTTTTAAATGCAATGTCCGTCAATCGCAGCTGATACTTTGCGATTGCTTCCAATAGGATCTCCTTCAGACGATCCATATCATCTTTTGCAAAAACATTCATATAAAAGTCATTTTCAGCGGATTCAAAACATTCTTTTCGATTAAAGATATATTCCGAAATACAATATCGGATTTTCGCTTCCTCCCCAACAATGCGAACTCCATTTTTCTTCGTCGTGCTGATCCTGAGGTCATATTTTTTCAGAATCTGATCAATCATTCGAAAATCTTTTTTTAATGTTGAAGTGCTGATAAATAATTCTTCTTCCAGGTCAAACGGATCAATGACTTCTTTGCTGCCATTCAGTAAAGAGAACAGCAATTTTGTAATGATATAGTGGACACGTTCTTCCGGTTCAGACGGAATGATATTCCGAAAATTAATATCCTTTTTCTGGTTTCTTAAATGATTCAGGAGTTCATAAAAACGGTCTTGATCGTAAATTTTTAAATAATATCCCTGTCCGATTTCTGAGATAATTTTGGCTCCCCAATGAGTCAGTTCATCATTGAGCGATTTGATATCGCTGCGAATCGTTCTGGTAGAAACCCCAAGCGAAACGGCAAGACTATCTCCTGTCATTTTTTCTTTGCTTTGGAATAGTAAATTTAAAATTTTCGTACATCGTTTGTTCTTAAATTCCATTTCCTCTCTCCTTTTGGTTTTATTATATAAATGAATCCTCAGGAAATATAGTTCGTCTTTTTCCGCTACAAGCGGAAATGAATAGATCATTTTACCAAAAATCCGACTATTTTACGGTTCTCTTTTATGCAAAAACACCCAAAACATGAATGAATCTTCCACATTTTGGGTGTTTTCCATATCGCTCAATCTTCTCTTATCCCTGCATCCTCCGGCGCAGTTCCTCCATCGCTTCTTTTATCCCTCCAACATGTGTGATCACGCCTTCTTTGACTGCCTGTTCTCCAACAAGGATCGTTCCCAGATCTTTCGACAGCTGTCCGGTATTCAGCATCATCTCTTCCAGCCTCCTCTTCTTCGCATCACAATGTGTCTCAATGAATCCGATGATCCGATCCTGCATCTGCTGAAAATAATCATATGTCTGCGGAGCCCCGATGACCATTCCGTTCATTCTGACCGGATGGATGACCATCGTGCCTGTCGGCACGATAAAGGAGCAGTCCGTCGATACCGCGATCGGAACGCCGATTGAATGGCTGC
>Ga0129309_1001118_pt1 | contig 15169 bp, 10 predicted proteins | sample L1105metagenome_FD_94439 | JGI IMG/M metagenome (GOLD analysis project Ga0129309, IMG submission 94439) | Ring-tailed lemur group fecal microbial communities from Wisconsin, USA - L1105 metagenome | ecosystem: Host-associated > Mammals > Digestive system > Large intestine > Fecal | place: USA...
AGTATTCATATCCATCAGACCACTATGATACCTTGCCCTTTTCGGCGATGCTCCATCCCCTTCCTGCTGTATCTCTACGTTAATCTGACGACCTGTTTCATCTCTTGCAACGCAGTCCAGTATTGCCGACCTGCCCTGCAGATTTTTATAATCCTTTTGAAGAACCTGATCAAAAACATTCAGTTCTTTTTGTCCCATGATCGTCCGAAGAAGATACTCCGTACATTCTTTCTTCTTTAAAACATTACGCATAAACATGTCGCTCATGATCGTGAGATTTTGTAAAATATCCTGATATCTTTTGTAGCGTTCCTGTAAATATTCCTTTTCCATATCTTTTCATCTCCATTCTATCATAGATTGTATATTGGAACAATTTTTTTGATTTCCTTTTATTTACATTTTACAATAGATGGAAAAATATGTCAAATCAAAAAAGATCCCGGGAATATTCTGTTCCAGGGATCTTTTCTTAAGAAATGAATTGTTAATCTTCTATATGAATCAGATTACTTTTCACAAAGTTCTTTTGCAAGCTGATCAATTGCGGTGCAGGATTCTTCGTTCAGTGCGGATTTGATCGTTACGGATGTATCGGCAAACGTAATATTCTTGCTCTTTTCAAACATTTTTGCCATAATACGGTTTGCTGTTGCAGCCCATGTTCCATTTTCAACAAATGCAATCGTACGGTTCTGATAGTTTCTTTCTGTCAGATGATCGATAAATGTCTTCATAAATGGGAAGATGTCGCCGTTGTATGTAGTTGTTGCAAGTACAAGTCTGTCATAACGGAATGCATCTTCTACACATTCTGCCATATCATCACGTGCAAGGTCGGATACGACTACTTTCGGACATCCATTGGCTTTTAACTGTTCTGCCAGGCGTTCAACTGCTTTTTTCGTATTGCCGTATACGGAAGTATATGCAATCATAACACCTTCATTTTCCGGACGGTAAGAAGACCAGATATCATACTTTTCGATATAATGTCCCAGATCTTCGGTAAGGATTGGACCATGAAGCGGGCAGATGATCTGAATATCGAGAGTTGAAGCAATCTTTAACAGCTTCTGAACCTGTGCACCGTACTTTCCTACGATACCGATGTAGTAACGGCGTGCTTCGCAATCCCAGTCTTCTTCGACATCCAATGCGCCAAATTTGCCAAATCCATCCGCAGAGAAAAGTACTTTATCCGTGCTGTCATAAGTAACCATAACTTCCGGCCAGTGTACCATCGGTGCGAATACAAATGTTAATACATGGTTTCCAAGTGTTAATGTTTCGTTGTTCTTAACAACAAGGCGTTTTACGGACGGATCAAGCTGGAAAAACTGATCCATCATTGTGAAAGTCTTTGCGTTTCCAACAACCGTTGCATCCGGGTAAACTTCTAAGAAGTTTTTAATATTTGCAGAGTGATCAGGTTCCATATGCTGAACGATTAAGTAATCAGGTTTTCTATCGCCTAATACATCAGCGATATTGGCAAGCCATTCGTCTTTAAAATGAATATCAACGGTATCCATAACGGCAATTTTTTCGTCCAGAATGACATAAGAATTATAAGCCATTCCGTTTGGTACGATGTATTGTCCTTCGAAAAGATCTACGTCGTGGTCGTTAACACCAACATATTTAATGCTGTTTGTGATTTCCATGATTATTTCCTCCTGTTCCTGTAATCATAATTTTCATCGATAGTTATCATACCGCATTTGTCCTATTATTTCAAGTTTAGAAAAAAGAAATAAATTTATAGAATTCTTTATGTTCAAATGTAGAAAAAAGTGTTATACTACATGTTACAGAGAAGTATTTGAAATGGAGGTGTAGTTTCATGAACAAAGCAGCAATGTACAAATTATCCTATGGATTATTTGTTTTGACGGCAAGAGAAGGGGAGAAGGATAATGGCTGTATTATTAATACGGCAACGCAGGTAACCTCAGAACCGAATCGGATCGCAATTGCGGTGAATAAGAGCAATTATACACATGATATGGTGGTGAATACGTCAAAGTTTACGGTTTCCATCATCAGTCAGGAAGCATCTTTTGATCTGTTTAAGCATTTTGGTTTTCAGTCCGGGCGTGATGTGGACAAGTTTGCCGGTTATACAGAATGCAGAAGGGCTTCGAATGGAACGATGATCGTGACTTCCGGAACGAATGGATATATTTCCGCCAGTGTCGTTTCGACGGTTGATCTTGGAAGTCATACATTGTTTATTGCAGATGTAACGGATGGTGATGTATTGACAGAGGTTTCATCAGCAACTTATGAGTATTATCAGAAGAACATAAAGCCGCAGCCGAAAGCGAAAACGGATACAGGCAAGACGGTATGGCGCTGCAAAGTATGCGGATATGAATATGTAGGCGAGGAGCTTCCGGCTGATTTCATCTGTCCGCTCTGCAAGCATCCGGCATCAGATTTTGAGAAAGTAGTATCTTAATTTTAAGGCACACGGCAGGATGCTCAACGGCATTTGACGTGCAGCCGATTATCATAAAATATATATGGAGGGAATCATTATGGAACAGAAATTTTATATTTGTGAGCATTGCGGCAACATCATTGCAATGGTAAAGGATACGGGAGTTCCGGTTATGTGCTGCGGGCAGAAGATGACAGAGATCGTACCCGGAACGACAGATGCAGCAGTAGAAAAGCATGTACCGGATTATACGGTAGATGGAACTACGGTTACGGTACAGGTTGGTTCTGTAGAGCATCCGATGCTTCCGGCACATTACATTGAGTGGGTTTCTCTGCAGACTAAGCAGGGCAATCAGAGAAAGTTATTAAAACCGGGCGATGCTCCGAAAGTATGCTTTGCTCTTTGTGAAGGCGATGAAGTAGAAGCAGTTTATGCATATTGCAATCTCCATGGACTTTGGAAAGCGTGATTGAGATATATAATAATATAAAGAAAAGGTGGTCGGGTGACCACCTTTTTTGAATGAAACGAAAGTGCAGCAAAGTGCTGACTAAAAAGTCAGATCCAACGCACGGTTCACTGCACTGAATAATGCACGTGCAGAGGAATCGATGATGTCATCATGTACGCCGGAACCCCAGACGATCATGCCATTTGGCAGACGAAGCTGTACATAGGCACAGGCTTTTGAATTTGATCCGATGCTTAAGGAATGCTCTTTATAATCAAGGATCTTATATTGTAAGATACCATGTCTCTTTAATGCATTGCTGATCGCATCAAGACGTCCGTTCCCCTTGCCATGATAAATCTTCATCACGCCATTGCGTCCCAATGTCACTTCTGTTTCGATACCTGCTTCTGTCTGTTTAAAATGAACTTCGATCAATTTGATCTGACTTTCGATGTTGACGTATTTTGCGGTAAAGATATCTAAAATTTCGTTCGGCAGCAGTTCTTTATGCTGTTCGTCGGAAATGCCTTTTACCGTATAGCCGACATCTTCACGCATACCTTTTGGAATGCGGTAGCCAAAGTTATGTTCAAGAATGTAAGAGACACCGCCTTTACCGGACTGGCTGTTGATACGGATGACGTCTCCTTCATATTCTCTGCCGACATCGTGCGGATCGATCGGAAGATATGGTACTGTCCAGTGATCCGGATCTTTTTCTTCAATCCAATTCATACCTTTTGCGATCGCATCCTGATGAGAACCGGAAAATGCAACGAAAACGAGCTTTCCGGCATATGGTGCACGATCATCAACTTTCATACGTGTCAAACGTTCATAAGCTTCGCGGATCTGCATGATATTTTCAAAGTTCAGTTTCGGATCAACGCCGTGAACGAACATATTTAATGCCAATGTTACGATATCAACATTGCCGGTACGCTCTCCGTTGCCGAACAGAGTACCTTCGACACGATCAGCACCGGCAAGCAGTGCAAGTTCCGTGTCAGCAACACCGCATCCGCGGTCATTATGCGGATGAAGGGATAAGATCACATTTTCACGGTTATGCATATTCTTACTCATATACTCGATCTGGGATGCATATACATGCGGCAGTGAATGTTCTACCGTGACAGGAAGGTTCATAATGACTTTCCAGTCCGGTGTCGGCTGCCAGATATCGATGACTGCATTGCAGACTTCCAGTGCATATTCCGGTTCCGTACCCGTAAAGCTTTCCGGAGAATACTCAAATAAGAAATTACCTTCGGTTTCCTCTGCCAGTTCTTTTAATAATTTTGCTCCATCCGTTGCAATCTTTAAAATCTCTTCTTTGGATTTGCGGAATACCTGTTCCCGCTGTGCTTTTGAAGTTGAATTGTAAACATGTACAACCGCCTTTTTACAGCCGTCTAATGCTGCAAATGTCTTGCGGATGATATGTTCACGCGCCTGAGTCAGTACCTGGATCGTCACATCATCAGGAATCAGATCACGCTCGATCAGTGCACGCAAAAATTCATATTCTGTTTCGGAAGCAGCCGGAAAACCGACTTCGATTTCTTTAAATCCGACATCCACTAAAACCTGGAAAAATTCAAGCTTTTCTTCCAGACTCATCGGAATGATCAGAGCCTGATTACCATCTCTTAAGTCTACGCTGCACCAGACTGGCGGCTGTTCGATATATTCCTTCTTTACCCAGTCAAAACATGGTTCAGGCGGCATAAAATATTGTCTTTGATATTTGTTTGAGTTTTTCATGTGTCATGTTCCTTTCTAATGTTATGCATCGTCTGCATCCGGCACATCTTCGAGGAGCTTTTTGATCATATCAGGAAATTTCTGATACAATAAAAAAACTCCGTCTCCGATCTTCCCGATCATAAAGAGACGAAGGATAAAAATCTTCCGTGGTACCACTCTTATTCATACATAAAATGTATGCACTCTGCCCGATACGAACTTTACAGTTTTATATCTCCCTGTCTGATAACGGTCAGGTTCCGGCTCCGCCTACTGAGAACTTCAACGGGCTGCTCCGAGGCGAGTTCAGATCTCCTCCGCAGATGCCTCACACCAACCGGCATCTCTCTGAATACTTTAAAAATCTTACTATTCCTCATCAAAGCATTTGCTTATGTGTATTTCTAATCTAACATAAATCCATGAGAGTGTCAACCGATAAAACATAGAGCGGGCTGAAAAATTTTCTTATACGTTTGTTCCATTGTATGGTATGATAAAATAAGAAAAACGAAGGAAAAAGAGGAGTGAAAAAATTGAATCGGTCTTTACAAACGTTACAGGAACGCAGGTGGCTTCCAATCAAGATGATATTTTTTGGAATTTTGGTTGGGATCGTAGCTGCATTTGTTACTGTTATCTATCGCTTTATGCTGCAATGTGCGGAAAGTATTTTATTCGATGTGATCGGGTTTACGGAAAGGAGCTTTGCACACATAACGCTCTGGATCGTCTGTCTGATGATATTGGCATTTTTTGTTTCTAAAATCGCTGCATGGGAAAGTATGTGTTCCGGATCCGGGATTCCACAGGTTCAGGGAGAGATCAAAGGGTATTTTGACGTGAATTGGTGGCGGCTGCTGATTTCAAAGATGGTTGGCGGAACGCTCTGCATTCTCGGCGGACTGTCTCTCGGAAGAGAAGGCCCTTCGGTGCAGCTGGGAGCAATGGCAGGCAAAGGACTTGCGAAAGTGACAAAACAGAACAAGACAAAAGAACGTTATATGATTACATGCGGAGCCGGAGCCGGGCTTGCGGCAGCCTTTAATGCGCCGATTGCGGGCGTTGTATTTGCGCTGGAAGAGATTCAGAAGAATTTTAATGCATCCATGCTCGTATGTGTGCTGGCGGGATGCGTTACGTCTGATTTTATTTCCAAATATGCATTTGGACTCAGTCCGGTCTTTCACTTTGATATTCCGGATGTAATTCCGTTGAAGTATTATGGATTTTTGCTTGTATTTGGCGCCATATTGGGACTGCTTGGCGTCTTATACAGCGTGCTTCTTTTAAAAGGACAGGATTTTTATGGGAAACTGAAAGGAATTCGTCCGGAAATACGCATGATGATCCCGTTTTTATGTGCCGGAATTCTTGCATATACGCTGCCGGATGTGCTTGCCGGCGGTCATGCGATGATCGAACTTGTCTACAACAAATGTCCGACCGTGTCGGTACTTGTTCTGTTGCTGCTCGTAAAAAGCCTGTTCTCTGCAATCAGCTTCGGTTCCGGTGCTCCGGGTGGTATTTTCTTTCCATTGTTGATCGCCGGAGCTTATGTGGGTGCGATTTACGGAAGTATCGTATGTGATCTGTTTGGAATCAGCCAGATTTACCTGGCAAGTTTTATCATTCTCGGCATGGCTGGATTTTTTACGTCGATCGTGCGTGCTCCGATTACCGGAATTATCCTGATTGCGGAGATGACCGGAGGATTTGAACACTTGCTTCCATTGGCAGTTGTTGCGATTACATCCTATATGATTGCACATATCACGGAAGTGGAGCCGATTTATGAAAGTCTTCTGGCACGAAATATTAAAAAAGCAGGTAAATCAGAGAATAATCCGGATAAAGATGGAACAGTCGTTATGACGTTTATCGTTGGATCGGAATCAATAGCCAGAGATGAGGCGGTTGCCAATCTCCCGTGGCCGGAACACAGTGTGATCGCAGGCATTCAGAGAGGACCGATGGAGATCGTGCCGCGGGGGGATACGATTATTCGAAGCGGCGATACATTATTAGTGATAGGAGAGAAGGAATATCTGAAGATGATTGTAGATGCTTATCAGATTATCAGCGGCGAAGTGGAAGTCGATATTCCGCTTTAGAAAGGATCATTTATGTTTTTTAAAAAAAAGAAAAAGACTGCTGAGCAGATTGAAAATGAAAAGAGGCTGATGTGGATTCATGAGCATGCTTCTTACATGACATATGTAGACGATGTTGTGATCGAAGATGACAGGATTCGGATCGAGGGTCCGCATTCGGCGGGACGAATCGAGCGAGGTCAGAAAGTTTTGGCATTGGACTGCAATGGCAGGGCATTGTGCAGCATGATGATTGAAGAATCGGATGTCAAGCGACAGGGAAATCTGCAGGGAAGTTTGTATACAGGTGAATATGCCTGTCTGTTTGTAAAATGCATGGATGAAGCACCGGAAGAGCTGCAGAGGTGTTCGATGCTTGTGGATGGTGACATGCAGATTCCTTTTTAAATGGATAATATTTGTTTTTACGGAAATACTAGCATTGTAAACTTGAAAAAAGGAGATGCAGTATGAAAACATTAAAAAAATGGTTTGTCTGCCTGTCTTTGATCACTGTTCTGTCAGCAGTGACGGTCGGCTGCGGAAACAATGCGGACAATAATGGAAATGCGGCAGATGAGACAAAGACAACGACGACCGCTCCAAATGACGATAACGATAATCTGGGTGATGATATCGAAGATGGCGTCGATGATGTCGGGGATGCAATTGATGATGGTGTTGACGATGTCGAGGACGGAGTGGATGATATGACCGACGACACAGACAACAATACCAACAAACGATCGGCGACGGATCGTACCAACGATAATACCGACAATAATAAGAATTCTGACAAAAAACGATAAGAACAGAAAAAGCGGAATCCTCATTCAGGGTTCCGCTTTTTTGACTGCATTTTTAATTGCCTGTTTCAAAATGGTATTTGTATATTGGCTTTCGTCCTCAAAAGTCAGTTCATCAATCGAAGAAATGTCGGAAAGCTGTTCATTAATGGAGGCTATGGATGGTTCGATTAATGGATACATCGTTTTTATGGAATCGTCCAACTGCTCAATGTTGACGGATTTTACTTTATGGCTGTCGACAGCGACCTGTACATCTAACGTATTTTCTCCCAGCTGTATGGAAGAAGTGTATACACCAGGCACATATTTGGAGGCGTCTTCGGCTGTGGATGCAGATTCCGTCTTTTTGTCTTTTGGAAGAAACATGAAAATTAATAATAAGATCAATATGATTCCAAGTAATAAAAATATGCCGGTATATAATAATTCTTTTGCCTTAAAAACAACAACTCTGGTATTAGAACTCATAATATCCTCCTGATCGTTTCTACATTTAGTATATGTAGAAAAAATGATTTTAGAACCGGTTGTTTTTATGTTATGATGATAAAAGAAATTTTTCAGGAAAGAAGGTGGATGGATGTCTTTGCAATTTGTGATCGGCCGAAGCGGAAGCGGGAAAACGCACACGATCTGCCGGACATTGATCAAAGAATCGATGGAACAGGAACAGCGGAATTATTTTCTGATCGTACCGGAGCAGTATACGTTACAGACGCAGAAAGATGTCATAGAGAGACATCCGAATCACGGAACGATGAACATTGATATCGTGAGTTTTCCGAGGCTCGCATATCGGATTTTTGAAGAACTCTCCTATGTTCCCAATACTGTATTGGAAGACATGGGCAAGCGGATGGCTCTGCGTAAAATACTGGAAGAACAGAAAGATTATCTGAAGGCATTTGGAAGCAGTATCCGCAAACAGGGATTTGTGGAAAATATGAAATCGATGATTTCAGAATTATATCAATATCGGATCAGTCCGGAACAGCTGGAAGAAGTGCAGGACGGGGAAGATGGAAATCTGAATTTTAAGCTGCATGATCTCGCTTTGATTGAGTACAAGTTCCGGGAATTTTTAGAAGATCATTTTATTGTTGCAGAGCAATTGCTGGAAGAACTGGCTGCAAAAGCGGAATATTCGGAAAAGTTAAAGAACAGTGTCATCTATATTGACGGATTTACCGGTTTTACGCCGACGCAGAACCAATTGATCGGAACCTTGTTAAAATATGCGGACAGAATCGTAATCTCCGTGACAGCGGACAGCTGGATCGAGGAACGAAAATATGTACAGGAGTATGAACTGTTTTCCATGTCGGCAAAGATGATCCGGCAGCTAAAGGAGCTTGCAAAAGAGCAGGGGGTACCGGTATTGCCTTCGGTTTTATTAATGGAGAATGTGCCGTACCGTCTGAAAGGAAAAGACGATATGGCTGCACTTGAGGCCGGGATATTCCGCTATCCGGTAAAAACATATGATCATGAGATAAAACATATTACGTTATTTACTGAGAGAGACATGTCGGAAGAAGTGCATAGAATCTGTGAGCGGATCGAAGATTATGTAAGGACACAGGGATACCGGTATCGGGATATCGCAGTGATCGTTGGAGATATGGAAAGTTATGGCATGCATTTTGAACAGTGCTTTGGAGAACTTCATATTCCATATTTTATTGATCATAAAAAGAGTATTTTGAACAATCCGTGTGTGGAAACAATCCGGGGAATTTTCCAGATCGTTCAGGAAAACTTTTCTTATGAGAGTGTTTTCCGTTATTTGAAAGCCGGGATGAGCGGATTAAGAGCAGATCGCGTCGACCGCCTTGAAAACTATGTGATTGCCAGAGGAATTCGAGGAAAAAAGCGTTGGACGGAAGAATTTACGGTGCCGGTGTCCGGTCAGACGGAGGATCAGCTCAGAGAGCTGAATGAAAGCAGAGAACAATTCTTGGATGAAGTGTTGGATTTTTATCAGTTCTGCAAAGAAAAGGAGAATACCGTACGGGATTATATGGAAGCATTATATCGGTTTCTGAGGAGACTGCGGGTGGAAGAACAGATGGAGATCCACAGAAAACAGTTTGAAGAATCCCGGAATTATGTGATGGAAAAGACGTACAGCCAGATCTATCCTTATATGATCGGAATGATGGATAAAGTGGTCAATATCCTTGGCGAGGATCAGATGTCGATGGAAGAGGTGACGAAAATCCTTGAAACGGGTCTGGAGGAAATGAGCGTTGGAGTGATTCCTCCCGGGGTGGATCAGGTCGTCGTCGGCGATCTGACGAGAACGAGACTGAACGATATCAAAGTATTGTTTTTTGCAGGCATGAATGATGCGTTTATTCCAAAACCGGCAGATAGTGGAGGAATTTTGAATGATCATGAAAGAGAATTGCTGGGAGCAAAAGGTCTGCAGCTTGCTGAAACGATCATACAATCGACTTATACGGAACAGTTGTATCTGTATCTGGCAATTTCAAAGCCGACCGAACACTTATATCTGTCGTATGCAACGGTTGGCAATGATGGAAGTTCCATGCGGCCTTCGTATTTTATACAGCGGATACAGAAAGTACTGTCAAAACTTTCGTTGACAGATATGGAAAATTCCGGAGTGTATACAAAGGAATATGGAATGCACCGGCTCATCCGCGGCCTTCGTGGGGCGGCAGACGGTACCGGAAATCAGGATTTCAAAGCAATTGGGAAGATACTGCTCGACGAAAAGACAATGGATTTTTATCTGGATATGGCATATTACCATAATTATGAGAAGTCGCTGTCTTATGAAGCAGCGAAACGGATTTATGGAGATATATTGCAAAACAGCGTCAGCCGTCTGGAACAGTTTGAAGCATGTGCATATGCACATTTTCTCCGCTATGGTTTGAAGCTTTTTCCGCGCAGGGAATTTAAGATTCAGGCACCGGATCTTGGAAGCGTGTTTCATCGTGCATTGGAGCTGATCTCGAAGAAGATTCAGACAACTTACAAGGACTGGAAGGAGATTGATGAACAGGAACAGAATCGCCTGACAGAAGAAGCTGTTGATCGGGCAATTCGTGAGTGGAATGAAGAACTGCTAAACAGCAGCAGCCGTAATCAATATACGGCAGAGGTCATCAAGCGCATGACGAAACGGACGCTGTGGGCGTTGATCCGGCATCTGGAAAACAGTGATTTTAAACCATATGCTTTTGAAGTTGCATTTTCTTCTTATGAGAATCTGGAAACCGCCAGTCTGGAACTGGATCATGGAGTGAAGATGCGGCTGAATGGCAAGATTGACCGCATCGACCGCTATGAGGATGAAGACGGGATTTATCTGAAAGTCATCGATTACAAATCGGGATATGCGAAGTTTGATCTGATAAATCTTTACTACGGGCTTCAGCTTCAGCTTGTTTTATATATGAATGCGGTTTTGGAGATTGAAGAGAAAAAGGCGGATGGCAAACAGGTCATTCCGGCTGGCATGTTTTATTATTCCGTAAAAGATCCGATCGTCGATCAGGATCCGGAGCAGGATGTGCAGGATCTGATCTTGAAGAAGCTGCAGATGGACGGCTATGTGAACCGTGATTATCACATTATTGAGCATATGGAACGGGATCTTCCGGATAAATGTACATCGATTCCGGTATCCAGAACGAAAAGCGGATACAGTGCCAGGTCTAAGACCCTTGATACGGAAACATTTGAAAATATTCAAAAGTACGCTGCGGAGAAAATGCGGGAAGCCGGCAATGAAATGATCAACGGCAATATTTCGATTTATCCGTACCGGAGAAAGAATGAGACGGCATGTGATTATTGTGAATACAAAGAAATCTGTCATTTTGACAGTCGTTTGGATGTATATCACAATCTGGTGGAAAAAAAGGAAAAGGAGCTGTTAGAAATGTGGAAAGGAGGCAGGAAAGATGTGGACGAAGGAACAGAAAAGGGTCATTGATGCAAGGGGAAAGAATCTTCTCGTCTCTGCTGCAGCAGGTGCCGGAAAGACGGCCGTTATGGTAGAACGGATCATTGCACGCGTTTCTGATGAAGCACATCCGATCGATATTGACCGCCTGCTGGTTGTGACTTTCACGAATGCAGCAGCTTCTGAGATGAAAGAACGGATTATGAATGCACTGGAGAAAAAGGTGCAGGCAGAGCCGGGCAATCAGCATCTGTTAAGGCAGATCGCGCGGGTGCATAAAGCACAGATTACCACGATCCACAGCTTCTGTCTGAATCTGATCCGGGAGCATTACATGGAGATCGATCTGGATCCGGGTTTTCGCATCGGGGAAGAAGGAGAAATCGGTCTGCTGCATCAGGATGCGCTGGAAGAAGTGCTGGAAGAAGCTTACAGAGAAAAGGATGACGCCTTTTTAGAATTCACGGAAAGCTATGCTTCCGGAAAGACAGATAAAAAAATAGAAGAAATGATCTTACAAGCTTATACCTTTGCAAGGAGCGGTACAGGGCCGGAAAACTGGCTGAAGGAAGCGGAACAGGTATTCTATGAGAAGAAAGAGACGCTGCTGGAACAGGAATGGATGTCCATGCTGCTGGATGATATCAAACTGGATGTATTGGAAATTCGGGAAAATTATGATGATCTGTACAACATGGTACAGGGACAGGGAATTCCGGATGGGCATCGGAAGGCGGTAGAAGAGGAATATCACAGGGTGTTGTCTTTTATCGAAGCAGAGACATTGGAGGACTTTATCGAAGCAGCCTCTAAGTGGGAGAAAACGCCGATTCGGGGGCGTGCAGGTAAGAACCATGATAAAGAGATGGTGAAGCAGATCATGGAGCTGCGAAAGACGGCACAGGAAAGGATTGAGCGTCTGATCGAGTATAAATTGCCGCGGAGCATGGAAAGCATCGGGCAGGATATGGAACAGTGCAGAAAGCCGATGTCTGCTTTCGTTCGTCTTGTACTGCGGTTTATGGAAGTTGTGAAGAGAAAGAAGAAAGAGAAGAATCTTGTAGATTTTTCTGATCTGGAACAATATGCTTTACAGATTTTGACAGTTGATAATGCGTTGATTCCATCGAAAACCGCATTGGAAAAAAAGCAATATTATGAAGAAATTTATGTAGATGAATACCAGGATACGAACGAGATACAGGAGGCGATCATTCGTCTGATCTCAGGCGATTCGATTGGAAAGCATAACCTGTTTACAGTCGGAGATGTCAAGCAGAGTATCTATGGATTTCGGCAGGCGAAGCCGGAACTGTTTATCCGCCGTTATTATGATTATCGTCAGGAGTCGGAGGAACATGAGCTGATCGAACTTCAGAATAACTTTCGAAGCCGCAGAGAAGTGCTTGAAACGGTCAACTATCTGTTTTACCGTCTGATGAAGCGGGAACTTGGAGGCATCGAATATGATGACAATGCCGCACTCGTTCCAACGATGGATTTCCCGTCTGACGGCGTGGATGCGAGAGCGGAACTGCATCTGCTGAATCTGGATGATGGAGATTCCCCGATGTCTGATGTGGAAGCCGAGGCTGCGATGATCGGACAGCGGATCCGGGAAATGATCGATGGGGATAAGCCGCAGCTCGTCACTTATACAAAGGAAGATGGCACGAAAGGACTTCGAAAGGCGGAATATCGGGATATTGTTATCTTACTTCGTACCGTCAAAGGATGGGGAGAAACTTTCCAGGAACAATTGGACCGCATGGGAATCCCGTCTTTTTGTGAAAGTGCCACGGGTTCTTTTTCTACAATTGAAGTACAGACATTGATGAGCATATTAAAAGTTCTGGACAACGAACAGCAGGATATTCCGTTTGCCGCATTTTTGAGGGCACCATTTATCGGTCTTTCCGGTGAAGAAATGGTATGGATGATGAACCGGAACGGATTAGAGCAGGAACAGCCATGCACGATGGCAGATCACATGAGAGATTATCTGGAATACGGAAGCCGGTCGGAGATCATCCGAAAATTACAAAAGGCAGATGCATTTTTAAAGGAATTTCGCTATAAAAAGCAATATTTATCGATTCCGGATCTGATCAGAGAAATTCTGGATGCAACAGGATATTATCATATGATAGGAGCAATGCCGGCGGGAGACCGCAGACAGGCGAATGTCCGTATGCTGATCCAGAAAGCGAAGCAGTTTGAAAATGGCAGCTATAAAGGATTGTTCTATTTTGTACGCTATATGGAACAGCTGAGAGAATATAATATTGACTATGGAGAAGCCAATGTTCAGGGAGAACACGAAAATCTTGTGCGGATCATGAGCATTCATAAGAGCAAAGGGCTGGAATATCCAATCGTGATCATCGCGGGAATGTCCAAGAAGTTTAATATGACAGACAGCTATAATGCAGTTCTGATGCACAGCGATTATCACTTCGGACCGGATGCTGTCTCACTGGAGACAAGAGAGAAACATCCGACGCTGTTAAAAAAAGTGATCGCATTAAAGCTCAGAGAAGAGATCATCAGTGAAGAAATGCGCGTTTTATATGTTGCAATGACGCGTGCGAGGGAGAAACTGATCATGACCGGAACGGTGAAAAAGCTCTCTGATAAGCTTAGTAAAAATCATTTTTCTGCAAAAAGAATACCAAGTCCTGTTGATGTCAAACGGGCGATGTCCTATATGGACTGGATGCTGATGGCGTTTGCCTATCATCCTGCAATGAAGCCGGTATATAAAAGCTATGTTCCTGCAGATATAGAAAGCTATGATAAAGAAGGCAGATCGGATCTGAAAGTCAGGATCACCGCACTGTCGGATCTGATGGAAGCAGATGTTGAAAACCAGAAGGCAGCCGGCATACAGAAAGAAGAATTGCTGAGAGAAATTGCGGACTATGAGAATACAGAGGAATTGAATGCATTAAAAGCAGAGCTGACCCAGTCGTATCGGTATCAGTCGGAATGTGGCCGCAAGATCAAGTATTCGGTTTCTGAGATCAAACACCGCAGTCAGCAGGAATTTGACGAAGAATCGGACTGGAAGCCGATTCATTCAAAAGAAATGGATCCGCTTGTTCCGGATTTCCTGAAAAAAGAGACAAAAGTTTCTCCGACAGGACGCGGTACTGCTGTTCACAAATGCATGGAATTGCTGGATTTCACAAAGGACTATACAGAAGAAAGTTTAAAAGAAGAGATTCAATTGTGGACAGCACAGGGGAAAATCAATCCGGATTGTGAAAAAGTAATCTCCGTAAAAGAGATTTTATGGTTTTTGCGTTCCAGAGTGGGAAGAAGGGCCGGAAAGGCAGCTGCAGCAGATCATGTATACAAAGAAACACAATTTACGGTTGGAATTCCGCTGAAAGAGTTAGAAGAAGGAACGGACAGCATGGAACTTGCGGTTGTCCAGGGAATCATTGATCTCTATTTTGTAGAGGACGATGAGATCGTATTGGTGGATTATAAGACAGACCGTATCCGCCGGGACGAAGAAGCGGTGCTGATCGGGCATTATCAGGCACAGATGCAGGCTTATCGGACGGCATTGGAACAGATGACCGGAAAGAGAGTCAAAGAAATCTGCATTGCATCGATGACGCTGAGAAAAAATATAATTCTTTAAAAAATGAATAATTCTTTTCACTC
>Ga0129309_1001119_pt1 | contig 15159 bp, 4 predicted proteins | sample L1105metagenome_FD_94439 | JGI IMG/M metagenome (GOLD analysis project Ga0129309, IMG submission 94439) | Ring-tailed lemur group fecal microbial communities from Wisconsin, USA - L1105 metagenome | ecosystem: Host-associated > Mammals > Digestive system > Large intestine > Fecal | place: USA...
GCATTTAGTTCTGTCAGGCGTTCCAGCTTCTCCGCAAGCTCCGTTTCCTGTGCGAATGGCTTTGTAACCTCTATTTTTGCGGTTTCAAGCTGATGCTCCACATTTTCCAGTTTCTGCGCCACTGTTTCCATTTTCCCGGTCATTCCCTCTAAGGCATTGTTTAATCGCTGTAAATTTCCCAGCGGATCAGTGCCGATTTCCACCTCATGGCTGATGCTGCCCTTTAGGTTGACCGTAAACTTGGAAAAGAACGAATCGAAGGAAACGCTCATCTTAAATCCCTGATACTCCCCGATTGTGACCGCCATATTCGGCTGTTTCGCACTCCGGCACATATCAATCAGCGCTGCCCCGGCTTCTTTTTTGTCCGTATATACCCGGTTCCCGATTTTTATGGAAAAGGTGTCTTTGTCCGGGAATTTATTCTGTGCATAGGTCTGTATGTCGGCACGATACCCCGCAATCCTTTCTTTCATAGCGGCAATCTGTACCGGGTAATGTTTCACGATATTATCCTCTAAGCGGTACTTCTGGCTGGTATGGTTCGCCTTTAACAGCTTTAGCTTGGATACCTGAATGTCTAAATCCATCTTTTCTTTTATGTAGGGATTGCCCGTTGCCAGAGCCTTTACCTCCGCATAAGTAAGAGCCGCTTCGTCTATGTCCTCGCAGCTACGCACCGGGGATTTGCTCGTCATAATCTGACCGATGAATTTCTGCTTGTTCTCGATGAGCTGCCACGAGTAACTGTCGAATGTCCCTTCCGTCACATACCGGAAAATCTTTACTTTGTCATTCATGTTGCCCTGCCTTAAAATCCGCCCTTCCTGCTGTTCAATGTCGGACGGACGCCAAGGCACATCAAGGTGGTGTAAAGCAATCAGCCTGTCCTGCACGTTGGTTCCGGCTCCCATTTTTGCAGTTGAGCCTAACAAAAAACGAACCTGCCCGCTTCTTACCTTTGCGAACAGCTCCGCTTTCCTTGTTTCCGTATTTGCGTCATGGATAAAAGCTATCTCATTCTCCGGCACTCCCTTCGCCATAAGTTTATCCCGGATGTCCTCATATACATTAAATGTCCCGTCTCCTTTCGGCGTGGATAAATCGCAGAAGATAAGCTGCGCCGATTTCTGCTCCTTTGTCTGCTCCCAAATCTCAAACGCTTTCTCCACGCAGATTGTGGCTTTGGAGTTTTCCTCATCCGGGAGCATATCATTGATGAGCCGCTGGTCTAGCGCAAGTTTTCTTCCATCGTTGGTTATCTTTAGCATATTGTCGATGTTCGGCTGCACTTTCCTGTCCCTGACCGCTTCCGCCCTGTCCGCAAGGGACTGTACCATGTCCTGCTGGTACTCGCTTGGCTTTAGCACGATATTTTCATAATCTGCTTCCGGCACAGGAAGTTTCAGCATATCCGGTGTCTGAATGTCTGCGCTCTCTTTAAATAATGCAATCAGCTCCGGCAGATTAAAGAACTTGGCAAACCTTGTTTTTGCCCGGTATCCAGTCCCCTCCGGAGCAAGTTCTATCGCTGTCTGTGTTTCTCCAAACGATGCCGCCCAACTGTCAAAATGCCCCAACCCTAAACGCTGCAAGGTATTGTACTGGAGATAACGCATATTCGTATATAATTCCGTCATGCTGTTGCTGAGCGGCGTACCCGTTGCAAATGTGATGCCCTTTCCTCCGGTCAGTTCATCCATGTACTGGCACTTTGCAAACATATCCGATGATTTCTGTGCTTCCGTCTGTGCGATACCCGCCACGTTCCGCATTTTTGTGTATAAAAAGAGGTTCTTATAATTGTGGCTTTCATCTACAAACAACCGATCCACGCCTAACTGTTCAAAAGTCACAACATTGTCCTTCCGGCTGGAATCGTTTAAGCGGCTCAATCTTGCAGACAGCGATTTTTTTGTCTTTTCCATCTGCTTAATGGAGTAACGCTCGCCCTTCTCCGCTTTGAGCATTTCGATAGCCATTTCAATTTCTTCTATCTGCCTTTCAATCATCGCCATCTGCCTTTCGGTGGAAAGCGGGATTTTCTCAAATTGGGAATGTCCGATAATCACAGCATCATAATCCCCGGTTGCGATTCTGGAGCAGAACTTTTTCCGATTAGCAGGTTCAAAATCTTTCTTTGTAGCCGCTAAGATATTTGCTCCCGGATACAGGCGCAGAAAGTCGCTCGCCCACTGTTCTGTTAAATGGTTCGGCACAGCAAACAGGCTTTTCTGGCACAGTCCAATCCGCTTGTGTTCCATAGCTGACGCAATCATCTCAAAGGTTTTGCCTGCTCCTACGCAATGGGCAAGCAGCGTGTTGCCCCCATATAACTGATGCGCCACAGCGTTAAGCTGGTGGGGCTTTAATACAATGTCCGGTGTCATGCCGGGGAATTTTAAATGGGAACCGTCATATTCCCTCGGTCTGGTGGAGTTGAAAAGTTCGTTATACTTTGCACATAAGTCCTGCCTGCGCTCCGGATCACGAAATACCCAGTCCTTAAAAGCTTCCCGGATTGCTTCCTGCTTTTGGCTTGCAAGCATGGTTTCCTTTTTGTTGAGGACTCGTTTCTCCTTCCCATCCTCAGTAATCACATCAAAGATACGGGTATCCCGCAAGTTTAAGGAATCCTCTAAAATTTTGTATGCGTTTGCCCTGCCTGTACCATAGGTCATATTGACCAGGGCATTTCCTCTGTCCGCATTTTTCCCCTTCACATTCCACTGTCCAGTCACATTGGAATACTGTACGCCCATTATGTTGCGGTCAAACAGGTATTCCGGCGTTTCAAACGTTTCACGCATGAAATCCTCAATATATTTTGTGGAAATCCACGTTGCGCCGATACGCACCTCGATCTCCGATGCGTCAAGCTCTTTCGGCTGTACGCCCTCCAAAGAAGATACGTTAATGTCATATTCCGGGTGGTTTTTTGCGAAAGTTCTTGCCACTGACAGCTTCTCCCGCACATTCCCGCTTAAATACTCGTCTGCAGTTTCCCATTCCTCTGTAACCGGATTCTGGAAGATTATCCCGGCAAGTTCCTTTGTAATTTCTTCCTTGCTTTTCCCTGTAAGCTCCGACATATAGGCTAAGTCCACGCCCGCTTTCTCGCTTAAAGATACTGCCAACGCTTCACTGGCTGTATCTACACTTGTGATAACCTCCTGTTTTTTTATGGTGCGTTTCGTGAACATATCTGCCTTGCCGATGAAGTTCCCCTCATCGTCCAGCCTTTCAAGGGAGCATAACAGGCAATAGCTGGAATCCTGATTGAACACCCTTTTATTGGTCTGTGAACTGATAAGACCGAATTTTTTGGAGAAGTCATCATAGAGCCGGTTTAACTCCGCCTGCTTGTCAGAAATCATATCATCCGGATATTCTTCTAACTGGAAATTGATCAGTTCCTGTGTACAGTCCCGGATTGCCACCATGCCCTTCATGCGCTGCTCCGCTTTCTCCGAAACGTCCACAGGCTTCATTATGGAATTTTCCCGGTAGTACACTTTATCGTTCACAACGGTGTAACTGTAATTCTTCACCTCCGGATTAGCGGGTATATTTTCCCCTGCCAGTTCATCATCAATCTCGTTAAAATCCGCCTGCTCGATGCTGCCCTCCACATAAGAAAGCGCATTTTTAAGCTGTGCCGACAGGGGAAGGGAAGTATCCGGCAGGCAGGCGCTTTCCATGCCATGCGCCCCGGAAACCATCTCCATTTTGCCGAGTACCATTTCCGGTTGGTCTGCAAAATACTGGTTCATCACGATACCGTCTTTTTCTGTCAGATGCACCCAGTCCGGTTCAATATCCATTACCCGGTCACGTTTCTTTAAAAACAGAATGTCCGAAGTGACTTCCGTACCCGCATTTTCCTTAAACGCTGTATTCGGAAGCCTGACTGCCCCTAAAAGCTCTGCCCGCTGTGCAAGGTATTTCCGTACTTCCGGATTCTTCTTATCCATAGTACCTTTTGAAGTGACAAAGGCAACAATGCCGCCCGGACGTACTTTATCCAGCGTCTTTGCGAAAAAATAATCATGAATCAGGAAATTATGCTTATCATACTGCCTGTCAGATACCTTATACTGACCGAAAGGTACATTTCCCACTGCCACATCAAAAAAGTCATTGGGATAATTGGTATTCTCAAAGCCAGTGATTTGAATGTCCGCATGAGGATAAAGCTGTTTTGCGATGCGCCCGGTAATCCCGTCCAGTTCCGCCCCGTACAGCCTGCTTCCCTGCATTTCCTCCGGCAGACAGCCATAGAAATTACCAATCCCTGCAGCGGGATCTAACATATTCCCTCTGGTAAATCCCATTTTTCCCACTGTATCATAAATTGCCTGAATGATGACCGGGCTTGTATAGTGGGCATTCAAGGTGCTTTCCCTTGCAGAAGCATATTCTTCCGGTGATAACAGGCTCTTTAGTTCCTGATACTCACTCGCCCAGTTCGCTTTGGAAAAATCAAAGGCATCGGCAAGACCGCCCCAGCCTACATACTTTGCTAAAATCTCCTGTTCCTCCGGCGTTGCTGTGCGGCGTTCCCCTTCTATCTTTTCAAGGGTTCGTATCGCTTCCACATTCTGCCGGAATTTTTCTTTCGGTGCAAAGCCTTTCCCGGTAGTTTCTGCTTCATGGAAAGAAATACGGTAATTGACTGCGCCTGATTTATCAATCTCCGGTTCCGTAACAATATTTTCTGTTTCTTTCCCCTGTAAATCTCCATCAAGATTTTGACAGAAACTATCCGCTTCCTCCGATGTAGCAAATGTCGGCACTGTACCATCGCCTGTTGCATAATAATTCTTTGTATCGCTGTCCCATATTGCAAAAGGCTCTGCAAAAGCATCAGATGTTTCCGTAACTGTAAAACGTGTTGTTTCTTCCTGCTCCGGTTCTTCTGCCGGTTTTTCCGGCTCTCTGTCACGTTCTATGTACCGCCTTGCCTGATCGGTAAAACCGTCCAAAACAGCCGGGTGGGAAGTGACAATATAATCCCTTGTCTGCCAGTCAGCGGAAGGCACAAGACTTTTTGCCCATTCCTTATTATTTGGGGAAAACCGCCCGTCATAGGATAAGTGCATGATTGTATTGGCAAGGACAATCTCTACCCGTTCCTTCCCATACTGCCGGATAACGCCCTCTACGGTATCACTCGGAAATGTGTATCCGTTAAAATTTTCCGCAATCGCCTGTTCTATGGCATCTTTACACTCCACCCGGATACCATGCTCCAGCTTTTCCTGCTCCCGGCGCATGGCTTTTTCCGCCTGTTCTTTTTTGTACTGTGCAAAGGCTTCTTTCCCTTTCGGCGTAAGGTATTTATCCGCATTTACAAGCTCCCTGATGCGTTTCTCCACCACGTTCCATTTCAAAAGTATTTTTGCGTATGGATCGCCTATCTTGCCTTTCCCTAATTTAATTCCCTTGGAATCGTGCCATTCATCACTCCTGTCTGAACCAATTAAGGCGTGAGAAGTGCCGCCTGTCCCGTATTCATTTTTAAGGAAGGCAATATTTTCTTCCCTGTCATGCCCCTCCATAAAATATTCATAGATACGGAACTGCCCATGATGAACGTTGCTGCCGCCTGTCAGACGCTCATCTATCTCATCCTGCGTGATAAAATCCTCATGCAGCACCTCCACGCTGTCCTGCGCCGGGTATTCTGTTTTCTCTGTACTTAAATCCGCAATCTCCGAAAGCAGATGCTCCGGATTTTTCACATACCGCCACTTTATCTGCTTTTCCCCGGTTTCAATCTGTTCTTTTGCGTGGGAAAGTTCCCCGGCAATCATATCACGCCCCTCCTGCGTAGATAAAAGTTCGCAGAGGTTTGTTATGCTCTCCGGGTAATTGTAACCCTTGATTGGTATGTCCTCCGGCACATCCCCGATACCGTCCCGGAAGAAATTAAACAGATCATTTGCCACCCTCTGGCGTTCCACCGCATCCACAAGGAACACTTCATTTGCGCCCATGTAGGAGCCATTCTCCACCATAGAACGGATAACGCCCTCTATTTCCTGCCAGCCCATCACCATAACCGGGGCTTCCTTTGCTGACATCCCATAGCCGATGCTCATGCCGGATTCATTGAACCAGACGGAAATGGGATTATTCCCGAAGTCAAATCCTTTCCCGGTAGTCCGGTACTCATTTTTCAGAAACTCCGTCATTTCCTCCGGTGTCTTTCCCTGCTGGTACTTGGCATAAATGCGGCTCCTGCTGTTATTCCGCCCGCCTCCTGTGCGTAAAATGGCATCAAGCTGCTCCTGCGGAATGGAAAAAGCGGCGGGCATGATATATTTTTCTCCTGCCTGCGCCGCTTCAATCGTGCCGATCTGTTCCTCTATCGTAGGAAATAAACTAAGCTGCTGGTAAATTTCCGTTTTCTTTGGTTCTTCCCACTGCGGTATCTGCCCCTCTTTCAGATATTCGCCCTTTTCCATGTAAAAGGCGATCATGTCCCTCGCAGCTTCCCATGATACAGTTGCTTCCGCTGTCCGGTTTAAATAGCTCCCCTTCCAGAGCGTCAGACCGTTTTCGTCCGCCCTGTACCCGGCTCTTTCCTCCCCTACATAAAATTCGGTAAATTCCTTATGCCGGTAACTGTTTTTGATGTATTCCGTCTGTTTATCCTTATCCGGCTCGAAAAGCATTACCCCGGCAATATCCGGGCATTTATGCACCATAAATTCATCAAACCGAAAAATGCCTTTCTCTATTTCGGACAAAGAAAGACCGGGCAATGGTTCTCCACTGTCCGGCTCTGGCAAATCCTTATTTTCAGTTTTTTCAGTCGCTTCTTCACTTACAGGCTGTATACCAGTTCCCTCAGCACGATTTCCTCCGCTGAGTGCCTGATATTGTTCATCTTCTGAACCCAGAGCATCTGGTTCTCTGCTTTGAGTTTTTCTGTCACTCCCTCCTGCTTCATCATCTGCCCGGTCAGCAGTTCCATTCTCTGCTCCGCCTGCTCCTGAATGGTCAGAAGATGCTCTTTCAGTTTCCCTTTCAGCAGAAGCCCTGTATAAATCCCCTTCTTGTGTTCCTGCAAGTAATTCTTCCTCATCAGTCCGTATTTCGTGAGCATCCCCTCCGGCTGCTCGTCCATCTGTAACATCGGTATCATGTAATCCCCGTTCTTCTCGTAGGTCAGATTCATCATTATTTCCCCTTTCCCCGGCATTTCCGGTCTGTGTGTTGGATTGTATGTCCTGCATTTCGCTTTCACGCTTTAAAGCATTATAGCGTGTGTTAGTAGTATTTGCAAGTCCTTTTTCAACAAAATTTTTCGATGCTTCCCTTCCGGAAATTTCCCTGTCATACGCCCAAATTGCCCTGCCAATCTCCATAAGCACAGGCTTGGATAAATCGGATATGCTGTCCCCGATGTGCGACAGGGTTTCTACTGTATTAAACTCATGGATATAAGGGAACTCGATTTCCTCTGCCAGCTTTGCATCTTCTATGCCGCACCGTTTTAAGACAGTGTAGGCGATACTGTCCGCCAGCGTTTCCCGGACACGCACAGCGATGTTCAGTTCGTCCAGTTCCTCCAGAAAACTTCCCGCTTTCAGATATTCCATATCCGAAGCAAGCTCCCCATAACAGTCCTGTGCAATCTGGAAAGCGATCTCCCTGATCCTGTCCACGAATCCCGTTTCCTTGTCGGTATCCCCATAAATTCCTTCCAGACGGTTCAGAACCGCTTCCTGATGTTCCTCCCGCATCTCCCAAAGCCGGGGAAAACGCCCGATGCGCCTTGCCTTATGTACATCCGATATGTCAAATACATACCGCAGTCCGCTGAAAGGACTCCCTTCTTCATCAAGCAGGGCAATCCCCTTTGCACCTTTGTTTACCCAGCAGTGCATTTTTTCATTCCATATCTCTATGGAAGCGCAGGCTGTGGCATCCGGTCTTTGAGCATAAATAAGGAGCTGGTCTTTGAACGGGTATTTATAAAGCCTTGATGCTGTGTTCAGATATTTCTTCCAGCTTTCTTCATTTCTCGTCACTTCCTTTGATGTTTCTGCGGAAAGTGCGGAAATTAAATCATATTTTCTCATGGCAAACCTCCATTAAAAAATGGCTGCAAAATACAAAACCGTATCCTGCAGCCTGTCTTTCTGTTACTTTCCGGCATTACTCATAGAAACCATGTTCCTCAATGCCTTTTTCCAAAATAGTATGTATCAGTTCCTCCAGTTCCACACCGTTTATCTCGCTGACTACAATCAGTTTTGCAAGGGTATCTTTCTGTACGGATACAGCATACTGTTCCTCATCGGCTCGCAGCTCATGGACACAGACACCCAGTCCATCCGCAATCCGGCATACCACTCCAACCTCTGGCTCCCTGATTCCCGCCAGAATATCCATGATTGTCCTCTCCGGCACTCTTGACATTCTGGAAAGCTCCATAATGCTGATTTCTTCCTCTTTCATCATATTTAATAACTTATCTCCGATTGTAAGCATACGTTTCCTCCCCTATTTTTTCTTCCCGCCTGAACTTTTCTTTTTCGGAAACTCTATGAGAAACTTAAACTGTACCCCACTTTTTTCTTCTCCGTTTTTGATATAATGGTATCCTTCTGTCCCACTCGGAATGATGTAAGCATCGTAAGGCTTGCCCGCCTTGCTCTTTAACCCTTTTAACAGGATTTTCTTCCCGGCAAGCATATCTTTTACCTGTGCGTCGGTAAGGGCTGCTCCCATTATCCGGCTCACGTTCATACCGCATTTTTTCATGCAGTAAGCGCCGAATTTTCCTTTTACCACCTGACCGCCGCAGTTCGGACAGATTCCAAGCGTTTCCTGCTCCGGTACAAACATCGTTTTCTGTTCGTCACTGACCTCATGGTAGGTATAGATCAGCTCTGACACCATCTTTTCAATGTCTGCCATGAAGTCCTCCATCGGAAGTTCCCCTTTCGCTACCAGCGTCAGGGCATTTTCCCAATCGGCGGTAAGTTTCGGGGACTTCACCACATCCGGCAGCACTGTAATCAGTTTCATTCCATCCTCTGTTGGTATGATCTGCTTTTTCTCACGCTTCACGAATCCGTCCTTGACTAACTTCTCAATGATGTCCGCCCTTGTCGCAGGCGTACCCAAACCTTTTCTCTCTGCGTCTGCCCCAATATCTTCCGCCCCGGCACGTTCCATTGCCGATAATAATAAATCTTCCGTAAAGTGCTTTGGCGGAGAAGTGAAATGCTCGCTGACTTTCGTCTGCACACCGTCAAATGTGCGTCCCTCCGACAGTTCCGGCAGCTTCTTTTCCTCTTTTTCTTTCTCCTGATTTTCGGAGATTTTAAAGGAACGCTGAAAGGCATCCTCAAAAGACTTCCACCCGTTATGCGTGACAGACTTCCCTGAAACCGTAAAAGTATGTCCATTACAGGAAAACTCCGCCTTTACCGTTTCATACAGATGCTTCTCCCCGGTGGCACATAACAGGCGGTTCGCAATCAAAGACAGGATTTTTCGCTCCGTTTCCGGCAGTGCCGCAAGGTCAGCTTTTGCTATCTCCATTGTGGGGATAATAGCGTGGTGGTCTGTCACCTTTTTGCTGTTCAGAATCCGCTTTATGTCCGGTCTGGAAACCTTATTTTCCTCAAACATCAGGGAATCGAATACCGCATCAATCACTCCCTCTGCGGTCTGTCCCATGTCATCGGATAAAAACTGGCTGTCCGTCCTCGGATATGTGGCTAACTTTTTCTCATAAAGGCTCTGTGTATACTCTAAGGTCTGCTTTGCGGTAAAACCAAATAAACGGTTCGCATCCCGCTGGAGGGTGGTAAGGTCATAAAGCTTCGGCGGCATGACTGCTTTTTCCTCTTTTATGACAGATGTGACAAGAGCCTGCCCGTTCTGGCAAGCCCCCGCAATCTCATCTGCTTTCGTTTTATCATCAATACGCCCGGTGGCGGCATCTATCCCATCCATCAGAATATGTGCCATGTAATATGTTTCCTTCCGGAAGTTCATAATCTTTGCTTCCCGGTCTACCAGCATCGCAAGGGTGGGTGTCTGCACCCGCCCCACCTTTAAAACTTTTCCGCCATACAAAACCGTAAACAGCCTTGTACCGTTGATGCCCACAAGCCAGTCCGCCTCCTGCCTGCACAATGCGGAATGGTACAGGTTATCGTAATCGCTCCCCGGCTGTAAATTCTCAAACCCTTCACGAATGGCGCTTTCCTCCATTGAGGAAATCCACAGGCGTTTGATCGGCTTGTCACAGCCTGCCATTTCATACACCAGACGGAAGATAAGCTCGCCCTCCCGTCCGGCGTCAGTGGCGCAAATCGTAGCCGTCACATCTCTCCGGTGCATCAACTGGCAAAGCACATCATACTGTGCTTTCGTATCCGGCTTGACCTCATACTGCCATGTTTCCGGCTTTACCGGAAGGCTCTCATACGTCCATTTCTTCCACTGTTCCCCGTAGCTTTCCGGCTGTGCCAGCTCCACCAGATGCCCCACGCACCAGCTTACAACGTAACCGTTTCCCTCCATATATCCGTCACTGACCTTTGTTGCACCGATTACCTCTGCGATGCTCCTTGCAACACTCGGTTTTTCCGCTATCACTAACTGCATTTATTCATCCTCCACTTCTTTATCTTCAAAAAAGTCATCCCCGCTGTCCTCATTTTCTTCGTCATCTTCGTATTCTTCTTCCTCGTCCTCCTCATCATCGTCCTCGTCAAGAAATTCCTCTTTCTTTTTCCGGACTACCTTAAAATAGTAACCGCCGCCAATGGCTGCAGCCGCCACAATTCCAAGAATGATATAGGTTGCCGCTGGGTTTTCCTCCGTTTTTTCCGGCTCCGGTTCAGGTTCTTCGATAGGTTCTTCCTCCCCGTCCTCTGTGGGTTCTTCCGCAGTTTCTTCTTCCTTATCCTGTTCCCCGTTATTATTTGGAAGTGCGCCCTCTGTTACGGGGATTGCAGATTCCAACGCAGCAGAATTTTTCGGTAAGGTTTCGCTGTTATCTGCTGTCACATTCAACAGGTCATTTTCCGTAACTTCTGTCAGGAAATATACCATTTCTTCCTCCCCGTCCCGGTCAATGATAAGATAAAACACTTTTTCCGATGCGGTCTGAATCGTATAAAATTCTTTCCCCGTTTCGCTTTTTTCTTTCTCCCCGGATTCCTCTTTCTTCTCCGATGCCGCCGCTTCTGCCATCGCCTGTTTTTTCTGCTCCGCAAGGCTGTTTTCTGATACGGTATTCCCGTCACTGTCCGTCTTTGTATGCTCCGTCACCTGTGCGGCAGCGGAGGCAGGCTTAGTTGCCTGTGCGTTTACCGGAAGCTGCTCTGCCGGATTCTTCTCACCGCTGTCCTCTTTTTCCGGATCAGTGTAATACGGGTTTGCTGTTTTATAGACCTCTGACATATTCCCGGCATTATCCATAGCGGAAATGGTAAAATACTGGTAGCCTGCGTCAAACTGCTGCAGGCGGATATTTAAAACACCATTTGTCAGCTCCGTAAATTCATACCCGTTCACATACACCGCCTTGATTCCGGAATCCGTATCATGCGCCTGTACGGAGAGCAGACCATCGCTGACCGCAGCATTCAAGGTAGGTTTTGTGAAATCAAAACACTTGATATAGCGGTTTTTCTCATAAGTTTTGTCCCTCTGGTCTGTCACAAGCACATAGACGGTGGTATTCTCCGAAATCTCCACATACATATCTTCTGTGATGTCCGTCCAGCTCCCATTCTGCGCCACTTTCGCCTGTACAGTCTTAATGGTGAAGTTGCCGGAATGTGCCACGTCCTCAATGGAAATACGTACCTTCGTAGTGTCATTGTGCCAGCCGGACGGAGTGGAGATTTTGATTTTTACATTCGGATTCACATATTCGCATAAGCTGTAATCCCCTTTGCAGACCTCACAATCTCTTTCAACGGAATACTGTGTGCATTTCTCTTTACAGGTACATTCCGGCTCCGGCACTTCATTCCCGGATACTGTTCCGCCTTCTGTTTCTTCCCCGCTGTCACCGGATTCCGATTCCCCTTCACTCTCTCCGGACTCTGCTTCTGTTTCCCCGGTTTCGGTAGTTCCTTCCGTTTCAGTGCTTTCCTCTGTTTCCGCTTCGGCAGCGCTTTCCTCGGATACTTTTCCGCTTTCCTCCGCATAGGCATCCACCGTATTTCCGCTGTTCGCCATAAACGCCCCTATGGGCATACAGAACAGCAATGCCGATAACAGCAGCGACACCGCCGCCCTAACTGATAACTTATTCTTCATTTCCTGCCATCTCCTTTGCGTTTTCTTTTTCTTCCAATAACTTCAAAATCTCGTCCTCGCTGAATTTGATAAGTAATTGCAGCTTCTCGGACGAGATTTTATGCTTTTCGATAATATCCATTTTTTCGGCTCTTTCTGCCATGCGCTTCTGTTCTTCCAAATCCTTCTTTTTCGCCTGCAAGGATTCCAGCTTCGCATCCACTTTAGAAAGTTCCTTTTCAATACGTTCCTTTGTCATAAATGCCTCCTTAATTTAATCTTCCAAATGCATAGAAGTGGCTCTGCCAGTACGAAGAATTGATGCTCGCATAACTGATCGGATCGCCGCAGTGGATCATTGTCCCATTGCCGCAGTAAATCCCCACATGGCTCACCGCCCCGGCAGAATTGTAAGTCCCGGTAAAAAAGATAATGTCCCCCGCCTTTGCGTCCGCTGCGGAAACCGGCGTACACTGGTCATAAATCCCCTGCGCTGTGGTTCGTGGAAGGTTATGCACCCCGCTGTTGGTAAATACCCAACAGACAAAGCCGGAACAGTCAAAACTCGTGGAAGGGCTTGAACCGCCCCACACATACGGGAATCCGAGATATTTTGCGGCTTCCTCCATAAGCGCCTGCACCGATGCATCATCATAGGCGTCCGGCGGTATGGCGTTCCCCGGCAGTCCGCCCGGTGCTTCCCCGTACAGTGTGCCTTCGCCTACGTCAAAATAAAATAACGGGTTATAATACTCCCCGTCATATAAACATTCGATATGCAAATGGCTTCCTGTGCTGCTCCCGGTATTCCCCGTTGTGCCGATGACCGTCCCCTTTTCCACTTCCTGCCCCGCACTCACGCTGATACTGTCCATGTGGGCATACTTGGTTGTGTAACCGTCTATCTCAATCGCTACATAATTCCCGTAATGGCTGTCATATGCCGCCGCTGTTACCATACCGTCATGCGCCGCATAAACGGTTGTCCCTGTCGGCACTGCTATATCCACGCCCCGATGAAATTCCTCATTTCCTGTGCTTGGATTCTTCCGGTATCCATAATAACTGCTGACGTAATAATACCAGTAAAGGTTAAGCGGCGAAGCGAACTCCTGAAGCAGACCGTTTGTTTCCCGGTACATGGCAAAAATCTCCGCCTGTTCCGTATCCATTTTTCCGGCAACAAGGTTTTCTAGCGGTATGACTGTAAGCGTCACTCTGAGGATACTGACCTCGTATTCTTCTTCCTCCTCGTATTCATAATCTTCCTCAGTTTCCTCCCCTGTGACCGGATCAGTCACCGTCCTCGTGCCTGTTTTTGTGACCGTCCTTGTCCTCGTTTCTGTATCCGGCGTGAGCGTCAGCGTATACATTTCATCAAAAAGAGCCTGTATTTCGCTTTCTGCCTCGCTTGCGGTAAATTCCGTATGGACAGCGGATAAATAGCTGATAAGGGTAAACGGGTTATGCCCGATTGCCCCAAGATTATAGGAATATTCATCGTACCCCGGATAGTCTGTTTCCACCCGGTCAATCTCATTCTGCAAGTCAAGCTCCAGACGGGTAAACTGTAAATCAGCGGCATCAATCTCCTTCGGCTCGCTTAAATAGCTCGCTGCTAATATAGTAGACTGCGTGTCCGCAAACATCGCCCCGCAGGACGATACGGAAACCATAATCATCATAAGGAGCAGCGCCATGATGCCCACCGTTACAAGAAGTCCTGTATTTTTCCTCGCAAACTCCTGTAACTTCCTCGCCACAGTGACCGCACCGTTTTTCATCTTTTCAAACGCCTGCTCCGATGCCTTTCCTGCCGCCGCTTTTCTTCTCGCCTTGATGTACTCCCGCTTAATCCGCTGTTTCTGTAACCGTTTCTGCAGGACTTTTTTCCGCATCTGCGGGTTTTCCTCCAAGAATTTCTGGTACTGGAAATTGACTTCCTTTTTAAATTGCTTCCTTTCCAGCTTTGCCACTTTCGCCCGCTGTTTCTGCTCTTTTCCTTTTACCTGCCTTTTGATAAAAGAAAATAATTTCTCTCCTTTCTGCTCCGATTTGTGTGCGCCCTCCACCGCTGAATTTTCTTTCTCCGTTTCAGCGATTTTCCCATGCAGAAAATTCCGGCTCTCATTCTGCATCCGGCGTATGGTGGTCTTAGGTATGCCCTCCTGCTTAAATGGCTTTTCCTTATCCAGAGGAACAGCTACATATTTTGCTTTCCCGGTTTTTTCGTCAAACACTCTCTGCAAGGTGTATTCCCTTGTCTTAGGCAGCTTCGCCCTCGCTTTCTGTACCTTCTTCCCTGCTTTCTGCGCCTGCCGCTGTTTCCTTTGCAGCTTTTTACTGCCGGTAAATTCAGAGTCTCCTTCCCCCTGAAACAGATTTCCGGTATTCTCCGCAAAAGATTCTTCCGTAAAAGGTTTATTTTCCGCCTTTTCCTTCGTGCTGCTTTTATTCCGGCGCTCCCTCTGTATCCGCTTTTTATGGTACTTCCCCTTTTTCTGCGACTGCCTGTATGTATCCCTCCGGTGGTAATCTTCCGCCTCCGGCTGTTGCTTCTCCCTATCCTCCGGCTGGCTGAAATTTTCCTGCCCGGTAAATCCACTGCTCTCCTTTACAAAATCATTTTTTTCTTCCTGCCGCGGCTTTGTATCTGGCTTTTGGACTTTTTGTCCAAAAGTTTCCTGTTGCGCCTGCATACTCTTTTTCATCTGCTTTTTTCTTCCCGTATTCTGCCCCGGTTTCCCAGTGCCCAGCTTTAAAGAATAAAAACTTTTCGCAATAAAATAGCCAGATTTTAAGCAGAATTCCTCCCGCTGCGTTATAATGAAGAAAAGAAATTTTACGCACAGGAGGATATTTTGAAAAAACGAA
>Ga0129309_1001121_pt1 | contig 15147 bp, 10 predicted proteins | sample L1105metagenome_FD_94439 | JGI IMG/M metagenome (GOLD analysis project Ga0129309, IMG submission 94439) | Ring-tailed lemur group fecal microbial communities from Wisconsin, USA - L1105 metagenome | ecosystem: Host-associated > Mammals > Digestive system > Large intestine > Fecal | place: USA...
CCTCTGATTGGCTAATGATTGACATCTGCGGCGTTGGCGCTCATGGTGCCTATCCTCACCGCGGTGTAGATGCCATCGTGATTGCTGGCCAATTTATCTCGGCCGTCCAGGCCTTGATTTCCCGCGAACTCAATCCCTTGGATTCCGCCGTCATTACGTTCGGCGCTATCAGCGGCGGTAAGACCCGCAACGTTATCTGCAATGATGTCCATTTGGAAGGAATCCTCCGCACACTGAAACCTGAAGTACGAGAGCGTACCATTACCCGCATTGATGAAATGCTGGATGGGATCACCAAGGCTTATGGCGGCTCTTACAAGTTTGCTCGTAAAAAGAGCTACTCTGCTACCATTAACGCCCCTCAGATGGTAGATTTTCTTCACGATACAGCTGTCTCTTTGTTTGGCACGGGTTGTTTTACTCCCCTCCCCGGTTCCCGACTGGGTTGTGAAGATTTTGGATATTACCTAGAAAAGGTGCCGGGCGCTTTCTGGTTTCTTGGCGTTGGAAACCCGGACAAGGATACACAGCACCCTTGGCACAGCCCCTTATTTAACCTTGATGAAGACGGTTTGGTCAATGGTGTGGCCCTACAAGCGGCGTTAGCCTTCCAGTATCTGGAGAACAACGCTCAGTAAATAACCTCCAATCCAATATTCCCTCTTGGAAAGGATATACCGCAATGGAATATGATCTGCTCATCCGACATGGTTCCGTCTATGACGGAAGCCTGACCGCAAATGGATATCCCCAAGATATTGGAATCTGCCAGGGAAAAATTGTAGCCATGGGTGACCTCGGCACAGCGGCCAAAACTTTGCTGGAGGCGGATGGCTTGGTCGTATGTCCCGGGTTCATCGACGTCCATGCCCACTCCGAAATCTCGGTTTGGCAAGATCCAAATTGTTTAGCGAAGGCCTCCCAGGGAGTTACTTCCGAATTAACTGGCCAATGCGGCATCTCGGCCTATCCTCTCCATCCCCATGCTGAACAGGACATCCGTAAGTACTCCGCCTCGGTTCTTGGCGGAGGGGACCGCTGGCCATGGCGGGATTTGAACGGTTATCGCCAAGCGGTATCTCTGCACGGAATGGCCATCAATCAGGGGCATTTTGTAGGCCATGGCAGTCTACGCATCAATGCCATGGGCTTTGCCGATCGATCGCCCACCTCCGGCGAACTCACCCGGATGTCCGAGATGCTCTCTCGTGACATGGAGCACGGTGCTTTCGGCATGTCCTCCGGTCTGGTATACGCTCCCGGCGTGTTTTCAAATACGGAAGAACTTACAAAACTCGCCAACATATGCGCACAAAAAGGTGGTATCTATACCTCCCACATACGCAACGAAGGAAATCGACTCTTGGAGGCCGTAGACGAGGCCATTGCGATTTCAAAGGCCTCTGGCACGCAACTAATCCTCTCACATTTGAAAGCCGTCGGCAAACCCAATCACGGCAAAGTAAAACTAGTTCTGGACAGACTTGAGGAAGAGGCCGCCTGTCTGCAGATTTATGGAGACTGTTATCCTTATGATGCTTCCAGTACCACTATGACTGTAATCCTTCCCCCTTGGACCATGAACGGCGGAATGGATGGTCTGGTGGAGTTGCTACAGAATCAGGAAAAACGTGGTGAAATTTTGGCTGTACTGCGCAACGGTATGCCCGGCTGGGATAACCGCGTGACCAACATAGGCTACGATCATATCCGTATCGCCTCAGTTTCGTCAGAGAAGAACCGCAACTTGGAAGGATTGAGTCTTTACGAAGGCGGAATTCGTCAGCAGAAGGACCCAGGAGAATTTATTTTAGATCTGCTCCTAGAGGAACGTGGCCAAGTAGCCGCTATCCTGCAAGGCATGTCTAAGGAGGATGTCACCGCAGCCCTGTCTTCTCCCAGAATCATGGTGTGCAGTGACGGTATTCCTGTCGGTGAAAAGCACCATCCCAGACTATTTGGAGCGTTTACCCGCTATCTGAACCAGTATGCCGATTTGTCTGCTCCTGAAGGAATCGCCGCGGCAGTTCATAAGCTGACTGCTTTTCCTGCTCGGATCTACAGTTTAGAGCGGATTGGCCATTTGAAACCGGGTTACTGGGCTGACATCACTCTATTTGATCCTAATCGAGTTCGAGACCGAGCTACTTTTGCTCAACCCAAGTTGCTTAGCAATGGAATAGAGGCAGTAATTGTCAGCGGACAGATCATTTTCCAGGACCAAAAGCCGACTGGAAAATTGCCCGGACGTTTTCTCCTTCATCACAGAGCCGCCCATTCTTGACACACGAAACGCATACGCTTGGGTCCTATTTTAATGCTAAAATGTATACATCATGCAATACGCAAGAGGGATTGACATGGATATTAATTGTTACAACAGCCGCCTTAATATTAACTTAGACACCATTGGCCGCAATTTGGAAAAAATCAGGCAGTATACCAACGGTACCGAGGTACTTCCAGTCATTAAAAGCAATGCTTATGGTCTGGGGACTGTTCCTGTCGCCAATTATTTAGTTCACCAGTGCGGCGTTCGCCTGTTGGCCACGGCTCGTATTTTTGAGGCCTGCCAGATTTTGGACTCCGGATGCGTGGAATCTGAAATCATGATTTTAGGACCGGTTCCAGCTTACTCTATCCCGATAGCAGTAGAACGAGGTATCCAAATCCCGCTCTTTTTAAAGCAGGACGCTGACCTGCTCAGCAGGGAGGCCACGAGTCACGGGCTTTCTTTCGTCAAGGCTCATCTGAAAATTGAAACAGGTATGAACCGCATCGGAGTAAAGCCCGGTCAAGAGCTGGCGGACCTTCTTCAGTATATAAAACGCTTGGGAAACATTGTAATCGACGGCGTTTACACTCACTTTTCCACTGCGGATCAGGCAAACCAGGGTGCGGGCAATGACTTTACTCGTCAACAGTTCGCCTTGTTCCAACAAGCCTTGGAACAGATAAAGGCGGCCGGTATCTCCCCTCGATTTGTCCACTGCTGCAACACCGGCGCCACCACTTGGCTGAAGGAGGCCTACCCCATCTGTACCCATGTGCGTGTAGGCAGCTTATACCTCGGTTACTCCTCCGTGCAGGACGACTGGAATCCTGTTGGCGTGGAAGAATCCGCCAGCTGGAAAACCTTGATTGTCAACCTGCGCACCATCCAGCCCGGAGAAAGCGTCGGTTATGGCCGTGCATTTATGCCAAAAGCTCCAGCCAAGGTGGCCACCATCGGCATCGGCTATGGCGATGGATATCTGCGCAGCTTTGCAGTGAGCGGAGCTCCTGTGCTCATCAATGGGCAACGATGCAAATTTGTCGGTACCGCTATGGATCAGAGCTTTGTTGATGTAACTGGCGTCGATTGTCAAATCGGGGATGAAGTAACCTTGTTTGGTAAAGACAGTATGGGAAATCAGATTTCCGGTCTGGAAATCGGCCACCTTATGGGAGAGACCCGGCTCGCAATGTTTACCCATATTACAGAACGAGTCGCTCGAGTATACTTCACATCCAAGGATTTTTAGGTTAAGCACACGCAGCACTCTAAAAATGGGATGGGCATTTTCTTGTGGTAAGAGCAGGAGAGAGAGGTAGTTGTCAACATTTGCAACGGTTAGAACGATAAGATATGGATGATTCTGGTCATTGCACACTAAGGAGGAAAATTTTATGGAAAAAACAGCCGAGAAAAAAATCTCCGTTTCTATGATAGATTCCATTCTTCTAATGGTCATCATCATTGCAGAAATCGTGGTCTGTGTCCGAGGCGGACTGAATCTGGCGGTTCCTCTGTTCCTCACCTGGGTAATTATGTTTGTGTATTGCAAAATCAGAAAGCTCGACTGGCAGGTCGTTGAAAACTTTGCTCTCCAAGGCGTAAGAGATGGTTTCCAGTCTGTCGTAATTGTCGGGGCTGTGGGTTGCTTGATCGGCACCTGGATTCTGGGCGGCACTGTCCCCACGCTGATTTACTACGGCTTGAAAATCATTCAGCCCAGCATTTTCCTTCCCGCCACGCTTCTGCTCTGCGCTATTCTGTCTACTCTGACCGGCACCTCCTACGGCTCCGCTGCTTCTGCCGGCCTGGCCTGTATGGGTATCGGCTTGAGCATGGGCTTCCCTGCCGGCATCATCGCTGGCGCCGTCATCTGTGGTGCCCTATTTGGCGACAAAATGTCCCCCTTCTCGGATACAACCAACTTAGCTCCCGCTATGGCTGGCGGCACCCTGTTTGGCCACATTAAGTCCATGTGCTACAACACCATTCCCGGCCTGATCATCAGCGCCATCATCTTTGCTGTCATTGGTTCCCGTTACTCCACTGAAAACTATGACCCCAGCACAGTGATTGAATATATGCAGGGCCTGTCTGATAACTTCACACTAGGCTTTGTTGCCCTGATTCCTGTGATTCTGGTCATTATCATGCTGGTCTGTAAGCTGCCTGCTCTGCCTACCATCTTGTTGGGCGCGGTTTTCGGCGGCATCTCCGCAATGGTGTCTCAGGGATCCACCTTCATCCAAGTGGTCACCGCCATGCACAAGGGCTTCTCCATTGATTCCGGTGTATTTCTGGTAGACAAGCTGCTGAACCGCGGCGGTATTTCCAGTATGTACGATATCATGATGATCATGATTTTCGCCATGGGTCTTGGCGGAATGCTTGACAAGATGGGAATCCTAAACAACTTCCTAAATCTGTTTATCAAAAAAGTCAACTCCGTCTTCTCTCTGGTATTCAGCACTATGGTGGTCTCTTATCTGTCCGGTGCCATCGGTTGCACTATGTCCATGTCTCATGTTCTGACTGGTAAGCTGTTTGCCCCCATCTATCGTGAAAAGGGCGTCTCTCCCGACGTGTTGTCCCGTACCATGGAGGATTGCGGAACCTTGGGCGGCACTTTGATGCCTTGGCACACGAACGCCGTCTATTTCTGTGGAACCTTGGGCGTTCTGTACTCGGAATACATTCCATACGTATTTCTGTGCTACCTTGTCCCCATCATTTCTCTGATCTACGCATTTACCGGTTTTGCTATCTGGTATGTTGATCCGGAAACGGGTGAGCGTATTCCCAAGGAACAAGCTCCTATCAATCAGAAGAAAATCGCCAAATGATTTCTTTCCTGTTGTGAAGAACGACGTATGCCTATTCTCTTCTTAAGGAGCGCTATGCTACCCGGCCAAGGCATCCTCCCTTCTCATCGGAACATGCCCTTTGGTTATGGCATTGCCAAGAAATACCCCCTTTCTCACTCTCTCTTCTTTCCACTATCCCTGCGCAAAATGCCTGGAATCATACGATTCCAGGCATTTTTATTCCATGTAACGAAATATCCTATAACGCAATTTATCCCTCTCCTATTAAATAGGAACTCTGTGCGGCCAATTCTTTACATAATTTTTTAAAAAAGGCTTGCTTTTTTCTTAACACTGTGTTACTATATCAAAGCTGTCTGGTGCATGACACCGGCAATAATTTCCGGGTGTGGCGAAGTTTGGTATCGCGCTTGAATGGGGTTCAAGAGGCCGCTAGTTCGAATCTAGTCACTCGGACCAATCGGAGAGTTCTTATCGAACTCTCCGATTTCTTTTTTTGATTCCATCACTATACTCCGACTTAGAAGCACTTGCTTTCGGCGCAGGTGCTTCTTTTTCTTTGCTTATCCAGATTTTTGAGCCATCGGCTGCTCCCGCAAATTGTATTTCAGATGCAATCCGTTACGAAATATTTCCGCATATCGCCTCTATTTTTTCTTCCGCAGCGTTAACTCCAAGCGGTTACTCGCGCCTATTTCGCTGAAATGCAAGTGGAAGTATGAAGCCTTCTCCGTCTTCTTATCGGCAAACCACACAAATCAGAAAAATCCTATTGACAGTCGGGAAAATTCTGCATATAGTAAGGAAAGAAAAAGTGCCCGGGGCACAAACGAAGGAGCAACGAATATGATCTTTGAGAAACTGTGTGCGCTCATTTCTGAGCAGTTCACCGTAGATGCGGACAGCATTACTATGGACACTTCTTTTGCCGACGACCTGAACGCCGACTCCGTCGAGATCGTGGACCTGTCCATGGCTCTGGAGGATGAGTTCGGAATCGAAGAGCTGAGCGAGGAGGAGATTGCTTCTATCTCCACCGTAGGCGACCTGGTCCGTTTCCTGCAGAACAAGGTCGATTGATTCAAAACACGCAAAGCTCCGCCGTCGGCGGAGCTTTGCCTTGTCTGAGGAGATGGACATGAAAACCTTAGAAGAAAAATTGGGCTACACCTTTCAGAATCCGGCGCTGCTGGAAAATGCGCTGACCCACAGTTCCTGCGCCAACGAGAGCCGCGGCAAGCTCCAGAGCAACGAGCGTCTGGAGTTTCTGGGCGACTCCATTCTCGGTATGGTAGTGGCCGATCATCTGTACCGCAACCACCCCGACCTGCCTGAAGGCGAGCTGACCCGCACCCGGGCCGCTCTGGTCTGTGAGGACAGTCTGGTGATCGTGGCCGAGGAGCTCGGGCTGGGGGAATACCTCCAGCTGGGCAAGGGTGAGGAGGCCGGTGGAGGCCGACACCGGCCCTCGATCCGTGCCGACGCCGTGGAAGCGGTACTGGCGGCGGTCTATCTGGACGGCGGCATCGGTTCTGCCCGGAAGATCATCCAGAAGTATATTCTCAGCCGCGAGGTGGCGGGGCTGACCAAGCCCCGGGACTATAAGACCGCCCTTCAGGAGCTGGTCCAGCGGGAGAGCGGCCAAGTGCTGCGCTACCGTCTCACCGGTGAGGAGGGCCCCGACCACGACAAGCGGTTCTTTGTCGAGGTGGACCTGAACGGTGTCGCTGTGGGTACCGGCTCCGGACGGAGCAAAAAGGATGCCGAACAGATGGCAGCCAAGGCGGCCATTGAGGCCCTGGATCACTAAAAGGAAGGAGACAGCGACGCTGTCTCCTTCTTTTTTACATATCCTATATATCACTTTTTGAAGAACCCAAAGAGCCCCTTCCGTGGGCTCTTTTTGCTCTCCTGCCGGCTCTCCAGCCGCTGGAGAGCCTCCTTCGCCTTGTCGTAGCCACCCTGGAACGCCTTACGATACAGCTCCAGAGCCTTGTTCCGGTCTGCTTGGACGCCGCAGCCCTCCTCATAACAGGAGGCCAGACAGTACTGTCCCCTGGCATATCCCTGTCCGGCAGACTTGCTGAACCACGCAAAGGCCTTATCCGAATCCTTCTCCACCCCGGTGCCCCGGTGGTAGCACAGACCCAGGTTGCACTGGGCACGCCGGTTGCCCTTCTCTGCGGCTTCCTGATACAGCTGGAAGGCTTTTCCCAGGTCCACGGGGAGTCCCAGGCCCTGCTCATAGCACAGGCCCAAAAGGCATGTGGCGGGGTCGTAGCCCTTTTGATGGGCGGACCGGTACAGCTCTGCCGCCCTGGCCTGGTCTGCTGCTACACCCCTGCCGTTCATGTAGCAGTCGGCCAGCGCGTACTGGGCGGAGGCATACCCCTGATCCGCTGACCGGCGGTACAGTTCCGCCGCCCGGGTCAGGTTCTGCTCCACGCCGTAGCCGTGCTCATAGCACTCCCCCAGCAGCTCCTGGGCCCGAGCCTGTCCCTGGGCGGCAGCCTTTTCAAACCACTTGGCGGCTTCCTCGTTGTTCTCCTCCACTGCGATGCCATGGTAGTAGAAGAAGCCAAGGTTGCACTGGGCACGGGCCAGGCCCCGCTCCGCCGCCTGGCGGTACATCTGGGCGGCCTGGGCTTTATTCTCTTCCACGCCCTTCCCCAGCTCATAGCACAGACCCAGGGCGCAGGTCGCCTCCAAATAGCCCCGGTCGTGGGCCGTCCGGTACAGCTCCACAGCCTTGGTCTCGTTCTTCTCCACGCCGTAGCCGAAGCGGTAACACTCACCCAATAGGTATTTGGCCCGGATGCTGCCCAAGTCGGCGGCCTTGGTAAACCACTTCACCGCTTCACTGTCGTCCTCCGCCACGCCGATGCCCTGGTAATAGCAGTAGCCCAGATTGCACTGGGCTGCGCTGTGGCCCCGCTCCGCTCCATACCGGTACAGCTCCACCGCCTTCTGGAGGTCCTGCTCCACCCCGGTACCGAACTCGTAACACACGCCCAAGCTGCACGCGGCGGGGAGATACCCCTGCTTATATGCCTTTTGGTAGAGCTCCACCGCCCGGACCTCGTCTTTGGTCACACCGCAGCCGTTCTCATAGCACTCGCCCAGCAGCTGCTGAGCCCGGGCATAGCCCCGGTCGGCGGCTTTGGCGAACCATTCCGCCGCCTGCCCGTCGTCCTCCTCCACCGCGATGCCATGGTAGTAGAAGAAGCCCAGGTTGCATTGGGCACGGAGGTCCCCTTTCTCCGCCGCCTGGCGGTACAGCTGGGCGGCTTTGGCCTTATCCTCCTCTACCCCGATCCCCAACTCGTAGCACAGGCCCAGAGAACAGGCAGCCGGGGCGAAGTTTTGTTCATGGGCGGCCTGGTACAGCTCCACCGCTTTCTTCGGGTCTTTCTCTACCCCGCTGCCGTACTCATAGCACTCGCCCAGCAGCTTCCGGGCCCGGGCACTGCCCTGATCGGCGGCCTTGCTGAACCACTTAACCGCCTCCTGGTCGTCCTCCTCCATGCCGATGCCCTGGTAACAGCAGTAGCCCAGGTTGCACTGGGCACGGGGATCTCCCTGGTCCGCCGCCTGGCGGTACAGCTCCACCGCCTTGGCGATATTCTTCTCCACACCGGTGCCAAACTCATAGCACACGCCCAGGCAGCAGGTGCCGGGAGCATAGCCCTGCTCGTGAGCGGACTGGTACAGCTTCATGGCCCTAAACTCGTTCTTCTCCACACCGTAGCCGAATTCATAGCATTCCCCCAGTAGCTGCTGGGCCCGGGCAAAGCCCTGCTCGGCCGCTTTTGTAAACCACTGGGCCGCCTCGAAATTACTCTCCGTTACACCGATGCCCTGGTAATAGCAGTAACCCAGGTTGCACTGCGCACGGGGGTAGCCCTGGTCCGCCGCCTGACGGTACAGCTCTGCCGCCCTGGCCATGTCCCGCTCTACCCCGTTTCCCGCCTCATAGCAGTAACCCAGATTGCACTGGGCGGGGGCATAGTCCTGGTCTGCCGCCTGGCGGTACAGCTCCACCGCGCGGGTCAGGTTCTTCTCCACCCCAAAGCCGAACTCATAGCAGAAGCCCAGGGCGCAAGTGCCGGACAGATAGCCCGCCTCGTGGGCGGACCGGTACCATTTGGCCGCCTGTTCCTCGTTCTTATCCAGGCCGCGGCCGTACTCGTAACACCGCCCCAGCAGGTACCGGGCCCGAATACTGCCTTGCTCCGCCGCCTGGCGGTACAGCTCCGCCGCCTTTTGGATATCCGCCTCCAGGCCGATCCCCGCTTCATAACAGGCGCCCAGACAGCAGGTGGCGTCGCCGTACTCCGCCTCGTGGGCAGCCCGGTAGAGGGCCACCGCCTTCACGGGGTCCTTTTCCACACCGTAGCCATTCTCATAGCACTCGCCCAGCAGCTGCTGGGCCCGGGGATAGCCCTGCTCCGCCGCCTTGGCAAACCACAGGGCTGCCTCCTGGTCGTTCTCCTCCACGGCAATACCCTGGTAATAGAAGAAGCCCAGGTTGCACTGGGCGGGGGCAAACTCCTGCTCCGCCGCCTCCCGGTACAGCTCCGCCGCCTTCTCCTTGTCTTGGACTACGCCGTGGCCCAGCTCATAACACAGCCCAAGCTCGCAGACGGCAGGCAGATAGCCCTGCTCCGCCGCTCCCGCAAAGAGCTCCGCCCCCCGCTCCAGATTCACCGGAGTCCCGATTCCTCGGACATAGCACAGGCCCAGGTCGAACTGGGCGGCGATGTCCCCGCCTTCAGCGGCCTGGGAAAACCAGTAGAAGGCCCGTTCCGGGTTCTTCGTGGCTCCGCCTTCGCCATTGTAATAGCGCATGGCCAGCCGGTAAGCCGCTTCCAGGTCCCCTTCCTCGGCGGCGGACAGCAGCTCTTTCAAGTCGGCCTCTTTCTTGGCCGCCACATCCGCCAGGGTCTGGAGTACCTCTGGATTAATATAGACCATCACAGCGTCCCCATCGTAGGAGGGCTGCTGCTCATTGCGCTCATCTGCCATCCCGATCACACTCCTTTTACTTCTGCATATATCACATATCGACCTGATTGTCAAGGAAAGGAAAATTTCCCGCTCAATATGGGCGCAGCCAATTTTCGTTTATCCGCCAAATAAATCAGACGGCAAACGGGCCCGGATGTCCGTGACATCCGGGCCCGTTGTGATTCCATTCGTTCAGGAAATCCTTCCGCTTCTTGGAACGGCTGGGGTGGCGCGTTGTCGGAACAAACTGCGTTCCGCTTGGAACATCCCGCGGGAAAGGGTATCCCAACCTCCACTTCGTTGTTCCTCCTCTCCCCACGCGACCCGCTTCGCCGGGTTCGCGTGGGGGCACAAAATCTGCGGCCAGTCAGTTCCCTATTAATTCAAAAAGTCCTTCAGCTTCTTGGAACGGCTGGGGTGGCGCAGCTTTCTGAGGGCCTTGGCCTCGATCTGACGGATGCGCTCACGGGTAACGTTGAACTCCTTCCCCACTTCCTCCAGGGTGCGGGTGCGACCGTCCTCGATGCCGAAGCGCAGCTTGAGCACCTTCTCCTCACGGGGAGTCAGGGTGGACAGCACCTCCACCAGCTGCTCCTTCAGCAGGGTGAAGGAGGCGGCCTCGGCGGGCTCGGAGGCGTCCTCGTCGGGGATGAAGTCGCCCAGATGGCTGTCCTCCTCCTCGCCGATGGGGGTCTCCAGGGAGACGGGCTCCTGGGCGATCTTCAGGATCTCGCGGACCCGCTCCACAGGCATGCCCATCTCGGCGGCGATCTCCTCGGGAGTGGGGTCGTGGCCCAGCTCCTGAAGGAGCTGGCGGGACACGCGGATGACCTTGTTGATGGTCTCCACCATGTGGACGGGGATACGGATAGTCCGGGCCTGGTCGGCGATGGCGCGGGTGATGGCCTGACGAATCCACCAGGTGGCGTAAGTGGAAAACTTGAAGCCCTTGGTAAAGTCAAACTTCTCTACCGCCTTGATGAGGCCCAGGTTGCCCTCCTGGATCAGGTCCAGGAACTGCATGCCGCGGCCCACATACCGCTTGGCGATGGATACCACCAGACGCAGGTTGGCCTCGGCCAGGCGCTGCTTGGCCCGCTCGCCCTTCTTGATGGCGCGGTTCAGCTCGGTCCGGAGTTCCTCGGGAATCTCCTCTCCGGCCTTCTCCAGCTCCTCCATCTGCTCCTTGGCGGCGTTGCCGGCCACCATGTCCTGGGCCAGGGCAATCTCCTCCTCGGAGGTCAGCAGATTCACCTTGCCGATCTCCTTCAGGTACATACGCACCGGGTCGTCGGTGCCGAAGGAGTCCACCATGGAGCTGGGGTCCACGATCTCCTCCTCGGCGATCTCCTCCATAGCCTCCAGGGGGGGCTCCACATCGTCGGGCAGATCGGGGATGTAGTCCTCACCCACGGTGTCGATGCCCAGGTTCTCCAGGGTGTCGTAGATCTTGTCCATCTGCTCGGCGCCCAGGTCCATATCCTCCAGCACGTCCAGCAGCTCAGAGGAGGAGAGGTTGCCCTTCTTCTTTCCCCGCTCGATCAGATCGGCCAGCTTCTCAGCGCCCTGGACCCCCTCGACCACCTTCATGATCTCGACCTTGCCGGCCTCCATTCTGGTCTGGATGTCTACCTGCTTGTCCAGCTTCTCCTTCTGTTCCGCGGTGATGGTGTGTACAACGCCAGTCTTCTTTGTGCTCATGGTCTCTCCTCCATATATGCTTTCTTTTCCTGATATTTCTTTTGTGCCGCCAGCAGCAGGTCGTCCGCTTGGGCGCCTCCCCGCAGGAGGGCCTCTCCCCGGATAACGGATATGTAATCCCGGATGGACTGGCCCGCGTTTGCCATGGACTCGGGCTGGGCGGCCACCTGGGCCATGTGGTCCATCTCCTCTCCGGTCAGCTGCTCGGTCAGCGCCGCCAAGTGGGTGGACAGCCCCTCCTCGTTCCGCCTGCACAAGAGGTCAAAGACCTTCCCCAACAGCGGCGAGGAGAACTCCTCCCCCCGCAGGCCCTCCATTTGGGCCAGCAGAGACGGGTCCAGCAGGACCAGCCTTAAAATGCCCTCCTCCGCCCGGGCGGAGCGGATATTCTCATATCGCAGACTCCTGGCCTTGGGCTGGAGCTGGCTGGCCGGAGTCAGGTCCCGGCGCTCCTGCTGCTTTTTCTCCTTGCGCAGGCGGCTGTTCAGCGCCCGCTTCACTTCCTGGGCCATGGCCTCAGGGGTGATGCCCGCCGTCTGAGCGGCGTGGCCGCCGTAAATCTCCCGCTCCACCGCGCTGTGCAGGGTGGAGATCATCTGAGCGGCCTCCTGGAGGAAGGCCACCTTCTGCGCGTCGTCCTCCAGATCGTATTTCTTCTGAATCTGAGCCAGGCGGTAGTCCACCTGGTTCTCGCTTTTATCCAAAAGTCGGGCAAAGGCGTCCCGGCCATAGGATTTGATGAATTCGTCTGGGTCCTTGGCCCCCTGCATCCGCAGGACCTTCACCTTCATCCCTGCCTTTTCCAGCAGGGGGATGGCCCGCTGCGCCGCGGCCACGCCGGCCCCGTCTCCGTCGTAGGAGATGACAGCCTCCTTAAAGTACCGGGACAGCAGCTGGGCATGCTCCTCGGTAAGAGAGGTACCCAGGGAGGCCACCGCGTTGTCAAAGCCCGCCTGGTGGAGGGCAATGGTGTCCATGTACCCCTCGGTCAAGATGACTCGGCCCGCCTTGGACTTTTTGGCGATGTTCAGGGCAAAGACGTTGCGGCTCTTGTTGTACACCGGAGTGTCCGGCGAATTGAGGTACTTGGGGGTGGAATCGTCCATCACCCGGCCGCCGAAGCCGATGACATTGCCCCGGATGTCGATGATGGGAAACATGACCCGGTTGCGGAACCGGTCATAGATGCGGCCGTCCTTATTGCTGACGGCCAGACCGGCGTCCAGCAGGTCCCGTTTGTCATAGCCCGCCCTCGACAGCTCATTGATGAGCGAATCCCAGCTGTTGGGGGCAAAGCCCAGACCGAACCGGGTGAGGGTGCCCTTGGACAGACCCCGCTTTTGCAGGTAGCTCAGCCCCCCCGCCCCCTCCGGGGTGTAGAGCCAGCGGTGGAAGGCCCTAGCGGCCTCCTTGTTGATCTCCAGCAGCTTGTCCCGGCGCTCCCGCATCCCCTGGGAGGGGCCGCTGAATTCGGGCATCTGCATCCCGGCCCGCTTGGCCAGCACGGCCACCGCGTCCCGGAAGGGCAGATTTTCCATCTCCATAACGAAGTTGACCGCCCCGCCGCCCTTGCCGCAGCCGAAGCACTTGTAGATCTGCCGGTCTGGGACCACGTGAAAGGAGGGGGTCTTCTCGCTGTGGAAGGGACAGCAGCCCCAGTAGCTGCCGCCCTTTTTGGTCAGCCGGACCGACTCGGACACCAGGTCCACAATATCGGTGCGGGCGATGAGCTCATCCAAAAATCGCTCCGGTATGGCCAAAATAATTCCCCTCCTCTCTTTTTTGCCCTTTTCGCGCAATAATATCCCTTTTTTGCTACTTCACCTTCCAACCCATGGGGATGTACAGCTCCTTGAACCGCTCCACGGCAAAGGGGTCGGTCATACCGGCGATGTAGTCGCACACCGCCCGGTCCACGCCCTCCTCCGCCCGGATGGACTGGAAGTCGGCAGGCAGCTGGTCCGGGTCGCTCTGGTAGTACCCAAAGAGCATCCGCAGCATGTCCTGGGCCTTGCCCTCCTCCCCCTTGGCCAGGGGGTTCGTGTACACATTGGCGAACATAAAGTCCTTCAATGCCAGCATGGCCTCCCCCACCTCGGGAGACTGCCGGATGGCGTCCTGATCCCGGCTGGCCTGGATGGCGTCCTCCACCAGCCTGCCGATCCGGTCCCCGTGGGTAAAGCCAAGCACCCTGGACACTTCTAGGGGAATGTCCATGGGGTAGATGACCCCGCCCCGCAGGGCGTCCTCAATGTCGTGGTTGATGTAGGCGATGTGGTCGGCCAGACGAACCACCTGGCCCTCCAGAGTGGCGGCGGGGGTCCCCTTGGTATGGCACAGAATACCGTTGCGGACCTCCCAAGTCAAATTCAGCCCCTCGCCGTTTTTCTCCAGCCGGTCTACCACCCGCAGGGACTGCTGGTAGTGGGCAAAGCCGCCGGGCATCAGGGCGTCCAGGGCCCGCTCCCCGGCGTGACCGAAGGGGGTGTGGCCCAAATCGTGGCCCAGGGCGATGGCCTCGGTCAGGTCCTCGTTGAGGCCAAGGGCCCGGGCGATGGTCCGGGCGATGCGGCTGACCTCCAGGGTGTGGGTCATCCGGGTGCGGTAGTGGTCCCCCTCGGGCTGGAGAAAGACTTGGGTCTTGTGCTTCAGCCGCCGGAAGGCGTTGGAATAGACGATGCGGTCGATATCCCGCTGGAACGGCGTCCGGACCGGGCACTCCTCTTCGGAGCGTCGGCGGCCTTTGGACTGGGCGGAGCGGCAGGCGTTGGGGGACAGAAATCCCTCCTCCCGCCGCTGGATCTGTTCGCGCAGAGTCATGGCGGCAGCCTCCTCCCGATAGTCCCAATTTCCGGTATATTTACTATATACGAAATTTTCGGCCTTTTTCCTTCTTCGTCCCAAAATTTTTTTAAAAATTTTTCATTGGGACGCAAAAGGACTGCCGCGTCCTTAGACGCGGCAGTCTAAAAAGCGTTTTGCAGGGAAATTTCGCTTACTTTCCGGTCTGTTTCCCGGCGCCGAACAGAATGTACACGATAGAGCTGACGGCCAGCATGTAGGGATAGAACAGGCAGGGCAGGATATCGAAGGCGGAGATGGTGCTGCCCAGAGTAGCGGCGGCAGACACGGCCAGCAGCATCTGGGCGCCGTAGGGGATGATGCCCTGGAAGATGCAGGAGAAGGTATCCAGCAAAGAGGCGGATTCCTTGGGGGTGATGCCGTACTCCTCGCTGATTTCCTTGGCGATGGGACCGGCCATAACGATAGCCACGGTGTTGTTGGCGGTGGCGATGTCCATGGCGCCGACCAGCAGGCCCACGCCCAGACGACCGCCCA
>Ga0129309_1001122_pt1 | contig 15121 bp, 16 predicted proteins | sample L1105metagenome_FD_94439 | JGI IMG/M metagenome (GOLD analysis project Ga0129309, IMG submission 94439) | Ring-tailed lemur group fecal microbial communities from Wisconsin, USA - L1105 metagenome | ecosystem: Host-associated > Mammals > Digestive system > Large intestine > Fecal | place: USA...
ACACAGTCCTGGAAAACTTTCCGCTATATTGCCCTAAATGCAAACATGAAACCTTGATTGCGGTAAGACAACTGAATCTATCCATCATCCAAGAGCCAGACGCTAAGACGCAGAGCCGATAACACTGAGGGAAAACCTCGTAGGTTATCGGCTCTGTTTTTATATCCTCTATAATCTGCCCGGCGGCAGAAAAGAAAAAAACCGCCGCGGGGCAGACGGCTTTCTGTGCGCAAAAAAGCACTTGATTCACGGCGGTTCGATTCGAGCCGCCGTTTTTCTTTGTCCAGACAGCTCACACGGCGGCATAAAAGGAGGATGCCGCCATGATGCGCCGGATGCTGTCACCGCCTGATCTGACAAGGGTTAGCCGCTCAAAAAAAGCCCGTTCCAGTCGGCGGAGATGTTCGGCCATGAGTATGAACTATACCATGTAAACAATCTGCATATCACTTGTCATTTCGCCCGGTGGGTCTGTGACCTGCCGGGCGCTTTTTGTCGTTTCCTGCGGTCGGGATGGCTGGCCGTTGCTTTTCTCAAATTTTCTTCAAAAAGGAGGCGTTTAGCGGGCAGAACACGCACTCGCAGGATTGGTAGTAGCGGAAAGGGAGAGAACCACCTGATCCCCCCATGGAAAGGGGGTGAAACTGATGGAATCTAACCCCCGCGACTATGGCGAGCAATGCCGGTTCGATGCTTTTTGCAAGAAGGTATTGCGAAACGAGGCCAGAGCCTACCTGCGGAACATGAAACGCCAGAGAGAGCGTGAAGCCTTCTTTAGCGACTTGTCCCAGGCGGAACTGGACAAGCTCTGCGTCATGGATCGTTACCCCAGCGACAGCATTGTGTTCTCGTCGCACGGCTGCGATCTACATATCGACAACGAACTTGTGGCCGAGGCTTTTGCCGCTTTGCCGCAGATGGAGCAGAGCATTTTGATTTTGCACTGCACCCTGGACCTGGCAGACGGTGAGATTGGCAATCTCGTTGGGATGTCTCGGAGCGCCGTTCAGCGGCACCGGACGAAGGCGCTGCTGGAGCTGCGTGAAGCATTGTCGGTGCTGATGCCGAAAGGAGGCTGAGGAAGATGACAGAACCCATCCACAAGGGAAAGGACCTGCCGCCCGTTTGGGTGATCCATGCGGCCTCCAGCGGTGACAGCGAGGCCATGGAGCAAGTGCTGCGGTACTACGACGACTATATGAGCCGCTTGTGTACCCGTACCATCTATGACAAGGACGGAACCCCTGATGTGTGCGTGGATACCCACATGAAACGCTGTCTGGAAATCCGACTGATCCGGGCTGTGATGCGTGCCTGACTCTTTCGGTCCTAGCAGAAGGCAAGCGGCTTACCCTTTCCTCCTTTGCCGATGTCGGGGACTGAACCCACCTTGATAAAGAAAGCCTTCGGGCAGCATAAGGCAGACGGATACGATCTGTCTGTGTGGAGCCGGTCGGCCGGTGCGCCATGACCCTGTTGCAAGTCCGCAGGACGGGACCCCTACCAAACAGGTGAGCGACAAAACCAGGCCGCGAAACAGGTGTGGCAGCCTGTGGGCGAGGATGCACAGACAGGATAATGAGACTCCCGCGTTGAACGCCCTCAAAGCATTGCGCGGCGCACCCATCAGTATGGGCCGGGGTGAAATTCCCGTGGAGCTGCGGCCAGCAGCCATCCGTTTTTTGCCTCTTTAATTTTCAGATAAATCTTCTGCTTTTCTGTTTACGGATAGTTCGTAAACTTTCCATTAGCAGCAGACAAACCCGAAACGGCGCGGTACAATGAGGGTGGAAGTTATGAATGAACACCCTTTTGCGTGCCGTTTCTGACTGGAAAGGAGGCTGCTGTGTCAGAGATTCAGAACGGTACGGAGAAAAGGCCTTTGGAGTGCCGCACCTATACGGTCAATGACATTGCCGTGATCTTAGGTGTCAGCCAAGCACGGGCATATAGCCTTGTGCGGGAGGACCTTTTCAAAAGCGTACGAATTGGCAACGCCATACGGATTTCCAAGCGGTCGTTCGACCACTGGCTGGAGTCACTTGACCTGTGACACAAGAAAGGAAGGTTCGTTATGGCATCCATTATCAAAAGAAAGAAAAACTACTCCATCGTCTACACCTATGTAGACGAGAACGGCGAGACCAAGCAGAAGTGGGAGACTCGCTCCAGCTACCAGGACGCATTGAAGCGCAAGGCGGAGGTGGAGAATCAGAAAACCACCCGGTCTTTTCTCCCGCCCAGCAATCAAAGCATCTCGGAGTTTCTGCTGGACTTCGTTTCCCTCTACGGCGAAAAGCGGTGGGGCGTGTCCATGTATGACAGCCAAAACTCCCTGATCGCCAACTACATCAACCCCATCATCGGGGACATGAAGGTGCAGGACATCACGCCCCGTGTGGTGGACAAGTACATCCAGACCTTGCAGAAAACCCCTGCGGTGAACACCAAGAACCACCATGCCAAAACGGAGTTCGTGACCAACGCCACCATTGACAAGATCATCAAGCTCCTCCGCTGCGCCTTCAAGCAGGCAGTCCGGTGGGAGCTGGTCCCTAAGAATCCTTTCGACAATGTGATCCTGCCGAAAGTGGAACATAAAAAGCGGGACATCTGGACCGCCGATATGATCCGCACTGCCTTGGACCAGTGTACGGACGGGAAACTCTATGTGGCGATGAATCTGGCCTTTGCCTGTTCCATGCGCATGGGTGAGATTATGGGGCTGACCTGGAGCAATGTCCATATCTCCGATGAAGATATTGCCGATGACAACGCCTATGTCTACATTGATAAGGAGCTGGCGCGGGCCTCCAAGCGAGCCATTGAGATGCTGGGACAAAAGGACATTTATCATGTGTTCACGCCGCTATTTCCCAACACCAGCACCAGGATCATCCTGAAGAAGCCCAAGACCGATTCCAGCATCCGCAAGGTGTGGCTGCCCAAGACCCTTGCCTACATTCTGCTGGAATGGAAGAAGTCCCAGGACGAACTGAAAGAGATGCTCCGGGACGAGTATCAGGACTACGACCTGGTGGTGGCGCTGCCCAACGGGCGTCCCTGTGAGGATCGGGTGCTTCTGAAGGAGTTTGAGAAACTGCGGGAGAAGGCGGGGCTGCCCAAAGTGGTCTTTCACTCTCTCCGCCATTCCAGCACCACTTACAAGCTGAAACTCAACCACGGCGACCTGAAGGCCACCCAGGGCGACACGGGCCACGCCCAGATTGACATGATCACCAGCGTGTATGCCCACATTCTGGACGAGGACCGCAAGGTGAACGCCCAGAAGTTCGAGGACGCCTTCTACGCCAGCGCCAATCCCGACTTGCGGACGGTGCGCCCTCCGGCAAAAACCAGGGGGCCGAAAGAGCCTGAGAGTGTGTCGCTGGACCTGGAGGCCCTGGTGGAACAGCTCCGCAAGTCGCCGGAACTTGCCAACACACTGGCCGCATTGCTGGCGTCGGCCCCATCCGGAAAATAGTTCGGAAAAATCGTATTAGCAAATCCCCGATTTTCATTAGCAAACCCGGAAAAAATGTTCGAAGCCAATTAGCAGGCATACAGCGAAAAATGTATAAAATCGTTCCGACAGAGCGGCAAGAATGCTCCGAGAGAACGATAACAAAAAACCGCTGCAAACCATCAAAAAACGGCTTACAGCGGTCATTTTTGGCACCCCCGGCGAGACTCGAACTCACTACATTCCGCTTAGGAGGCGGACCCTCTATCCTGGTGAGGTACGGGGGCATATACAGAAATTATTCAGTTATACAAGGCTCCGGGATTCGAACGGTTTGATTGTTAGGAGGGGTGCGCTCTATCCTATTGAGTTACAGACGCATATTTGATGGGAAGGAAATCATATCCTCTGTATTCTATCTCACGGCGAGAGGTCTGTCAACTGGGAATCGTTTGACCGTCTATCCCGCGAAAATGACCGTTCGTCGCAAAGGTATAGACGAGAGTGAGGGGAGCGGATATACTAAAAGCAGAAACTAAGAGGGGAGGGACGGGCGTTGGAGGTAGAGCTGAGGCTGGAACCTGGGCGGCAGGAACTCAAAATCGTCATTCTGGCCGGGGAGGAAACCGAGGAGCTGCGGACCCTGGCCCGGGAGCTGGAGGGGCTGGCCCTGGGCCCCGTGCCGGTGTGGCTGGGGGAGGAACGGCATCAGCTGCCCCAGAGCGCGTTTTTACGCTTCTACACCGACGGCAAGGGGGTGTCCGCCCAGACTTCCACGGTTACCTATACCGTCCGTCTGCGGCTGTATGAGCTGGAGGAGCGTCTGGACCCACGGAAATTCGTCCGCATCTCCAACTCGGAAATCGTCAATCTGGATCGGGTAACGGCGGTGGATTTGTCCCTGGCGGGGACCATTCGGATGACTCTGGACGGGCAGGCTGCCGCCTATGTGTCCCGGCGGTATGTAAAAAAAATCAAGGAAACGCTGCATCTGGGAAGGAGGGGAGCGCAATGATGGGGAACAAAAAACAGTGGCTGATCCGTATTTTTATCGGCGGATTGCTTGGGGCCCTGCTGGCCCCGGTGGTGGTGTACTTTTTTGGCTCCTTTGGGGTGGACAGACCGGAGGCGTCCCAGGCAGTGGGCTCCCTGTGGCTGGAGGGTATCCCTGATATCGTGGCCCCGGCCATGGTTCGGGCCTTCGGCTCGGCAGGGCTGGCTGCTCTGGTCCAGTCCCTGCTGGCCGGCGTCTTCGGAGCCGTGGCGGCCTTGGCCACCTTGCCCTTCGCCGACGACGGAAAAGAGCTGATCGTCCACTCCCTGGCCCACTTCGCAGCCACCGCCCTGTCCTTCTCCGCCCTGCTGTGGGTGTGCCGATGGGTGGATGAGCCCAGGTTCATCCTGCTGTGGGCAGGGCTGTTGGCTCTGCTGTACGGGCTCGTCTGGCTGGGCCGGTGGATCGGCTGGTACGGCGAAGTGGTCCAGCTTCGGACTCTGCTAGGGCTGGACCCCGGACCCTCTCCCTTGAAATGGAAGGAGACTTTGCCCTATCTGCCCTTTATCCTGCTGGTCTGTGACCTGCTGCCGCTGGTTCTGGCCTGGGTGGACCGTACCTTCGTGGTGGATGTGCCTGTGTTTTCCGGGCTGCTGTACCCCTACCTACTGCTGCCCGTGGTGGGTTTTCTGTCCGGCCTGTCCCTGGGCAAGCGTCAGGGGGTATGCTGGCTGTATCCCTTGGCCTGTGCCCTGTGCTATCTGCCTATGGTGTACCTGCTGTTCAACTCCTCGGCCCTGTTCCACTGCTTCATGGTGGCCGTCCCAGCTCTGATGGGCAATGTACTGGGATGGTTGTACCGTCGGGCGGTGCCGAAAAAGAGATAAGAGATAGGAATCGTGGAGAAAGGAGTTACCCTATGAAAAAAGAAGTGCGGCTCTACAACGTGATCCTGCCCATCTGGCTGCTGTGGATCTTTCCTCAGGTGTGGCTCATCGTCCTGCCGGGGAACCTGGCGGTGGACTGTCTGGTGCTGACGCTGAGCCTGACAGTTCTGAAACACCGGAACAAGTGGGCGGTGGTCAAAAAGCTCTGGTGGAAGTTCTGGCTTCTTGGCTTTCTGGCCGACTTTGTGGGGGTGGTCTTTCTGTTGCTGGCCGGTATGGCGGCGGAGAACATCCCGGGGCTTTCTCAAAGCGTGACTCCCATTTTTTACAACGCATTTGAAACCCCGGCGGCCTTCCTGGTGACGCTGCTGGGCATCGGGGCGGCGGGCGTGTCCATCTATGTCTACGACAAGCTGGCCATGGGCTCCTGCGACCTGCTGACGGAGCGGGAACGGCATCTCATCGCCTTGACCATGGCGGTAGTCACTGCCCCCTGGCTGTTTTTTATCCCCCTGCACTGAGAAGCCTGATTTCGATAGAAGGAGGCGTGTATGGAACGGTTCGGCCCTTTGTCCCGGCTGGCGGGGTGGCTGCTTCTGCTCCAGGTGTTGAGCGGGCTGCTGATCTTTGCCGCCATCTGGATGACGGTGGATTTTTTCGAGTCCGGAAATCCGGAGCTGTGCGCCTGCGGCTTGGGGACGGTGCCGGCCTGTGTTTTCTGGGGCTTCTTCGCCCCGAAGTCTGCCCGGCCGGAGGGGGCCAAACGGTGGTTGATACTGGCAGGGTGGGCGGCTCTGACGGGGGTTCTTTGGTCCCGGACCAACTATGGGATGCTGGTGTCCCTGCCCCAGGTGGCGGTGGGGACATTCCTGGCCAGCCTGACTTCTGTTCACTATGGCTCTGCTCTCTATTTTAACACGGTGCGGCCCGCCGCTGTCGCCCTGGCCCATATCCTGCTCCCCGCCTTGTTCGCCGTGCTCCAATATTTCCTGACCCGGAGCGGGGTTTCCCGGCGGGTCAAGCGGAGTCCCAGCATTGCGGTGAGCTTGACCATGCTCCTGTGCTGGCTGGCGATGATCGGCGGGTTTCCTTTGCCCAAGACCTATTGGTTCAGCAAACCGGATTATGTCCGCTTCCCGGACTATTTTGGCGTATGGCTGTACTGCTTTCCTGCCCTGTTCGGCCTGGGGGCCGGGGCGGTGATTGCAAAAGGGACAGGACCGGAGACAAGGGGCTAACAAACGAAAATGGAGGCGTCCACCGAGGTGGACGCCTCCATTTTCACTTGAGGGAAGAATCACGATAGCTGGAACTGTCCAGTATACAGGCGGTAGTACCGGCCCTGCTTTTCCAGCAGCTCCTCATGGTCCCCCTTCTCTTCAATCTGTCCGCTCTCGATGACCACAATGCAGTTGGAGTTGCGGACGGTACTGAGCCGGTGGGCGATGACGAAGACCGTCCGGCCCTCCATCAGGGTATCCATGCCCTTCTGGATCAGGGCCTCGGTGCGGGTGTCGATGGAGGAGGTGGCCTCGTCCAAAATCATCACCGGGGGATCGGCTACGGCGGCCCGGGCGATGGCCAGCAGCTGGCGCTGGCCCTGGGACAGGTTGCCGCCGTCACCGGTGACCTGGGTCTGATAGCCCTGGGGCAGGCGGCGGATGAAGGAGTGGGCGTTGGCGCTCTTGGCGGCGGCGATGCACTCCTCGTCGGTGGCGTCCAGACGGCCGTACCGAATATTGTCCATAATCGTCCCGGTGAACAGGTGGGTGTCCTGGAGGACCGCACCCAGGGACCGACGCAGGTCGTCCTTCCGGATGGCTTTCACGTCGATGCCGTCGTAGGTGATAAGGCCGCCCTCGATCTCATAAAAGCGGTTGATGAGGTTGGTAATGGTCGTCTTGCCCGCGCCGGTGGAGCCCACAAAGGCGATCTTTTGTCCAGGGTTGGCATAGACGGACACGTCCTTCAAAATCCGCTTGCCGGGGACGTAGGAGAAGTCCACATGGTTGAATCGGACGGCGCCGCGCAGCTCCGTATAGGTGAATTCCTCGCCCTCCATGCAGCGGACGGCGCCCCGGATGGGATGGAGGGTCATTTCCCCGTCGGGGCCGGGGTACTTCCAGGCCCAGCCTGTGTTGGGACCGGCCATATTTTCCACCTCGGGCAGCTCCACAGCGGTCTTGTCGGGCAGATTCAGCACCCGGACCAGCTTCATGGGACTCTGTTTGGGCACCTTCCAGGCCCAGGTCCCGGTGCGTTTCTCGCCGGGGGCCAGGGGAGTGAGGACTCCGTTCTCCTTCCGGGCCCGGACCAGGGTGATCTGGCCCTGGTCCACCTCGGGGTCGGTGTCCATGACCTCAAAGATGCGCTCCGCACCAGCCAGAGCGGACAGCAGGGTGGTCATCTGCTGGGAAATTTGGTTGAGGGGTTGGCCCACCTGCTTGGAGTAGTTCAGATACACCACCAGTCCGCCCAGGTCGAAGCCCTGGAGGACGGACAGCAGACCGCCGAAGGCGGCGGTGAGGGCGTAGCTGATGTTCATGAGGTTGCCCGCCACGGGCATGATCATGCCGGAGTAGAAGTTGGCCTGTTGGGCCGCGTCCCGGTAGGAGTCGTTCAGCACCTTAAACTTGGCCTTGGCCTCCTCCTCGTGGCCGAAGGCCTTGACGACCTTCAAGCCCTCAATGACCTCCTGAATCTCGCCGTTGACCTTGCCCAGGGCAGCCTGCTGCTTCTGGTAGTACTTGCGGCTGCGGCCGCCCAGGGTCTTGAACAGGCGCATGGTAACAAACAGCACCAGGGCGGTGACCAGAAACAGCTTCCAGTTGATGACCAGCATCAGCACCACCAGCCCCACGAACATGAGGCAGCTGGACAGAAGGGAGACCACGCTCTGCTCCAGGGCCATCTGCACGTTGTCGGCGTCGTTGGTAAAGCGGCTCATCAGCTCGCCGTGGGGGTGCTTGTCAAAGTAGCTCAGGGGCAGATCCTGGAGCTTGTCGAAGAGGTCCTTCCGCAGCCGGTTGACCCCCTTTTGGGCCATGCGGACCATGGTGGCGGACTGGGCGTAGGTGGCCAGACAGCCGCACAGATAGACCCCGATCAGCTTGCCGATGGCCAGTCCCAGCCCGGCAAAGTCGGTGCAGCCGGTGTAGATAAAGTTGTTGATGATGCCCCGCATCATATAGGAGCCGCCCAGGTTGGCAGCCACTGAGATGAGCAGGAACAGGAACACGAAGAGCAGGGGCAGCTTGCTGCGGGTCAGATAGCCCAGCAGCCGGCCAATGGTCTTTTTCATGTTTTTGGGCTTGGCGTAGCCCCCGCGTGGGGCACGATTGGGTCCTGGCATTATTCCTGCACCCCCTCTTGCTGAGACTGATAGATCTCCTGATAGATGGCGTTGCTGGCCAGCAGTTCCGCGTGGGTGCCCTGGCCGGCGATATGGTCGTCGTCCAGAATGAGGATCTGGTCGGCGTACTGCACCGAGGAGATCCGCTGGGCGATGATGATAACGGTGGTGTCCTTCAAATTCTGAGCGAAGGAAGCGCGGATGGCCGCCTCGGTGGCCGAGTCCACGGCGGAGGTAGAGTCGTCCAGAATGAGGATGGCGGGTTTTCGCAGCATGGCCCGGGCGATGCAAAGACGCTGCTTCTGGCCGCCGGAGACGTTGACGCCGCCCTGGTCCAGCACCGTGTCGAAGCCCTCAGGGAAGGACATGATGAAGTCGTAGGCCTGGGCGTCCTTGGCGGCCTGAACGAGCTCCTCCTCGGTGGCATCGGGCTTGCCCCACAGCAGGTTCTCTCGAATGGTGCCGGTGAACAGCACGTTGGTCTGGAGGACCATACCGATACGGCTCCGGAGCTCCTCCAGGGGGTAGTCCCGCACATCCACGCCGTCCACCAGGACAGCGCCGCCGGTGACGTCGTAGAACCGGGGGATCAGGTTGACCAGGGAGGACTTGCCGGTGCCGGTGCCGCCCACGATGGCCACGAATTGGCCGGGATTGGCGGTGAAGCTGATGTGGGACAGCACGTCGTCGCCGGTGCCGGAGGCCGCGTATTTAAAGGATACATCCCGGAATTCCACCTTGCCCTTGGGGGCGGGGAGCGCGGGCTGGTCGGCTTCATCTTTGTTCTCAATGGAGGGCTCGGTATCCAGCACCTCGTTGATGCGGCGGGCGCAGGCCTGGGCCCGGGACAGCTGAAGCAGGGACATGGCTACCATCATCACACTCATCAAAATCTGGATGATATAGGAGATGAAGGCCTGGAGACTGCCCAGATCGAACTGGGCGCCCATGACCATGCGGCCGCCGAAATACAGCACGGCCACAGTGGCCCCGTTCATGGCCAGCATCATGATGGGCATGATAGCGATGATCTTCATGCCTACGTTCAAGCTGGCCTGGGTCAGATCGTCGTTGGCGGTCTGAAACTTTTTCCGTTCGTGGTCCTCCCGGACAAAGGCTTTGACGACCCGAATGGCCACCAAATTCTCCTGAAGGGTGTTGTTCAGCCCGTCGATCTTCTTCTGCATGACCTCGAAGAGCTTGGTGCACACCTTCATCAAAACCGCGATGACCACTACCATCACGGGGATGACCACCAGCAGAATAATGGCCAGCCGGGCGTTCAGCTTCAAGCAGATGGCCAGGGCGACCAGGAGCATCACCGGGGCCCGGACCAGCATCCGCAGGCCCATGGCCAGCATCATGGTCATGGCGTTGACGTCGTTGGTCATTCGGGTGATGAGGGAGGCGCTGGAGAAGCGGTCAATGTCCGCGAAGGAAAACTCCTGCACCTTGTCAAAGAGGCACTGGCGCAGGTTGCCGCCGAAGCCCTGACTGGCAAAGGTGGCGTATTTGGCGGACAGCACGCCGCAGGCCATAGCGGCCCCGGCCAGGAGCAGCATGACGGCTCCCAGCTTGAAAATGTAGGCGGCATCCCCGGCGGGGATGGCCACGTCCACGATCTTGGCCATGACCAGAGGGAGCAGCAGCTCGCAGATGACCTCCAGGATAATCAAAATGGGAGACTTGACGGCCTCCTTTTTGTAGCCCTGGAGGTGGGTGAGAAATAGGGAAAGCAAGTTAAGGTTCCTCCTTTGCTTGGGTTGGGGTAGGGGTCCGCAGATTGGCTAACATCCGTCTGCGGAATGAGATCAGCTGGATGCGCTCCTCCTGTGTGAAGCCGTCCAGCATCCGAAGCGATACCGCCTCAAAAGCGGCCTGACAGCCCTCCACGGCCTGACGGCCCTTGTCGGTCAGGACCACATGGTTGCGCCGGGCATCCCGAAGACCGGGCTCCCGGTGGATGTAGCCCAGTTTTTCCAGGGATTTTAAAGAGGTTGCCACCGCTGCGGGGGAAATATGCAGCAGCTCGGCCAGATCCCGCTGGGCGTGACAGGGCGATGCGGGGTCATCGTCGCCGGAACTCTTTAGAATGGTGAGCAGCATGGGGTGGCCGATCTCACTCAGTCCCCGGGCGGCCAGTTCCGCATTGACTGCGCTCCGGTGGGCTTGGGTGATTTGCTGGTTCAGCAGCTCCAGCTGGTCGCATGGAATAGGCATCCAAAGATCTCCTTTCTAAAAAAGTTAACCCGTTAATGATTAACGTGCTGATTATTTTAGCACCCCGAGCCGGAATGTCAAGCCCTTGGCGGGAGGGTTCAAAAATTGTTTACAGTTGGGGAGAGCGCAAAAGGAAGGCCACCCGTCCGGGCGGACTTTTAATCATACTTTTTCACTTTAGGCGGACATCAGCAGTGTGGCGAGGATATACAACGCCCAGATGTGCGCCGGGTAGAACACATAGAAGAACTGCTTCAATCCGCGGCCCGTCTCGCCGTTGTAGAGGGCCATGGGGAGGGCGGCAAAGACCATCATCCACTGGAAGCCGCCGTCGATGGCATATACCAGGGCGGACAGCGCCAGCAGGACGCCGATCTGAGCCCAGCGCCATTTGCGGAACATATAAAACGCCACACCCAGGGCCGTCATAGCGAAGCCGCCCTCTACGATGAACACGCTGGGCACCATCAGAGCCACCATGGCTAAAAGGCGGATGGTAGTGGTGGGAACATTGGGGTTGAAGGACAGACTGCCTACCGCAAACATGGGTGCGGCCATGAGAATCGGCACAAAGCAAAGCAGGATAGATGTGACGATCTTCTTGGCGCTCTTCTCACGGATGCCGGCGACAAATCGGGCCCAGAACACCATATATAGCCCGGCAACAAAGAAGGTGCTGAAAGCGTTATTCATTAGAACGACTTCGCGGTTGGGCAGGACCTGCTGAAGAATGGCGGTGGAGATGGTCATGACCCAACTGCCAAGCAGCAGGCGGGTGAGGTACTTCTTGCGGTCGTGGGTATAGTGGAAGCTGTCGGCGGCCAGGAACAGCAGGATGGGGAACACGGGGCGGCCCAGATAGGTTAGCCAGATGGGGGCGCCCATGGGGACGAACATCTGGTGGATGTGGTCGCACACCATGAGGACGATGGCGAAGAGCTTCAGGTTGGTGGCATTACAGAGTTTTCTCATGGGGTTACTGATCCTCCTTGTTGTTGTCCTGGGCGCGGCCGTCGGTCACGCTTTTTAAAAGATCCTCCGCCGACACGCCGTAGAGCTGGGCCAGGGCAATAAGGTTGGAGGTGCTGGGGTCGGAAGTGCCGTTCTCCCATTTGGACACGGCCTGCCGGCTGACGCCAAGGGTTTCCGAGACGAACTCCTGGGTCATCTTGCAGCGGATTCGATTTTCCCGAAGAAGCTCTGCCAGTGACTTTTTGATCTGGGCCTTTTCTTCCCGCATCTCCTTGGAGGAGATGTATTTTTTCAGTGCTTTGACCACCAGGATAAAGAGGTAGATCACAGCTGCGGCTACTGCCGTCCAGAAGACGAAATATAGAATGATCACCGCTAGGGCCGCTGTTTGAGTGAAGTTCATTTGTTTGCTCCTTTTCGTTTTTTCGGCCTTATTATAGCGGAATCTATCGGTTGCGTCCACCATCTATCGCGCAACTGAGTGTTGCAGCGGCATTTTTTTGCCGTTTGCGGGCTCTATGGCGTGAAAAAAGGGAAGTTGCAAAAAAGGAGAAAGTATAGTATGATGCAAATGGTTGTACATACATCTAATTGACGCGGGAGGATCACTATGGATCAAACGGCACGACAGATCACGAAAATTGCCCGGGAGGCCGCCAAGCTCACGGTACAGACCCTGCGGGCGGAGGGAGTCGGCACAGCGGAGCTGGATTTCATCCATCTGGTGCGCCACCACCCCGGCATCACCCAGGCGGAGGTTCGGGAGGCGCTGAAAATTGACAAGGGGGCGGCGGCCCGGCGGTCGGCCAACCTGGAGGCCAAGGGCTATCTGGTGCGGAAGAAAAACCCCGCCGACGGCCGAAGTCAGCTGCTGTACGCCACCGAAAAAGCGGAGGCGCTGAAAAATTCCAAGGCTGGCATCGAGGCGGAGTTCTACGACTGGCTGCTGGAGGAGCTGCCCGAGGAGGACCAGAGGGCGTTCTGCCGCATTCTGGACGTCCTGTACCAGCGGTCCAAGGGGCAGAGCCGGGCTGGATTCCCGGACGTGACGGCGCGGATCGCGGAGAAGGGAGCAATGGGGGAATGAAAAACACGGACGCCATTCAGCACCCGGACCGGGTGGCCTCCTACTTCCGCGCGGAGTGGTTGACGCTGCTGGCGGTGACGCTGTCGGGTATTTTTTATAACATCGGTCTCCTGGCGGGGCCGTGGTTTGAGGGCCACCTGGCCCAGTGCCTGCTGGATATTTTCGGGGGGAAAAAGAACTTTTCCGATATGCTGCATCTGGCGGGAGCCTATGTGGCGGTGATCGCCGCCGTCCAACTGGCCCGGTACGTCAAGCGGCTGTATGTGCGCCGCTTTGCCAACCATGTGAACCGGGACATGAAGCGGGTCCTCTACGGCAACCTGATCCACCGCAGCCGCGCTGAGCTGGAGGCGGAGAACATCGGCAGCGTGATGACGAAGGCCATCTCCGATGTGGACGCCTGCGCGGAGGGCATGCGGAAATTTACCACCGAGGTCTTCGACACCGGCGTAGCTCTGCTGGGGTACGCGGCGCTGCTGTTCTGGTACGACGGACGGCTGGCTCTGCTGAGCCTGGCCTTTCCGCCAATCTCCTATTGGATCGCGGAGAAGATGAAGGTGGTGGTCCAGCGGACCGGCGCGGCGGCCCAGGAGAGCCGCGGGCGGCTCAGCACCGCCACCCTGGACCGGGTCGCCGGCGCGTCCACCTACCGGGTGTTCGGCTGCGAGTCCCAGCGGGACCGGGCCTATGAGGAACAGCTGGCGGACTACGAGAAGACAGCGGTGCGGGCCAACATCTGGGTGGCCGCCATGCCGCCGATCTATCAGATCATCTCCATGGTCAGCGTGCTGTTTATCTTTTACTTCGGAGGGCGGAACGTAAATGGGACCGGGTGGATCGGCTGGGACATCGCCGCATTTACCACCTTCCTGTCCTGCTTCACCAAGCTGTCGGTCAAGTCCTCCAAGGCGGCCAAGCTGTTCAATGCCGTCCAGAAGGCGGAGGTCTCCTGGAAGCGTATCAAGCCGCTGATGAAGCCTGCCCCGGAGGAGTCGGCGGCGGAGACCGCCGCCCCCGCGAGGCTGGTGGTAAAGGGCCTGGGCGCGGCGTATCCCGGAGGAGCGCCCGTGTTCCAGGGGCTGTCCTTCACAGCGGAGCCGGGGCAGATCATCGGCGTTACCGGGCCGGTGGCCTGTGGAAAATCCACGTTGGGCCGCGCGTTCCTCTGCGAGTTTCCCTACCAGGGCAGCATCCGCTTTGGGGGCGAGGAGCTCTCCTCCCTCACGCCGGAGCGGCGCTGGGGCGTGGTGGGCTACCTGGGCCACGACCCGGAGCTGATGAGCGACACGGTCCGAAATAACATCCTGCTGGGAGACGACGTCTCTCCGGAGCCGCTGCTGGAGGCCGTCTGTCTGGACCGGGAGGTGGCCGAGATGGGGTCAGGTATGGATACCCTGGTGGGCAGCGGCGGCGTCCGCCTCTCCGGCGGGCAACAGGCCCGGCTGGCCCTGGCCCGGACCCTGGGACATCCCAGGCCTCTGCTGATCCTGGACGACCCCTTCTCCGCCCTGGACCAGGGCACGGAGCGGGAGGTGTTCGGCCGCCTGCGGGACCTGGCGCGGAATAGCATAGTGATCCTCATTTCCCACCGGCTGTACCTGTTCCCGGAGCTGGACCAGGTGATCTGGATGGAGAATGGACAGACTGCCGTGGGGACCCACGGGGAATTGATGGATACCTGCGCGCCCTACGCGGCGCTCTACGATATGCAGAAGGGAGGAAGCGGCGATGAAACGGACAGGTAAGACTGGACTGGCCGGGGTCCTTTGGAACGTGGCGGGCCGCTCCAAGCTGCTGACGGCGGCCATCCTCCTGGCGGTGGTGGGCGCGGTGGTGACGGCGCTGCTCCCGCCCCTGGCGCTGGAGCGGGCCGTGAACCTTCTGACCGCGGGCAGCGCGGTCCCCTTCACCCTGGCGCTGCTGTATTTTGCCCTGACCTCCCTTACCGGCCTTCTGGACGCGGCGCGGGAGAGTCTGCTCATCGTCTTTGGGCAGAAGATCACCCATGGGCTCCGCAGCGCCCTGTGCGCCAAGCTGTCCCGCCTGCTGGCGGACGCCTTCGTCAAGCAGGAGCCGGGGGTGGTGGTGTCCCGCTTCGTGGGAGATGTGGACACCGTGGAGTCCCTGTTTACCTCCGGAATCGTCA
>Ga0129309_1001126_pt1 | contig 15041 bp, 15 predicted proteins | sample L1105metagenome_FD_94439 | JGI IMG/M metagenome (GOLD analysis project Ga0129309, IMG submission 94439) | Ring-tailed lemur group fecal microbial communities from Wisconsin, USA - L1105 metagenome | ecosystem: Host-associated > Mammals > Digestive system > Large intestine > Fecal | place: USA...
ACCTTTGTGCAGAGCGTTAGAACAACCGGCGATTCAGCTTCTATGCACAAAAATGCCCACATACGGTGAAGCCGGATGTTTCACACAAATCATGCAGAAGAAAAGCTCGCTTTTCTATCTGCATGTTGTGGGAAAGAAGCGGGCATTTTGTCTGGTTTTAGGTCCGTCCGCCTAACCGTCCAAGCGAAAGCGCGTTTTAGGCGGACTCTGCGTAAAAGATGAAGCGCTTTGGTTGTTCAACTGCTCTGTCACACGTCACAAAGAAGAAGTTTCTCTGCTCCATCTAACAGCAGCTTCTCCAAATCTCCCACTGTCTCTACGATATAGTCGGCTCCCGCTTTTTTCAATTCTTCGCGGTCACCATATCCGTACAACACGCCAATGGAATCGATTCCGATCTTTTTCGCACCGAAGACATCATGTTCCCGATCACCGATCATAACGACCTCTGACAGATCCGTAATGCCGCAGGCTTCCAGATCATATCGGATCACATCCACTTTTCCGGGACGAATCTTTTCTTCCATATCCGAACCGCCAATAAAGGTAAAGTACTCACTCAAATGAAAAGATTCCAAAATCATCTTCGCATAATACTCCGGCTTTGAAGTTGCCAAAACGATATCTTTACCTGCTTTCTTTAATGCCGCCAACAGTTGTGGAATTCCTTCATACAATTCATTTTCGTAAACCCCTTTTTCGCTGTAATACTCACGATAGACACCCAAAGCTTCTACTGATTTTTCCTCACTGAACCCATAATACTTCTGATAAGACTCCATAAGCGGCGGACCGATAAACTTGTATAATTCTTCCCGCGGAGGAAGTTCAATCCCATAATGCTCCAGTGAATACAAAACGCCTCCTGTAATACCGACACCCGGATCCGTAATCGTCCCATCCAGATCCAAAAATATATATTGATAATTCTTCATATCATACCTCAAATTTATATCCATATTATATTGCCGCCCTCATTATACAGGAAATTCATTGAATTTTCCAGAATAAAGCAGAGACAATTTTGGTTTCGATGATAAAGGAAAGGCAAGGACCTTTTTGTACATAAAAAATCCGCCCTACCGGATACATTTCCAATAAGGCGGACTCTCGTTCGCCGGCATAATGGCAAGGAGAATAAATTATGCCAGCTTAGCGTAGTTAGCTTCGATCTTGTCTAATAAAGTTTCATCTTTGATACCGGAAAATTCTGTTAAGAATCCTCTGATACCCAATTCATTGATCTTATCTGTAAGATCTTTATCATCTTTATAATGCAGTGCAGCTGCGATACCTACTAATAAATTATCAACCGGAAGACCAAATCCTGCTGCAGTTAATGTAGGATTTGCAAGGCGGTCTGTTGGAGATAATTTACGTAAAGGATCTCTGCCTACACGTAATACGTCGTCTTTCAGGTATGGATTATTAAAACGACCAATAATCTTATCGATGTATTTTAAGTGTGCTTCTTTGTCTAAGCCATGTTTCTTTACAAGGCCCATTCCGCTCTCTGTCATCGCACTCTTAACAATCTTGAAGATTTCTTCATCTGCGATTGCTTCATCGATGGTTGCATAACCTTTTAAGCATCCAAGGTATGCTGTAATACAGTGACCTGTATTCAATGTAAATAATTTTCTTTCAATATATGCTTCTAAGTTTCCGGCAAGGTTCATTCCTTTGATTTCAGGAATCGGTCCTTTTAATGCAGCTTCTTCTACATTCCATTCGTAATATGCTTCTACCACAACATCGATTGGATTGTCGCATTTTACCGGAGGAACAATTCTGTCTACGGAACAATCTGCAAATCCGACATATTTGTCAGCGTATGCTTTTCCTTCGTCAGAAAGCTTTTCATACACAGCTGCTTTCAGCTGAGAAGTACCCCTGATCGCATTTTCACATGCAACGATATTTAAATATTCATGAACCCCCTGCTCAGCTCTTTTTTCGATACCCTGAGCGATAGAAGGAGCGATGATCGGAAGAATTCTAAGACCAACTGCTGTTGTAATAAATTCTGCTTCCACAACTGCATCGATCATTTCCGGACCTGCAGAACTGATACCGCTGATATTTGTAATCACCTGGTCACTGCTTTCCACATCCATAACATGGATCGTGTACTGTCCGTCTTCATTAATCTTGTCAATGACTGCTGCATTTACATCAGCAAATACTACATGATATCCGGCGTCAGATAATAATCCGCCGATGAAACCGCGTCCAATATTACCGGCACCGATCTGAATTGCTTTTTTCATACTAATTACTCCTTTTTTGTTTGCCCTTCCCGGCCGTAACGACCGGGAAATTCAGGCAGTTGCTTTTATTTAAATGTCTTGAGAATCATATTTACATCGTTGGTTGTCTTTAATGTTTCTAATAATTCAGGATCATCTAATGCTTCCGTAATCTTACCTAAGATTGCAAGATGTTCGTCGCCGACACCTGCGATACCGATGACTAACTGAGCTTTTTCGCCATCAAAGTCAACACCATCCGGATACTGAAGAACTACAATACCGCTCTTCTTTACTCTGTTTTTCGCATCTGTTGTTCCATGAGGGATTGCAATACCAAGTCCCATGTATACAGAAGCTACTTTATCACGTTCGATCATTGCAGGAATATATTCTTCATCAACATATCCTAATTCATTTAATAATTTACCGGCTGCTTTAATTGCATCTTCTTTTGCTACAGGTTTTAATCCTGTCTTGATACCTTCTTCAACTAAGATCTTGTCATTTGCAGGAGCTGCTGCTTCTTCTGCTGCTGGAGCTGCCTCTGCTGCTGGAGCTGCTGCACCTACAGAAGTAACCTGTTTATATAATGCATCCAATGCAGGGTCTGCAAGGAAGTTGCCAATCGTAACCATCTGAGCCTGAGGTGCAGATTTAACGGCACGATCTACTAAGATTGTCTGTACAACTGCTACATCACAGTCAGCAGGAATATTATCGACGGATGTATTGATAACCGTAACGTCAGAACGTTCTGCTTTGATTCTGTTGCGGAATTTTGTAGCTCCCATTGCGGAAGATCCCATACCGGCGTCACATGCGAAAACGATCTTTTTAATTTCGTCTGCTTTTTTTGGTTCACCGTTTGGTACTGCTGCAGCCTGTCCTTTGGATGCTGCTTTTGCTGCTGCGTTTGCAGCCTGAGCCTCTTCTAAGCTTCCTTTTGCACCTGACATCTTAACGATTGGAGAAGATACAACAAAGGAAACTGCTGCTGCGATTGCAACGTCAATTAATACTAATAATGTCTGTCCTTTTGGTGCCATCGATAAGAAAGCGATGATCGAACCAGGAGATGCAGGAGCAACTAAACCAAGATTAAAGATGCTTGAGAATAAGATTGCACAAACGTTACCTGCGATCGGTCCGATGATAACTGCAGGGTTCATCAGGATATATGGGAAGTAAATCTCATGAATACCACCTAAGAACTGTACGATGATTGCACCCGGTGCAGAATCTTTTGTTGTCTTATCCGGACAGAAGAACATGTAAGCAAGTAATAATCCAAGACCAGGACCCGGGTTTGGCTCTAACATGTACATAACAGACTTACCAAGTTCTGTTACCTGTTCCAGACCGATTGGTGTAAAGATACCATGGTTGATCGCATTGTTCAGGAACAATACCTTTGCAGGTTCAATAAAGATCGCTGCTAATGGCAATAAACTGTGCTGTACTAATACGTTAACACCTGCTGCCAATACTGCAAGGATTGCTGTCATGAACGGGCTGATGAAGTAGTATCCGACAATTGCAAGGATCATACCGAAGATACCAACAGAGAAGTTGTTGATCAGCATCTCAAAACCTGCAGGCATATGTCCGTCCATTGCATCATCGAATTTCTTAATTAACCAACCTGCTAACGGACCCATGATCATAGCTGCCATTAACATTGGCTGACCTGTTACGATACCAGTGACACCATCCTGCGTAACATATGTAGCAACACCGGCAACACAACCCATAACACTGATTGCACCCATAACTGCTCCACGATCGCCGCCCATCATCTTACCACCTGTATAAGCAATCAATACAGGAATTAAGAAATGTAACATAAATGGCTGAATGCTTACGATCTTTTCATTTGGAAACCATCCGCCCGGACTTAAGAAGATCGCCGTTAAGAATCCCCATGCAATGAAAGCGCCGATATTCGGCATTACCATACCGGATAATACTTTACCCATCTTTTGAATTGCGTTTTTCATTTTAAATCTCTCCATATTCTTTCATAATACGTTGATAATAGTTGCCTAAGCTTTTTTCAAGCTCGAACGAAACTTCGTTTCGCTTTTTATTGATCAGATTGTTGATGATCTCATCGCTTTCTGCCATAGAACCGCTGACCTCGCTCATAACTTCCTGATAAATCTTCTCGTCATCCGAATCATCCGGTACAAGCATAACAATCGCTCCTAATACAATGCCGCTTTCAACGAGTAAAGGTTTTTTAAGTGAAATGTAACCAAACCGGCAATGCATGACAGCTTTTGTCTTACAGTGCAGAAACAGCATCTGAAACGTTGAAATATAGGTTCCTGCAAGTTTCTCTCTTTCCCGTAAATCATGTTCGATCACTTCTGCACAATGATCACTTCTGGCAAATAAATTGCTTGCCTCGGCAATCAATTCGTCTTTGTCCTTTACAGAATCAACAGAAGCTATTTTAACATTTTCGACAACCTGTAAAATCTCTCCCCCTAAAGTGACGAAATAATTAATCTCATTTTTTCGAACACGCTTCCTTCTGAGTACTTTTCCTCTCGGTTCTGCCTTAATCTTCTTCAGGTCTTTCATCGCATTTCTAATAACCATCTGGTCATTCTGCAATAAAACCGGGTTGACGCAAACATGCGGGAAATCGAGATCCATCTGTACCGTTGACACAACCAGCTGAATTCCTTCATCGATCAGATATTGCTTGTCTATCTCTGAAGCAGAGATTACTTTTCGCACCCGGATCTCCGGAAATGCCTTTTGAATATGTACCGCAAGCATATGCGAAGTCCCGATTCCATTCGGGCAGGCAACGATTACTGAAACTTTACTGCTTTCTGACTTTTGCTTTTCTGCTGCCGCACAAAAATGCAGTGCAATAAAGCCCAATTCTTCATCATCAATCACATCAACATTCATTTCTTCTTTTAAAATATTTGAAGCGGTCTTGACTGCTTCAAATATATAATGATACTTTTCCTTCAGCATATCCACATTGTTATTCTCAATATGAACATGCATCTTCATCCGGCTGATCGCCGGACCAATGTGATTGCACAATCCGTCAATCAACATTCTGTCATCCAGAAATTCCATATCCAGAAGCTGTTCTACTTTTAAAATCATATGTATGACAAGCTGTCTGTTCTTGATGTTCTCTGTCTCATACTTATCTTCCATCTGCGGCTTCCAGACTTTCGCACTCAGAAGCTGCATTGCGATAAATGCAATCTCTTCCGGAGATACTGTCACATTTAATTTCACTTCAATCGTACTCGCAATCCAGGCTGCTGCCTGATATTCCGGATATCGCATCAGTATCTCGATATCCGTCGCAAAGTCTTCAATGAAAAAGCCCATCTGCATTCTCTTCATTGTCACTAACACAGAAAGACTCATGCGTTGAAAAGAATTATCTGTATATCTCGTCTTCAGATTTTGTTCCACAGATCTGATCAGATCTCTTGCGGATGACATCATTTCCTTAGAATATAAGGAAAATAAGGGCAAACCGGCATGCTTTTCTTTCTTACTGATTGATGGATCGGCTGCTTCCTGTGCCAGTTCCATATTGATCAGTGCAACAACTGCCTGTCTGTAATCCTGCTCGCTTCCTGTCCAGTAGATGCCAAGACCTTTTCTCCTGACCAGAGAAAGTCCATAGTTATTCATCCACTTTTCCACTTCCTCCAGATCACTGGAGAGCGTTCCCTCTGAAATCCCATATTTTGATGTAAAATAGAAGAACTTTAATGGTTCCTGTGCAGCCAAAATCTCATGTTCGATATAACAAAGTCTCTCTTCTTTATCCATCGCAGAGTTTTTGGTGCGGTCAGCCTTAACTAATTCTAAGATCAAAGCCCGATTCGATGCATCTTCGTCAATGTAGATGCCGACTCTCGGCTTTCTGACCATGTGAAAATCATTCTCTTCCATCCACTCTTCAATCTTGGGAAGTTCACGAAGAATGGTTCTTGAACTCAATTTCAGTTTTTCAGAAACAGCCTGAACGGTAACAGGATTACTGAAAGTGAATTGTGCAAGCATTTGAATGATGGCTTTTTGTCTTTTTGTTAATCCGGATTCTTTTGACATTTTCATCATCTTCCCCTTTGTCTATATTATATGATCACACGGCCAAGAAAACAACTAAATGCAGTGTCAGTTTTGTCACTTTTTTATTAAGACACGGTCACTTTTGTCATTATTTTTGACCATCGTGTCAGTTTTGTCATCTTTATTTTATGACATTTGTCTATTTTTGTCTATATTGTATCAAAAATTCATTCATTTTTTATCGAAAATAACAAAAGGAGCTGCTGCTCCACAGATGATAATTCACCTATTTTGCAACAGCTCCTCAGAATCATGATTTACAGCCGCAGTTTCCCTTGCGGTTCTGCATGTTGTTTCCGCTTTCCTGTTTATCAAAAGCAGGATTAAACGCATAAAAGTTTCTGGAATCCAGATGATCCTGAACAATTCTCAAAGATTCTCCAAATCTCTGAAAATGTACCAGTTCCCTCTGTCTCAGGAATTTGATCGGCTCTCTGACATCCGGATCCTCAATCAGACGAAGCAGGTTGTCATACGTCGTCCTTGCTTTTTGTTCCGCAGCCAAATCCTCGGTCAGATCCGTAATCGGATCGCCCGTTGACTGAAAAAATTTTGCAGTAAATGCTTCTCCACCTGCGGACTGCGGCCAGATTCCGGTCGTATGATCCACATAGTATTTGTCAAATCCGGATTCTTTGATCTCTTTCATCGACAAATTTCTCGTAAGCTGATGGACGATTGCCGAAACAATTTCCATATGAGCCAGTTCCTCTGTTCCAATATCCGTCAGAACTCCGCATACATTATTATACGGCATCGCATATCTCTGCGACAAATACCGCATTGATGCACCAAGTTCCCCATCCGGACCGCCAAGTTGTGTGATGATCGTCTGCGCCAGACTCGCATCGGGTGTTTTAATTTTTACCGGAAACTCCAGTCGTTTTTCATAATACCACATACACTATCCCTCCAACTGCCACGGCCAGCTTTGATCTGCCCAGATAAATTCACGGTTGATCACAGCAGTATCCAGATTTAACGGTCCAAACGCATTCGCATATTCCCGCAACGCCTGATTTCTTGCCCGTTGATAATTATTAAAATATTCAATCGCAGCTTCATCATTCGGATGCGTATCTAAATACAAATTTGCCTCGACAACTGCAAAACTGACAACATTAATATAATTTAACAGCTCTTTTTTCTGATATCTCATCGTCGGCATCCTCCTTTTCCATGAAATGGAAAATCAAGATCACGGAATATGGTTGCTCTTTGAAACCCTTCTTCCGGACTATATAAATTTCCCCATCTCTGCATTGGTACATATGCCATGGCAAGAGGAAGTTCATCCAACAAAACGGACTGCCTGTTCCTGGAATTTCGTTGATAAGTTTCCAAAATATACTCTCCTTTTCCTTTTTCTAATTACAGTTTATGCCTGCTCATTTAGAATGTGCGAATGAGAGATTCTTATTCAGGAAGAAAAAGGGAGATTCTGCTGCTGCAGGATCTCCCGGATCTTTTTTATAATTTCAAATTTTTTAATGCATCTGCCAAAGCCGTATTCACCGGTTCTTTTGCCTCTTTCGCCTGTTTTTTCATATAGCGTGCCACTTCTTTTTTAGATACGCCGGCACCTTCTCTGCTCCTTCGTTCTTTAAATTTTGACATTTTTTCTTTATGTCCGCAGCTGCAGATAAAGGAAGCATCTTCGCCTTTGCCCCACAGCTCCATCTTCTTATGACAGAACGGACATCTTGCATTCGATAATACGCAGATTGTCTCGCGATAACCGCATTCACGATCTTGGCATACGAGCATTCGGCTCTTTTTGCCGTTCACTTTCAAAAGTCTCTTGCCGCAATTCGGACACTTTTTATTCGACATATTGTCATGACGGAATGTTCCTTCCGATCCTTTGATCTCGTCTACAATCCCGACCGTATAATCCCGAATCTCGCTCATGAATCGGTTCCGTTTTAACTTGCCTTCCGAAATGTCGGTTAACTTTCTTTCCCAGTCCGCAGTCAGTTCCGGCTGCTTTAACTCTTCCGGCACAAGCTTCAACAGCTGCTTTGCCTTTGATGTCGTATGAATTCCTTCTTCTTTCTTCTCAAGCAGGAATGTACGGAACAGCTTATCGATAATATCCGCTCTCGTTGCAACCGTGCCAAGTCCCCTCTTTTCCATTGCAGTCAGCAATCCGGCCTCTGTATAATAAGCAGGCGGTGTTGTCTTCCCTTCCGTCCGCTTTACGCTGACCGATAGCATCTGCCCTTCTTTTAATTCCGGGATTCTTCCTTCGATTGCATCCTCTTCCTCATACGCCACCTTCCATCCGGACTTTAACGTACGATTAGTACGACACGTAAATCGTTCTCCTTTGATATTCCCGACAATCGTCATCTCTTCATATTCATATGCCGGCATCAATACTGCAAAAAAGCGTCTCACGACCAGATCATAGATTTTTCGTTCATCCGGCGTAAAATTCGTCAGATTGACAAACTGCTCCGTCGGAATGATCGCATGATGATCGCTGACCTTTTGATCATTTACATAATTTTTATTTGCCTGAATCTTCGTTTTTAGCAATGATGCAGCAATTGCCCGATATGGTCCGATACCGCAGGATCTTAATCGTTCCGGTATCGTCGGAACGATGTCTGCCGTCAAATATCTCGAATCCGTTCGCGGATAAGTCAGTACTTTATGATGCTCATATAATCGCTGCATAAGATTCAGCGTTTCTTTCGGCGAAAAATGATATCGTTTGCTCGCATCTCTCTGAAGCTCATTCAAATCATACAATGCCGGTGCATATGTTCTTTTCTTCTTTATCGCGATCTCATCGATCTGGAGCATTTCTCCTTTTAACTTCTGTTCCAGTTTTTGTATCTTTTCTTTCTGAAACGTCCGCGTATTTCTCTTTGCATCCTGCCAGACAAATGTCACACCGTTTCCCCGTGCTTCCAGACCATAATACACTTGTGGCTGAAATGCCCTTATCTCGGCTTCCCGCTGTTCGATCAGTGCAAGTGTCGGAGTCTGCACCCGGCCGCAGGACAGCTGCGCATTGTGTTTGCAGGTCAACGCTCTTGTCGCATTAATTCCAACCAGCCAATCTGCCTCTGCTCTCGACATGGCAGCTTCGTACAAATGCTGATATTCTTTTCCATCCTTCAGATGATCAAATCCCTGCCGGATTGCCTTATCCGTGACCGAAGAAATCCAAAGTCGTTTGATCGGTTTTTTATTATGATTTTTCAATAAAATATAACGTGCTACGAGTTCTCCTTCTCTGCCGGCATCGGTTGCAATGATAATCGTACCGACATCTTTTCGATTCATCAACGAAGTAACTGCTTTATATTGTTTTGCTGTCTTTCCGATCACCTGAACCTGCATCTTCTCCGGCATCATCGGAAGATCCTCCATCTTCCAGGATTTGTATTTTTTATCGTAGCCCTCCGGATCCTTTAACTCCACCAGATGTCCAAGAGCCCAGGTTACAATGTATCGATCACCTTCCAGTCCTCCATTCACGGCCTTTTTGCAATGAAGTACCCTTGCGATATCATGCCCTACGGAAGGCTTTTCTGCTAATACTAACTGCTTCATATGTTTTGCTCCTATTCCTGTCCATATGTCGTTCCATCCAGCAGCATCTGCTCTGTTTTCTTCTGAAGTTTCTCATAGGAATCTGCTTCCAAATGTTCTTTCTTCGCAATCGCTTCCACGATCATACGCTTTTTCACGAGCTGTCTGCTTTCCGTCTCTCTCTTCTTCGAATATTCTTTCAGCGAATAACCGCAATAATCGGAAATAAACTCATAGGATGTCACACCCAGTTCCTTTGCATGTTCATCATACGTTTCGTCAAACTTGCGTCCTTCTTCTTCCAAATATTCTTCGTTATACTTTTTCACTTCTGCTTTTTTGAAAAGCTGCTTCCAGATCTGTTCCACACACGCCTGCCTGTATTCTTCGTCTGCCAGTTCTTTCAGCTCCTGTTCCGTCGACCGATACAGCTCATCTACACTTTGATAAGACGTATGCTTCCTGATAAACGCATCCGACAGATTTTCTTTGGAATATTTCTTTTTCACATAATTAAGTTTTACCCGAAACAGCACATCCTGACCCGCATAAAGTTTATTTCGGTAATCATCCGGAAATCTGAGTTTCATCTCAACTTGTGTTCCCGGTTTTTTCCCGATCAATCCATCCTCGAATCCATCAATAAAGGTACCCGATCCGATCTCCAGATCATAATGTTCCTGATCCATATCTGCCCGGTCTGACTCTTCATTCAAATATCCCTGAAATGAAATATTCACAAGATCTCCCTGCTTTATTGTCGAATTTTTATCGATTCGATACACCTGATCCGCTGCCAGACGGCTCGCGACTGTATCTTCAATTTCCTGCCTGGATACTGTTCTTTTCTTTTCTGCTTTGATAGATAAGTGCTTATATCCGGACAGACAGATATAGGAATTCTCGATTCTGTCTCCGCAAAAAATGTACATCGTAACTGCCCCGGCTATCCCTGCAATCAACAGTATAAGCACAAACCCGATCATATACTTTTTCTTCATCATATATCTGTCCCGTTACTTTTCCTGAGAAAACGGCATCATCAATTCATTTCCATCTACTTTCCAAAAAGAAAGTCCTGTCATATCGGTTTTTCTATGTAACATGAGTTCGATCATCGGATACTTTTGTTCATTCCGAAAGTTCTTATCTGTAACAGTTGCTATATGATTGCTGTCTACAGCCGTAATATAGACAAATTCCTCGCCCCTGATCACTTGCTTATCCGACATCATCATCACCGACACACCGGACATCACAATCTCCTCGACTGCTTTTTGATCCATATCTTCCATGACCGTATATTTTACTTCGACTTTTTCTTTCTCTTCTCCCGCTTTCTGATCATTCGTTTTATCTTTTGATTCCGCCGGTTTACTGATCACCCAGAACGGGCCTCCCGCAGAAGCTGATTTTGACTGAGAAATAATATCTTTTAAATTGTATTTGTACTGACTTCTCTGCCTGCTTCCAACATCGGCAACCGTAACATGATCGTCATCATCAATGTCAACCAGCACCATAAAATGTCCGCCTTTTGTAAAATATCCCGGTCCCATCAGACACACGACCGGTTTGCCGCTCCGCAGTGCCTTTCGGATTCGGTCTTCATCCTGTCCAACCCCTTTGCACTTCAAATGATACTCTTTTGAAAGTGCCGGAATCAGCGAATGCGCTGATCCTGCTCCGGAATAATAGCCATGATCATATGCCCAGACTGTCGTATCAACAGGCGTTATCCACTTACCGGTCAGCGTGGAAATGACAACAGCCATACTCGTCGGTCCACATCCGGCCTGCTTGATATGATATCCATTATCATTCCATGCCGCATCTCCCTGATTAAAGTAGATAAATCTGCCGATCATCTCTTTCTTATTCTTCATCTCAATTCCATGATCCTGATAGATTTTTGGAATAATCTTTGAAGTCGTAGAGCCGGTCGTCTTCTCCTCGGTATCTTTTTCCAGGCCACTCAGATCAACCACTTCTGTCGGCTGAATCTGTTTCTTTGCACTCCGTTTTTTCTCATTCTTTTTCTGTTTCTTCTTTTTTGCCTCTGCAACCGTCTTCTCGGCAGAGGTCTTCCTCTTTTCTGTTGTTTTATCCTCACTCTTCTCTTCAGATGTCGTTTGCTCCGTCGCAGTTTCCGTCGTTACCTCTGTCTCCGTTGTGGCTTCTGTCTGTTCTTCGGTTGCTGCCTCTTCACTGCTCTCCTGTGCATCCGCTTTCAGGATCACACTCCCCATATCCATCAGCAGAAAAAACAGCATGCAGCAGATAATGCATTTTTTCACAAATTTCTTTAAATACATGTCCTTATTCCCCTTCATTCATCTGTTTTGTCAATTATTTCCTGTGTGTTTTCTAGCATATTTAATAATAGACCTGTCATCTGTATTTGTCAAAAGAATTTCTTCTATATTATCATTATCTGCATGAATCATCTGTTTCTTCTGATTTTTCTTCTTTCATTCTCATCCGTCTGTCGGCATCCGCTCCCACCAAAATACAGCAATACAATACAAATGTAATAAATGCCGATAAAATCACACACACAATTCCCGTTATTTCCCATATACTCATCGCAGCCGCACCTCCTTATCTGCTACAATACATTTATATTCTTGCCATATATGGGAAATACGATTCAACAGATATCTTGCCATGTTCTTGCCTTAATAAAAAAGAGCCGAAAAAGCTCTTAAAATATCTTCTACACTTGAAAAAATCCGGTCACCATGCTATATTGATAATAAAAAAAGAGCAACCGCCCACAAGGGGTTGACCTCGTTGGAAAAGGATTACATAGAATCACCACTCCATCGCTCGCCAAAGTTCATTCCGGGGTGGTTTTTCTATGCTTTTAAAACATTATCTGATAAACGTAAATACGAATGTCAGCAATGCAAGGATGAACATTCCAAAAGCCATAAGGTCTTTAAAATCGAAATTCTTCATCAGCACCCCCATTCTATGTAGAATAGAGGTCAAGCCACCTTTGGTAAGGATCGCGTAGAATACCCTTATATCCTTACAGGCTACCGCAACCACTGACTGCATCTTTTTCAGCGGATTTTCCTTTCGGCTTCGATAATACTCATGTATTTCCCGGAACTCCGCATTCTTTCCAATCAGCGATATCGCGCCTGCTTTTTTCACTTTTCTTGCTCATTTTTGTTCTCCTTTCTAAAAACTTCATTTCCTTGCTACAATCATGCTTTAACATCGTTTAACTTTTTTATCAGCACATAAGTTAAATCGTTTTAAACTTTTTTGTTGATTGTTTAACACCTTTATGTTACTATATGTATAAAGTAACATAAGGAGGTGGCACTTGTGAAAAACCCTATAACGGCCAAAAGACTATATTTAGCCATGTCAAATGCGCAGATGAAAGCACAAGAACTCGCAAACGCTTCTGGTGTAAGTAAATCCTCTATAAGTCAATATTTGAAAGGTTCTCACTCTCCCTCGAACATCAGTAGTGGTAAATTGTCCAAAATACTTAATGTCGACCCTTTATGGTTAATGGGATTTGATGTTCCCATGAATAATTCATTATCTCATAAGCCACACCATAAAGGTGTCACTATCCCTATCCTTGGTCGTGTTGCCGCTGGCATCCCGATTGAAGCCATTAAGGATGTCATTGATACAGAAGAAATTACGGAAGAAATGTCAAAGACAGGTGAGTTTTTCGGATTAAAGATTAAAGGGGATAGCATGGTTCCGGATCTCTACAACGGTGATGTTGTTATTGTTCGTAAACAAGATGATGCTGAAACCGGCGATACTGTTATCGCTACAGTCAATGGGGACGAAGCAACATGTAAACGTCTTAGAAAATATAAAGATGGGATAGAACTGATTTCCAATAATCCAAGTTACAAACCATTTGAATACTCTAATAAAGAGATATTGGAAATGCCTGTCAGGATAATTGGCAAAGTAGTAGAATTGCGCCGAAAATTTTAAACATACTAAAAACAAACTTTATATCAGGAGGAACTTATGCCATTAATAAAAAATAAAGCCTATACAATTGATGATATTTACAATCTTCCAGATGGTCAACGTGCCGAATTGATCGATGGTGACATGTATATGATGGCACCACCGAGCTATATTCATCAAAAACTTGTAATGGAAGTTTCTGCTACTATCCGGGAATATATAAAAAAGAACAAAGGACAATGCGAAGTAATACCTGCACCATTCGCAGTATTTCTAAACGAAGACAATACTACTTATGTAGAACCTGATATTTCAGTTGTCTGTGATCGCAACAAGCTGCATGATAAAGGATGCAAAGGTGCACCGGATTGGATCATTGAGATCGTTTCTCCATCCAGTACACGAATGGATTATTTTGTAAAGCTTTTCAAATATCGTTCCGCTGGTGTTCGGGAATATTGGATCATAAATCCGATGAAGAAAACAGTACAGACATATTCGTTCGAAAATGAAGAAGATTCTAATCAATATGTTTTTTCTGATCAGATCCATTCACAGATTTATAACGATTTTTCTATCTGTATTTCTGAATTGCTGGACGAATTGTAATTGAAATGATGTGAATAGAGAACTTTATGAACAAAATGAAAGAAGGTGTAGAACTGCGATGTACCCATACTTAACTCTAAACGATGATACAGAAATTACCCATTCCGAAATGAAACCGGATGGCAGAGTAAAAGTTTATATCGAAACACCGGACGAAACAGATGGTTTTCATGACGCTACCTGCTGGCTTCCTGAGTATTCTTGGGATGTTCATGGTTATTCTAAATCAGAGATGGAATATTTTAAACAGCTAATTCGAGATAATGCTCATTTGATTATAGAATTCTCGCAGGAAGGGGGAATTCTAAATGCCGCAAATATTTAGAATCGGACCGTATATTGTTTATTTCTGGTCAAATTAAAAGAACCCACGATTTTTCGTGGGTTTTACGATGCGGATAACAGGAATCGAACCTGCACGTCAAAGACACTAGATCCTAAGTCTAGCGCGTCTGCCAGTTCCGCCATATCCGCATAATGAGCGTGCGGGGGTTCGAACCCCGGACAACTTGATTAAAAGTCAAGTGCTCTACCAACTGAGCTACACACCCATAT
>Ga0129309_1001131_pt1 | contig 14972 bp, 10 predicted proteins | sample L1105metagenome_FD_94439 | JGI IMG/M metagenome (GOLD analysis project Ga0129309, IMG submission 94439) | Ring-tailed lemur group fecal microbial communities from Wisconsin, USA - L1105 metagenome | ecosystem: Host-associated > Mammals > Digestive system > Large intestine > Fecal | place: USA...
TCCCTCTAAAGCTTTTTCTATGCGTCGTTCTCTTCGTACTGCTTGTATATATTTATCCAATTTATTAAACGGATAATCGGGATCGGTATTGAACTCTCTGTCGAAATCCATCTCGGGCATGCCCACACGCTCTCGAAGTGGCCTTAAGGCTTCTTTTATTTTGCTAGCGTTAGCCGCGCCATCTAATTCTGCCAGAGCCTCAGCGTAGTTTAATAAAATATCGGCGTAACGGAATTGTATAGCTGGCGCTTGGCTTTTGCCTTCCCCATCTATAGTAGGAATATAAGTCGTATTATATTCTACGTATTTTAGGATAGAATAACCTGTCGTATTTTGATTCCGGCTTTCCTCATTCAAAGGAGGAAGTTTGAATACGAATTCTCCATTTGGACGTAAATCTTGTCCTGGCATGCAAATGGTCTGGGATAATCGTGGGTCTCGTAAGTCCGGACTTAATTCGTCCCCGTACATTACCTTCGCTTTGTCTCGTTCGGAACCGACAAAAGGCTTTCCTTCTTTCGTTAAATAATCATCAACAAGAGAAGCGGATGCCCCACAAGTGCCACCTCCTTTATTTAAATAACGTGTTACGGAATGGCCGATGTTATTGGCGGCATCATATTTCTTCCACCATAAAACTTCTGGATTATGTGAGAGATCCAAAGTGATGAACAAGTCTCGATAAGCTGTATTGGGATTGCCTTTTGAGATGTTCCATACCCCTTCGTCTATTACATCTTTAGCGGCATCTGCGGCTTGCCGTAGATAAGAGTTGATTTTCTCATCAGTTACTTTTTTATCATAGAATGGCGTGTTTTTCGCACGATGGTATTTCTCCCAAGTACCTTCAAATAAAGCGACCTCACTCTTAAGCGCTCTTGCTACATCTTTGTGTACACGCATTGTCGAGCTATTGGTTTGAGTGTTTAGATGCTCGATCGCTATATCTAAATCCGCCAATATACTATCAGCGACCTCAAGCCTACTGTTTCGGGGACGTTCCATCTGTTCTTGAATCGGATCTAATACTTTCGTTAACCAAGTGACTTCTCCATAATTAACGAATAACCTATAATAATAGCAGGCTCTGAAGAAATAAGCTTCTCCGATGCATTGCTCCATTTCCGGACCGATCTCCTCGCAATTATCGAGGTTGTTGATTAAGAAGTTTAGACTTCTGATATGTTTATACTCTGTTAATTCGACAGCGGAACTTAATGTGGTTTCTCCCGCAAGACGTGTGTCTATTACATTACTCTGCATATTATCGCTATTCAAGTCCCCAAAGGCGATGCCCGTTGGATTTCCAATGCTGTTAGATTGTACCTTTATGGCAGAGTTTGCCACATCTTTGTCATTAATTTTAAGAGTTGATTCATAAAACTGATTCAGATACTTGGTGATTTCTGTTGTACTGGTGAAAGAATTGACAGAAGACAATTCTCCTTCCGGATATTTATCCATGTCGAAACAGCTACATAGCCCTAATAGACATAGGGAAACCATTGATAGATATATTCTTTTCATAAATAAATTACGCTTTATAGATTAACAATAACTCCGATAGATAACACTTTATTCATTGGATAATTCTTTCCGGCCTCACTGGTATAGTCATTACCTGTAAAAATAGCTTCCGGGTCAAACATGGAAGGAAGCTTGGTAAATGTTAGAAGATTCTCTCCAGAGAAAAACACTTGTGCTTTGCTCAACCCAATTTTCTGGCTCCATGAATTAGGCAGATCATAACTAATTGTCAGATTTTTCAAACGGCAATAAGCGGCACTTTGCATGTATCTGTCACTTTTTTGTGAGGTCTTATTTCGAAACTGATTGATACTTCCTGCTGCTCCTGTATAAGGATTGGGATAATAGGCGTCTGGATTCTCTGGAGTCCAATAATCTAGATGATCGTTGAATACCGTGACTTGTGCATAAGCTCCCGATCCCCAAAAGTAAACGGTTCCTAGATCTGGAGACCAATTTCGTTTTCCTATGCCTTGGAACATCATGCTAAGGGAAATTCCTTTCCATGAAATGGAACCATTAAGCGTATATTGATATCGAGGAGTCGTATTCCCGATAACACACATATCACCCATATCTTCCAATGTGTTATTTCCATTGTTGATCTTTTTGTCGTTATTTAAATCCATATATTTAACATCTCCCGGCATCCATTTTTGACCGGATAAGAAAGATAAATCGTATGTGTTATTATATGTGTCAGCTTCTTCTTGGGTCTGGAGTAGCCCAGAGGCTTTGTATCCCCAAATCTCACCGACTTTCTTCCCTACATACCAATTATCTTGAGGATTGGTCCCTGTCGGATTTTCATAAGCTGTAACTTCGGATGTCGCATCAGCTAAAGAGCCTCCTATTGAATAATGAATATCCTTCCCGATTTTTCCTCGGTATTGCAGGCTAAGTTCCCATCCCCGGTTTCTCATCCTTGCGTTATTCGTATTGGGAGCCTCTGCTCCAAAGAAATCTGCAAGGTCGGCACTTGGTCCTAACATATCTTTTGTATCCCGCTGGAATACATCGAAGGTGCCGGTCAGAGCGTTGTTAAAGAACCCGAAGTCAAGGCCAAGATTCTTACTTTCCACTTTTTCCCAAGTTGTAAAAGGATCAATAACTCCAGGGGCGTTTATGTACATATCTCTTCCATCTTGAAAATACCAATTACCTAACGGCTAGATTCCCATGATTGAGGTAAAAGTATAAAGTCCGGCTCCGCTTTGATTCCCTAATAGTCCCCAAGAGGCTCGTAACTTTAGATTAGATAATACCTCTAAAGATTTTTCCATGAAAGACTCACGTGCAATATTCCATCCTAAAGAGACCGAAGGGAAAAATCCCCATCTATGATCTGAGGCAAAACGAGAAGAACCATCGTAGCGTCCATTCACTTCTAATAAATAGCGTCCGTCATAATCATAGTTGATACGTCCGAAAAATCCTCGGGTAGCCCATCCGTTTCGAGTATCTGTGGTGGATTTTTCTCCTGTGCCAAGATTGAGGCCTGGATTATTGGTGGAGATCATGTCGGTTACAGACTCATATAAATAGCTATATGCGTAATTTTCTTCTTGGTAACCAGCCATAACGGTGAAATTATGTTTATCGGCCAAAGAGAACATATAGTTTGAGTATAGATTAATTGATTGATATTGGCTTAAGGCGGATGAACGGGTGAATTGCCCATTCTCCATCACGCCTAATTCTTGCCTTGTCCCTTTGTATAAGGTCTCGTTATCCGCTCCCGGGATCATCGGGGCTACGTTGAGCGCCTCATAATTTTCATTATTTTGCCGGTACGTATAGTCGAAGAATATTCTCCAGTTCTTGATTGGTTGTGCTTCGAGACCACCAGTCAGTGTCAGATTATTTTTCTGTGTATTTGTATACGTGCCACTTTGTAAATAGGGAATCATTGTAAGCTCCGTAAAATGACCATTAGGATCGATTGGGCTTATGGTAGGACGGAAGCGAGCTAATGAATGATAAAAGCCTTCAGATAAGGCCCCTTTACCAAAAGGTGTGTCATTATCCGAGTTCATGAATTTAGTATTAACTTTCAAATTTAGCCAGTCCGTAATTTGAGAGGCGATATTTGCATTGAAATTTAAGCGTTTATATTTTATGTCCGCATATCTTAAAATACCATCTTCCGTATACATTCCGGTAGAGATATAATATTGCGCTTTTTTGCCACCTCCACTGAGACTCAAATTATGGTTTTGTTTGAATGCGGAGTTCTTATAATGTAAATCAAAGTAATCCACATTGCCCAAACCCTTTGGTGTGTTTTCGAATGCTCCTACTAGATTATTTTCTCCATTAAGCTCTGCCCAAGGATTTACGCTAGCAGGATCTTTCATGTACTGCTGAAGTTGCTGTAATTTTTCCGGGTTATATTGCTTGATTACGTTAGCATTGGTACAAGCTTGATTGAAAAAAGTCGCATAGTCATAAGCATTAGCCATTTCCGGCATTACAGTAGGGGAACTCCATCCTACGGTACCTTGATAACTGATGCGCATCTTACCTTCTTCACCTTTTTTCGTCGTAACTAAAATTACGCCATAAGCGGCACGGGCGCCATAAATAGCTGCGGAAGCAGCATCTTTTAAGACGGAAATCGATTCAATATCATTGGGGTTTACATCTGCCAAATCCATCTCTACACCGTCAACTAATACATAAGGATTCGCTGTGTTCGCTAAATTTCCTTGTCCTCGTAAACTCAAGGCTCCACTAGCTCCCGGGCGACCTGAGTTGGAGTTGGATACGGTTAATCCGGGTACTAATCCTTGTAAACTTTGAGTTGCGTTAGCTACTGGGCGTTGGCTGAGTTCTTCGCCTTTTACGGCAGAAACAGATCCAGTAAGGTTTACCTTTTTCTGTACACCGTATCCAACAACTACTATCTCATCTAACTTCTGGGTGTCTTCCGTCATTGTAACCTGTAAGGAGGTTTCTTCCTTGACTGTTATTTGTTTGTCGGAAAAACCGATATAAGAGATATTTAAGATGGCATTTTCGGTAATTATTAATTCAAATTTTCCATCCAAATCCGTAATGGAACCGTTTGTTGTACCCTGCTCGATTACATTTGCTCCGATGATTGGTAAACCGTCAGGGTCTACAACTGTTCCTGTTATTTTTCTTGTCTTTCTCGGAGCTTGCGGTGAAGAAGATGATTTAACTGTTAATACAATCATATTATTGGCCTCTTTTTTATAGGATATTTCCGTATTGGCTAATAATAGGCTCATGACTTCATCAATGTTTTTATCCTGTACGGATATTGACGTTTTGTGATCTAGGTTACTTAGATCACTGTTATAGAAGAATTTGTATTCCCCCGCCTTTTCTATCTCTTTTAATATGTGACGGATGGATTGGTCTTGTACATCCAGTGAAATTTGGGCATAAAGTGAAGGAGCCAAGATTAAACTACTGAATAGTGCCAGACCGACTGTTTTGATTGACCGTATTTTTATGTATTGTGATACACGGACAAGTTTTTTTTTCATACTTTTGTATTCTATGGATATTAGTACTTGCGCTTGCTATTTGCGAGATACCTAAGCGCGGTTAACTGATTTCTTTTTCGGGGGGAAATGCCTAGCATTTCTACCCCGATTTTTTACGGGCTTTTCATGAAATTGCTATTTACTGTTTTAATACTCTGTTATATAACTCTTTTTTGTCGTTGTTCTCATACAAAATAACCACACTGTCTTTTATCTCGTAGGCTAATGGTGAGGTAAGAGACAATAAATGTAAGATGCTCGCTAGACTGGTATTCCCGGGCTTACCTGTAAAACGATAACTCTTTAAGGCCTCAGATTTAAATACGATCTGGGTATTGTAATAACGTTCCAGCGTATGAGCAATCTCGCTGAATGGTGTTGACTCAAAATTCAATGTATTGTACATCCAACTGGAGTAATCTAGACTATTGTCAACCTTGTTTTTCCCCAGTATGCTAGAGTGTTTATTGAAAATAGCTTGTTCATTAGGCAACAGGTCTACATGGTTATCGTTTGCGGTTACTTCTACTTTCCCGGTCATTAATACAACGGATATGTGCTCTTCCGTGTTATAGTTCTTTACGTTAAAACTGGTTCCTAAAGCTTTTACGGATACCTTTCCCGATTGAACGATAAAAGGACGTTTAGCATCGGGCTTGACTTCAAAATAAGCTTCGCCTTCTAGATTCAGAACCCGTTCATCTGCATTAAAACGGCTTCCATAAGATAACTTTGAATCTGAATTTATCCACCCTTTTGAACCATCAGGCAATGTTATATTCGCTTTTTGTCCTTTCTCGACAGCGACAATCATGTCCATCGGTTCTCGCTGTTTATCCATTGCATAATGATAGGTGACAATACTTGTTGTTATGAGCAATAGGATAATTGCTGTGATACGTAGCGCATAATGGAAAAGTGAAGGGAGAGAAAGACTCATGAATGTCCTTTTCCCTGTTTCTTTAAAAAAGATTTGTTTACGGAGTTCGTCCAGTAAATGTTGTTTTACTGAAGGATCCATTTCCATCGGGGATTGCATCCATATATCATCAGCCCATGTGTCAAAAGCTTTTCGTTCTTTTAGCCATTCTATCAATAGCTTTATTTCCGATGGAGTTGCCTTATTCTCTAGGAACTTGTTAAATATATGTATGTAATCGTTTCTTTCCATTTTCCTCTGTCTTTATTCAGTATACAAATGACAGGGAAGTTTCCGTTATCGCATCCTGCGGATTTAGTATTCGTTAACTATTGAGGAGGCAACTTAAAGCTAAAAGTCCTAGGTCGTATTGGTCTTTTAACCTTTTGCGTAGAAAGGAGATGGCTTTGGTCAGTTGGGATTCCACGGTATTCTCTGATATCTGCAATTGGTCTGCTATCTCCCGGTTGGATAGGTGGGATTGTCTGCTTAGTTTATAAATTCTTTGCCTTCCTTCGGGCATTTGTTGTATTAAAGAATCAACGAATTCTTCTAGGAGATGATATTCTACGACCTCGTCCGTACCTCTGGCATAAGGAGTTCCGGGGTGGTCTATTTGTTGTTCTATATAGAGAATCTCCATCATTTTATGTTGGTAATGGTTAGTTAATAAGTTTTTTGCTATCGTACATAAATAGGCTCCAAAAGACAGTTTTGGGTCTAATTGTTCTCGATTTTTCCATACTTTAAGAAATACAGTTTGTACCATTTCCTCTGCCAAGTAGGAATCCCCATGAGAAATTTTCATGACAAAATTATATAATTTGCCACTCCAAACCGTGTAAAGATATTCAAAAGATGAACGATTACCCTTTCTAAGGTTCTCAATATGCTTGTTCCTCTCTCCCATGGATTAATCCATCAACAACTTTATGAATAGTCGCGATATTAGCTAATTTTCTTGAGGAGGGCAAATTTTATTTAAGAACTAGCTTGGAACTATATAAATTTCCTGTTTCGCTATTGGGGCTTTTTTATGAAATTTGGTGGGGATAGACTTTTCTATGTGAACCTTGTTGACGAAATGTCAAAGTGCTATTATTGCTCTCTGTGGGTGATGAATTATGGGGCCGGGGGCTTGGTCGCACGGGAAAAACGCAAGCATTTGATGGTTGTGTAAATCAGAATGATGTTTGAATGCAGGTGCTGTTGGTCTTTTTTTATGATTGATGTTTGAAGAGCTGTCTATCGGTTGAGTATTTAAGGCTTTCTCTGTCTGAAAGTCATTTTGAAAATGTCTTTGCTTGAGCTGCTTCCAGCGTGGGTTATGCCGGATTTAGTCTTGATTTCAGGTGATTTTCATTCGAATGTTAACAAAATTTAGTCCGATACTAGATGAAATTTCTTCCTTATGTTCTTCGGAGAACTTCCTTATGTTTTTTCTAAAACATTATTATGAATTTTTTCAAGGCTATTTATAGTCTACAAGTGTTAATAAATATGTGATTTGGAGTTTATATGTATCTTTTTTGTCGCTAGAATGGGATTTTCTTATGAGATACGTGTTATCGTAAGTCGTATTATCTGATAAAAATGTTATCTGAAATTTATTCTAGATGACATTTTTCTTTTCGCTGTCCTTAGTAGGAAATCGAAGTTTTTTCTCTTCTATACCTTCCGATTCCTAAGTAATACACTCTTGCTCCTGTTAAAATGCAATCCTAAAATGATATTTGCTTGAGAATTGAAAGAAAAATAAAGAATTTTCTTTTAAATCCTTTGCGCATATCAATTATTGTTCTACATTTGCAGCGTCAAACAAACAAAGACAATAAGTAAAGATGATGAACAACGTATTGCATATTATTCTCGTGGTGGTCCTTCTAGTCATTAGTAGGTAAGGAGAAAGGTGTGTAAGAAGTTGTGAAGTCGTAGAGATATTTCTTAAGCCTTTCTCCATATAGGGAAAGGCTTTTTTTATTATAAATAATTCAAGGTAGAGGCGTGGATAAAGCGCTCTACGAACAAAAAATAGGAAAGAGATGAAGAATCCGTTAAGAAGCTCATTTAGGACCGAAGGTCGTAGGATGGCCGGAGCCCGTGCGCTATGGCGTGCCAACGGGATGAAAGAGGAACAGTTCGGCAAGCCTATTATCGCTATCGTAAATTCATTTACCCAGTTCGTGCCGGGGCATACGCATTTGCATGAGATCGGGCAACTGGTCAAGGCCGAGATCGAGAAACAAGGTTGTTTCGCCGCTGAATTTAATACGATCGCTATCGATGACGGTATCGCTATGGGGCACGATGGGATGCTTTACTCGCTTCCTTCACGCGACATTATCGCGGACAGCGTGGAATATATGGTAAATGCCCATAAGGCGGACGCTATGGTTTGCATCAGCAATTGCGATAAGATCACGCCGGGTATGCTTATGGCTTCCATGCGATTAAATATCCCGACGGTGTTCGTGTCCGGTGGCCCGATGGAGGCAGGTGAGCTGGATGGCCGCCATCTGGATTTGATCGACGCGATGATTGAGTCCGCCGATACATCGGTAAGCGATGAGCGTATCGAGCAGGTGGAACGCCATGCGTGTCCGGGTTGCGGTTGTTGTTCCGGTATGTTTACCGCTAACTCTATGAACTGCTTGAACGAGGCGATCGGTCTGGCGCTTCCGGGGAACGGGACGATCGTGGCTACCCATAAGAACCGTATCCAACTTTTCCGTGACGCGGCTAAGCAAATCGTTGAGAACGCTTACAAATACTATCGTGACGGGGATGATTCCGTGTTACCTCGCAACATCGCTACCCGTCAGGCTTTCTTGAACGCCATGTCGCTGGATATCGCCATGGGGGGGTCTACCAATACGGTGCTTCACTTATTGGCCGTGGCACAAGAAGCCGGCGCCGATTTTCATATGGAGGATATCGATATGTTATCCCGCAAGACTCCTTGCCTGTGTAAGGTAGCCCCGAATACGCACACTTATCATGTACAAGACGTAAACCGTGCCGGTGGAATCCTCGGTATCATGAACGAGTTGATGAAAGCCGGGCTTGTGGATGGCAGCACGAGACGTGCGGACGGCCTGACCTTGGCCGAGGCTGTTGATAAATACGCCGTCACTTCCCCGAACGTAACGGAGGAGGCGATCCGTAAATACAAGAGCGCTCCCGCTCATCGGTTCAGTATCCAGATGGGTTCCCAAGAATCTTATTATAAGGAATTAGATACGGATCGTGCCGAAGGTTGTATCCGTGACGTGGAGCACGCTTATTCCAAGGATGGCGGCTTGGCTGTTTTGAGAGGGAATATCGCCTTGGACGGATGTGTCGTAAAAACCGCCGGCGTGGATGAGAGTATTTGGAAATTCTCCGGCCCGGCGAAAGTCTTCGATTCACAGGATGCCGCTTGCGAGGGCATTTTAGGAGGCAAGGTCGTTTCAGGCGATGTGGTCGTCATCACGTATGAGGGTCCGAAAGGAGGGCCGGGAATGCAAGAGATGTTATATCCTACCTCTTATATAAAGAGCCGTCACTTAGGTAAGGAGTGCGCCTTGATCACGGATGGTCGTTTCAGTGGCGGTACGTCCGGTCTTTCTATCGGGCATATTTCTCCTGAGGCTGCTTCCGGTGGCGCTATCGGATTGGTGAGAGACGGGGATATCATCGAGATCAATATCCCGGAACGTTCCATCAACGTGCGGCTGAGCGACGAGGAGTTGGCCGAGCGCCGTAAAGCGGAAGAGGCGCGTGGAAAGAAAGCCTTTACGCCGCCGATGCGTCAGCGTGAGGTATCGAAAGCGTTGAGAGCGTACGGGAAGATGGTTAGCTCCGCCGATAAGGGAGGTGTAAGGATTGTTGAAGATTAAAGCCAATAATATACATTAAACACGTTATTTCTTATGGAGAAACAAAAGATAACCGGTTCGGAAGCTTTGCTGAAAGCGTTGATTGCTGAAGGAGTAGATACTATCTTCGGTTATCCCGGCGGACAGGCGATACCTATTTACGACAGTTTATATGATTATAGGGACCAGTTGAGGCATGTATTGGTGCGCCACGAGCAAGGCGCTACCCATGCGGCTCAAGGATATGCCCGTGTATCCGGCAAGGTAGGAGTGACGTTGGTTACTTCCGGCCCGGGCGCTACGAATACCATCACGGGTATCGCTGACGCGCTGATGGATAGTACGCCAATGGTCGTAATCGCCGGTCAAGTACCCTCGCCGTTGTTGGGAACCGATGCTTTTCAGGAAGTCGACGTGATTGGCATCACGCAACCGATCACGAAATGGGCTTATCAAATCCGCAAGCCGGAGGAGATCGCATGGGCTGTTTCTCGTGCTTTTTATATCGCTTCTACAGGCCGTCCGGGTCCAGTTGTGCTGGATTTAGCGAAGGACGCGCAAGTAGGGCTGGTGGACTATGAATATAAGAAGGTAGATTACGTACGTAGTTATCAGCCGGAGCCGGATATCAAAAAGGATCGTATCAAGGCCGCCGCCGATTTAATCAATGAGGCGAAGAAACCCTTCTGTCTGGTCGGGCAGGGAGTATTGTTAGGCGGTGCGGAAGAGGAATTGAAAGCGTTTCTCCAAAAGAATGATATACCTGCCGGATCTACGGTATTGGGCTTATCTGCGTTGCCAACCGATTTCCCATTGAACAAGGGAATGCTCGGCATGCATGGAAACGTAGGGCCGAACCGGAAAACGAATGAGTGTGATGTATTGATCGCTATCGGTATGCGTTTCGACGACCGTGTGACTGGCGATTTAAAGACATACGCTAAGCAAGCCAAGATTATCCATCTGGATATCGACAACTCGGAAATAGGCAAGAATGTTGCCGTGGATGTAAAGGTGCTGGGTAATGCCAAGCACACGATACCGATGATCACGGCGTTGTTGGAAGAACGTAAACGTCCGGAATGGAATGCCGAGTTCGATCGGGACGAGAAAGAGGAATACGATAAGGTAATCGAGAAGGAATTGTATCCGACCGAGGGCCAACTGAAAATGGGCGAGGTAGTCCGTAAGGTCTCCGAGGCGACCGGTAACGACGCTGTATTGGTGACCGACGTTGGGCAGAACCAGATGATGGGTGTCCGCTATTTCAAATATAAACAAACCCGTAGCGTGGTGACTTCCGGTGGTTTAGGTACGATGGGATTTGGTCTGCCGGCCGCTATGGGCGCTAAGCTCGGGGCTCCGGACCGTACGGTCTGCTTCTTTACCGGTGATGGGGGGATGCAGATGACGATTCAGGAATTGGGTACCATCATGCAGGAGAAACTGAACGTGAAGATTATTATTCTTAATAATAACTTCTTAGGTATGGTACGTCAGTGGCAAGAATTGTTCTTCCACGAGCGTTATTCAAACACCATCATGGAGAATCCGGATTTCGTGGCGATCGCTAAAGCCTATGGTATCGTCGGCCGTGCCGTTGAAAAGCGGGAGGAATTGGACGACGCTATCGCCGAGATGCTAAACCACGACGGCGCTTACGTGTTGGTCGCTAACGTGGAGACTTGCGGAATGGTGTATCCGATGGTTCCTGCCGGGGGAAGCGTGACAAACATGATTATGGGAGACGAGAAATAAGGAGGAGATGAAGCTATGACAACAAAGAAATTATATACCGTTATTATCTTTTCAGAGAATATCGTAGGTCTTTTGAACCAGATAACGATTATCTTTACACGCCGACAGCTGAACATCGAGACTCTGTCCGTCTCTCCGTCCGCTATCAAGGGCATCCATAAGTTTACGATCACGACATTCGCCGATGAGGATATGATCGATAAGGTGGTGAAACAGATCGATAAACGTGTGGATATCTTGAAGGCTTATTATAATACGGATGAGGATCTGGTTTATCAAGAGATCGCTCTTTATAAGCTAAGTACCGAGCTTTTCATCAAGATGGGAACCGTGGAGGGATTGATCCGTAAATACAACGCCCGTATCTTGGAGATGAACGAGACCTGCGTGGTATTGGAGAAGAGTGGCCACTATGACGAGACACAGGCCTTGTTCAATGAGTTGAGCGAGACGATCGGTGTCCTGCAATTCATCCGCTCCGGACGTGTGGCTATCACGAAGAGCAAGGTGGAGCGCTTGAGCGATATGTTGGCCGATATGGAGCGAAAGTTACAGGAAAAGCAACAATAATAAGATATGGAGAAAGTAGGATTATTTCATTTCGTGGCGGAGCCATATTTGATGGATTTTAGGGGACGTGTAACGCTCCCTATGATTGGTAACTATTTGATTCACGCCGCTTCCAGCCATGCCGGAGAGCGTGGGTTCGGTTTCAATGATATGTCGGAGCGTCATACGGCTTGGGTGTTGTCCCGTCTGGCTATCGAGATGAAGGAATATCCTACCGCCTTCGATAAGATTAATCTATACACTTGGATCGATGAGGTCGGACGCCTCTTCACCAGCCGTTGTTTTGAGCTGGCGGATGAGAATGGGAAAACCTTTGGATTCGCCCGTTCTATTTGGGCGGCTATCGACGTGGAGACCCGCCGTCCTACCTTATTGGATATAGAGGCATTGGGCAAATATATCGACGAGCGTCCGTGCCCGATCGAGAAGCCGGGCAAGATCATGCCGGCGGAGAATAAGGCGGAGGGAATCCCGTATTCGATCAAATACAGCGACTTGGATATCAACGGTCACTTCAATAGCGTGAAGTATATCGAGCATCTGCTGGATTTGTTCGATATCGACCAGTTCAAGACCCGTGAGATCGGCCGTCTGGAGATCGCCTACCAATCCGAGGGTAAACAAGGTATGCCGCTTACGCTTCATAAGGCGGAGTCCGCTCCCGATAAGCAAGACATGGCTATTTGCCATGAGGGAAAGGCGATCTGTCGTGCGGCGGTTACTTGGAGATAATAAAAGAGATACATAAATAGGTTTTTAAACATTAATAGTTAAAAAAAAATGGCACAAATGAATTTTGGCGGTGTTGTAGAGAATGTAATGACCCGCGAGGAATTTCCGTTGGAAAAGGCAAGAGAGATATTAAAAGATGAGACAATCGCTGTTATCGGCTATGGCGTACAGGGACCGGGACAGTCATTGAACCTTCGTGACAATGGTTTCAACGTAATCGTTGGCCAGCGCCAAGGTAAGACTTACGAGAAAGCGGTTGAGGACGGATGGGTTCCGGGTGAGACTCTGTTCGGTATCGAGGAGGCTTGCGACAAGGCCACGATCATCATGTGCTTATTGTCCGACGCTGCCGTAATGTCTGTATGGCCTACGATGAAGCCTTATTTGACAGCTGGTAAGGCCCTGTATTTCTCTCATGGCTTCGCGATCACTTGGAACGATCGTACAGGTGTTGTTCCTCCTGCGGATATTGACGTGATCATGGTCGCTCCGAAGGGGTCTGGTACGTCTTTGCGTTCCATGTTCCTTGAGGGGCGTGGCTTGAACTCTTCTTTCGCTATCTATCAAGACGCTACCGGTAAGGCAATGGATCGTACGTTGGCGTTGGGTATCGGTATCGGTTCCGGTTATTTGTTCGAGACGACTTTCATCCGTGAGGCTACTTCCGACTTGACCGGTGAGCGCGGTTCCTTGATGGGCGCCATCCAAGGTTTGTTGTTGGCCCAGTATGAGGTATTGCGCGAGAATGGGCACACTCCTTCCGAGGCTTTCAACGAGACGGTCGAGGAGTTGACTCAATCCTTGATGCCTTTGTTCGCCAAGAATGGTATGGACTGGATGTACGCTAACTGCTCTACTACCGCCCAGCGTGGCGCTTTGGACTGGATGGGTCCGTTCCACGACGCTATCAAGCCGGTTGTCGAGAAATTGTACGCGAACGTAAAATGCGGTAACGAGGCTCAGATCTCTATCGACTCAAACTCTAAGCCGGATTATCGTGAGAAATTGGAGGCTGAATTGAAGGCATTGCGCGAGAGCGAGATGTGGCAGACAGCTGTTACCGTACGCAAGCTTCGTCCGGAGAACAACTAATCCAATCTTAATCCTTATATATCAGCAAAAAGAGGCGGGTCACTTACGGGTGGCTCGCCTTTTTCTGTTTCTCTGCATCATTCGATGTGGATATTCCTAGCCTGTTTGATCTTTCGCATGCTGGATGCGGAATGGACGATGTCTAGCACTTCGATACGCTCCTCGGTGATGCGGTAGATGATAAGGTGTGAATCTAGGATGATGTTCCGGTACATGCGGCTTTTCGTAGCTAGGTGTCGGCATTCGGGATAATAAGGATAGTCGTTTTCCAGTTTCTCGACTGTATTCAATATATTTCCGGGCTTGGAATATGCCGAATCGTTCTATACCTTCCACGAAAATCCTCTCAAGGCTTTCCTCGTAAATGGGAGAACCGATTACTTTTTTCCTTGATAGTTGTCCATCCATGATCTTATTCTTTGATGTACTTCTTCAATAGGATAGAACGGCCCCTTCTCGATCTCATGGATATGTTCCCAGATCTCCTCTTGTGTGAATTGCACCGGCTTTGCGGGTTCGGTCTTGGCCTTACGTGTTCTTGCGGTCTTGGCCGTGGTTTCCTTGGCGGGGATGTTGCTTAATTTTGTCATAGTCGTAACTGTTATTTATTAGTACAGTGGCAAATGTATGGAATAATTTCCATGTAATAAGATATTTGATAAGGAAAAAAGTAGGTCTATAGGATTAACTCATTACCCAGTTGTAGAGACGGGGCGTGCCCCGTCTCCATCCCCTCAAAATGGTATTCGAATTTATTTATGTCACATAACCGCTATTTTTAATCGCTTATCCGCTATATACGCACAATAAGCATGAATTTGGGAGGGTGGGGTGTGTAGGTCTTTATTACATATTTTTTTATTTCTTATATTTACTGCGTCTTATACATTAAAAGAATATATGAAAATCATATGATGATGTGTGATAGATATATGATGTTAACCTTTTTTATCAGTATGCGCTTGGTGAATCGGAATAATTGTCTAGCAAGCAAGCAAGCAA
>Ga0129309_1001133_pt1 | contig 14940 bp, 13 predicted proteins | sample L1105metagenome_FD_94439 | JGI IMG/M metagenome (GOLD analysis project Ga0129309, IMG submission 94439) | Ring-tailed lemur group fecal microbial communities from Wisconsin, USA - L1105 metagenome | ecosystem: Host-associated > Mammals > Digestive system > Large intestine > Fecal | place: USA...
CCAAGATGTACAACCTGCAAGAAAGCCAAAAAGTGGCTGGATGAGCATCGTATTTCTTATGAAGACAGACATATTGTCGAAGAGAATCCGACAGCGGAAGAGTTGGAAGAATGGCACCGGAAGAGCGGCTTGCCGTTGAAGCGCTTTTTTAATACGAGCGGCATGATCTACCGTCAGGAAGGATTAAAAGACAAGATTCCGGGCATGACGGAAGAGGAGCAGTACGAACTTCTTGCAACGAATGGTATGTTAGTCAAACGACCGTTGATCGTTGGGGATGACTTTGTGCTGGTTGGTTTTAAAGAAGCAGAATGGACGGAACGACTGGCATGAAGATGCGTGAGAGCAAGCAGGCAGTCCGCAGAGAAGCAGCGGGTAAATTGCGGCAATATTCAGAACAGTGGATCATGGAAGAAAGCCGGAAGATACAGGAATATGTGCTTAAAAGCAAAGAGTACATGGATGCCGGTACGATCTTTTGTTATGTCAGTTTCGGCAGAGAAGTCAGTACGGCACTGATTCTGGAAGATGCCTGGAAAGCAGGCAAGACAGTCGGTGTTCCTCTTTGTATACAAAAAGGGATTATGGAAGTTCGGAAGATCCGCAGTATGGATGATCTGGTACCGGGAGCATACGGTATACCGGAACCAAAAGCCGATACGGAAAAACTGGACGGGCATGACATTCAATACGGCATCATACCATGCGTAACCTGTGACAGGAATGGCAATCGTATGGGGCATGGAGCGGGATATTATGATCGATATCTTGCCGGAACGGATTTTGTAAAAGCAGTGTTATGTTTTGAAGAGATTTTAGCAGAAGAAGTTCCAATGGATGCACATGATGTCCGAATGGATAATATGATCACACAAAGCGGTATAAAAAAAGTGAATCAATGATGAAAGCGGAGCAGTGGCCGGTGCAATGTCATTTCGTTAAGAAATTGGTGACCGACGGTTGCTCCGCTTTGTTTACATCTAGTTTTTTTCGACTGTTATAATATGCTATTGATGAAGCAGAATCTCTTTGAGAAGTGTGATTCGTTCATTCTCTTTCATCTGACAGAGATTACTGTTCTGAAATCGTGCATCGCCGGTTACATCATGGTTCATCCATGCTGGAGGAATGAAGCCATGGGCAGTTTCCAGATCAGGAAATTCCACTTCGGCGATGACCAGACCGTCGAAACCGTCATGAAAGACATCGATTTCGGCAGTGAATCCGGAATCCAAAGGAAGGTAATAGCGGGTTTTAGAAACTGTGTTGCCGTCGCATTTTTTTAATAAATGTTCATAGCTTTTTTTATCCAGTGGAACTTCGACTTCTTCGCGTTCCATAAGACCGGCTGATTTGTATGTAAAGATATATTCGTTATCTTTTTTACGAATACGCATCACCGGCTCAGTGCAAAGATATGCCTGTTGAATACGGGAATGAGGACATTCGGATATATGGCGTGGTGCCCGTTTTAACAAAAATTTGCGTTCGATTTCCATAAATATACTCCTTTCCGGCATGCTGATGTTACAGCTTGCCAAAAGCAAACCATATGAAGTATAATATAACGTAGGTTGAAAAAAAGTCAAGGAAAATTCAAATTTGCAGCGGTTCAGCCATACGGCAGCCGAGTGACGGAGTTATGTTTTTCTATGGGTGGATTACAGGGAAGACGAATGATAAGTTGGATCCGGATGGCTGTATAAAAGAAGGGATCAGGAGGAAGATTAAGGATGAAAGTACTCGTTTTTTTAGCAGATGGTTTTGAAGAGATTGAAGGTTTGACGGTAGTAGATATGCTGCGCCGTGCAGATATTGATGTGACAACGGTATCCATTCAGGATACCTGTGTGGTTATGGGATCACATAACATTCCGATCACCGCGGATGTGACGATCGATAAAGTTCTGGATTCAGAGCCGGATATGGTCGTTCTGCCGGGCGGAATGCCGGGAACATTGAATCTGAAGGCGCATAAAGGCGTAGAGGAGATGATTCTCAAGAATCATAAAGCAGGACGTTATATTGCTGCAATCTGTGCGGCACCAAGCGTATTTGCTGAGCTTGGATTGCTGGAGGGAAAAGTTTCGACGAGTTATCCAAGTTTTGAAGAAGTATTAAAGAAACACGGAAGTCAATATGTATACGATCCGGTGGCTGTTGATGGTTCGATCATCACAAGCCGCGGTATGGGAACTGCAATTGCATTTGCCGGCAGGATCATCAGCCTTTTGAAGGATCAGAAGACAGCGGATGAGATACTGGAAAGCATCGTATACGAACAGTAACAGACGTATTTTATTCATCCAGTGATTGTTTCAATCCGGATGGAGAATATGTCGAAAACTTATTAGGAGATGGATATCATATGCAGCAGACAGATAAAATTGGCTTTTTGCAGATGTTCCAAATCGCAGTTGTAAAACCGAAGGAATACAAAAAGGCATTGAATATCAAAAAGCGTACCGTCGTTGGTTTTGTGATGCTGGTTGCGTTCGTTGCTGTCCTGTTGGGGACAGTTGTACCGGCTGTTGCTTTTTCGGTCAGTATCGGCGGACCAAAACACTTTATCACGGAGACGCTGCCGGCGTTTGAATACAAAGACGGCGCATTTCATATCGATGAACGGATTGAGATTGTTCAAAATGGCATCCGCATTATCGCGGACAGCGATGTCGAGAGATTCAGTAAGGATGATCTGGAAGATGATACAATTGCGGAGATTCTGATCAGTAAGAATAATATGCTGATGAAGAATTCTGTAGCAAGTCAGCAGAATATGAATCTTGATTTTAAAGAGGCAGGAAAGGGAACATTTACGAACAAAGATCTGGCAGAGTATATACCGCTGTTTTATCTCGGCCTTGCGATAGGAGGAGTTGTGGTACTTTTTGTCACGATCTATCAGTATCTGATCAGTGCGTTGATTTTTGCCGTCTGTGGAAGAAGCGTTGCGCGTGCGATGAAGAAGGATCTTTCCTTTGGCAAATGCTACATTCTGGCTCTTATGGCAAAAGCATTGATAGCGATCGTTAACAGCATGGGAATGGCGGCAGATATCAGCTTTATCAATTCGATCGTATGGACCTTTGTCAGCTTTGGAATTATTATGGCATATTTATATGTTGGCATAAAAGAAATATAAAAAGGGAGATGATAACATGGCAAGAATGATCTTGATTACCGGCGGAAGCAGAAGCGGTAAGAGTCAGCTTGCGGAGCAGAAAGCAACCGTACTGGGTGGTGATGATGTCCTCTATATGGCAACAGGAGTTGCAACGGATGAGGATATGAAGGAGCGGATTCTTCTTCATCAGCTTCGGAGAAATCCAAACTGGGGTACGTTCGAAGGTTATCATGATCTTGCGGATGCCGTCCGGGAGACGCCGCATAAGACGATCCTGCTGGACTGCATTACGGTTTTGATCACGAATTATATGCTTCAGGATGAGAGAGATTTTGATGAGATGACCAGTGCAGAGATCACATACATGGAAGAAGACATTGTAAAAGAGATCGGGTCGCTGATCAAAGCGGTGCAGGAGACGGAGAAGAATTTGATCGTAGTAACGAACGAAGTCGGAATGTCCGTTGTATCGGCTTATCGGATGGGAAGGATTTTCTCGGATATTACCGGTAAGGTGAACCAGATGATCGCGAACATCAGTGATGAAGTATATTTTAGTGTGTCAGGAATCCCGCTGCAGATTAAGTAAAGAGCAATGAGCACAGAAAGATTTCAGGGCTGTTTAGAGTATGATATTCTAAACAGCCTTGTTTGGTTTTTTAAGAAAAATGTCAGAATTAGATAAAATTTTTATTAAGAATCCTTTGCTACGATAGATTCAGGAACAAGGAGGAGAGAAAGATGAATCAGGAAACGATTTTAGTTGCAGATGATGACAGAGAGATTGTTGGAGCAATCAAAAAGCTGCTTGAGATGGAAGGATATCATGTATTAAGTGCGTATAATGGTCTGGAAGCGCTGGAGGCACTGGTGGAACACGAAGTGCACCTGATCATTTTGGATATTATGATGCCAAAACTTGATGGACTTTCCGCACTGATGAAGATCCGGCAGAATAAGAATATACCGATCCTGCTGTTATCGGCAAAGACAGAAGAGAGCGACAAAGTACTGGGCCTGTCAATGGGAGCAGATGATTATATCTCAAAACCGTATCAGCCTGCAGAACTTGTTGCCCGCGTGAAATCGGCTCTTCGAAGATATCTGTATCTGGGTAATCTTGCGACTGCACAGGAGCAGCCGGACAATGTGATCGAGAACGGAAGCCTTCTGTTAAATTTGGATGAAAAGCAGATTTATGTGGATGGAGATCCCGTGAAACTGACAGCAACGGAATACCGGATTATTGAACTTCTAATGAAAAACCGCGGCCGGGTATTTTCTGCAGAAGAGATTTATGAACGGGTATGGAAGGAGCAGGCATTTGCAACGGAGAATACGGTCATGGTTCATATTCGCCGAATTCGCGAGAAGATCGAGATCAATCCGAAAGTTCCAAAATATTTAAAGGTGGTGTGGGGAATTGGATATAAAATGGAAAAGTATTAGCAGGCAGATGCTGGCGGGAATTGCCATTCTCGTGATTCTGATCGACACATATTTCAGTTTTATTTTTGTGGCCGATATTATGACGAATCTCCGGATGCAGGAAGATGAGAATCCGTATGTTTATCTGGAATTGTCCGATTATTTTAGGAATAAGACTTTTGAGGAAAGCAATACGTATAAAACGTATCTGCAGGAGATCGTTCAGAGACAGATCACTCAATATAAGGAAAAAGGTACGTGGAAATTCAGCAGCAGTGACGGATATACAAAGGAAGAATTAAAGGAACTGAATGTGAATCTGACCGGCACGGTCGTTGGAAAAGGAGAATATGATAATCATAAGATAAAACGTGGTTCCGGTTCGAAGATCGATACGAAGGATACCGGAAGAGGAAACCTCATCTATGTCAGGGCATACCCATCTAAGATTGATGATTACGAAGAAGATGGCAATGTATATGGTCAAATATATATGGAATTCGCTTCACAAAAAGGAGCAGAGCCATTTGCAAGTGATACGGAGGATTTTTATGACGACAATGAGATGAAAAAATACAAAGATTTTTACGATCAGGTGAAATATATCGAGTTTTACATGGAGATTCCTCAGAATAACTATGATCGGGTTATGAATGTATGGCAGAACTGGATCATTCTGCTGGAATATAATATGAATCGAATCATCCTGTGTATCGGTGTGGCAGTCATATCTATGATTGTTCTCATTGTCACTGTTTCTCCAAAATACAACCGGCACTGGGAAGATGCATTTGACCGGATGTGGCTGGAGATTTTGCTGCTGATCCTGATTCCGGGACTTGCAACGTTTACCGCATTGTGTGGAGCCGGTTATTTTGCGGCGTGGGGAGAAGGAATGAATGACGCCGTTGGTAACCTTGCAATTGCAGGGACACTGTTATTTGAATTGCTGACGATTTACTGTTGTGTTTCGATTGTTCGAAGGATCAAAGCCGGGTATTTTATCAAAGGTTCGCTCTGTTATAAAGTGCTGCACAAGAGCTGGATGATTCTGAACAACCAGAGACACGAGTGGAAAATCTGGAGCAATAAGACGTCCAGTACGTTGACCGTGAAAGAAAAGGCATTGCAAAGAAAACGGTTTAGCCTGTTGATGATTCTGGCGGCAGAGGGAATCTTTCTGATCATGATCATTGGAATTTTCGGATTTCTGCCGCTGGGAATCATAGCAGCTGCCCTGCTCGCGGTATTGTACAAACGGTTGTTTGACGATTATAAGCAGGATGTGCAGGATCTGCTTGATCTTGAAAAAGTCTTGCAGCAGATCTACGAGATCTCGAATGGAGACTTAAAAGCATCCACGGATATCGGTGAAGATTCTCTGTATTATAAGGCGACGACGAGTCTGCGCGAGATAGGCTCCGGTATGGAAAAAAGCGTGGAAGAGCAGGTAAAGAGCCAGAAGATGAAGGTGGATCTGATCCAGAATGTATCGCATGACCTGAAAACCCCGCTTACGTCGATCATCAGTTATATTGATCTGCTGTCGAAGGATGAGACGTTGTCGGAAGAAGCAAGAGATTATGTAAGGATCCTGGAGAAGAAAGCAAATCGTCTGAAAAATATTGTAACGGATCTGTTTGATCTGGCTAAGACGACGAGCGGGAATGTCACGGCAGAGTTTTCCATTTTGGATATGCGGAAACTGGTGGAGCAGACGCTTGTTGAGATGGATGATAAGATCATAGCCAGCGGATTTGAAGTGATCACACACTTTGATACGGAAACGGCACAATTCCAGGGGGATGTGAATCGGATGTACCGGGTGGCACAAAATGTACTCGACAATGCACTGCAGTATTCGCTGTCAGGATCCAGAATTTATGTGAGCGTTCTTGATGCTGGAAACCGGTGGAAACTTTCCGTGAAAAATACGGCTTCGTATCATATGCAGTTTACCGAAGAAGAGATTCTGGAGCGGTTTACACGTGGAGATCAGGCAAGAACGACGGAAGGAAGCGGTCTTGGACTGTCGATTGCGGACAGTTTTACGAAACTTTGCGGAGGAGATTTTCATATCAAAATTGATGGAGATCAATTCACCGTGGAAATTACATTTATGAAATATTAGAAGAAAACAGCAGCCGTTACTTAATATTATTAAGTTAATGGCTGCTATTTCTTGTATTATTTTCATTTATGTATTAAAATGTAGAAAATAAATTTTTTTTCGCGGATTATTTGTTGGTTTTGCGATTTGATTTTGAAAATAAATTATGTTACCATTCAACTGATATTGTGTGTCTGCATAATTGTATGCAGAATACTTGTGAATGATTATCAGAATATGGATGGAGCATAGCATGAAAAAAACGACAGAGAATTTTGACCAGTTAAGGGAAGAATGCGGCGTATTCGGAATGTATGATTTTGACGGCGGCGATGTAGCTTCCTCTATTTATTATGGATTATTTGCACTGCAGCACCGTGGACAGGAGAGCTGCGGAATTGCAGTCAGCGATACACAAGGTGCAAAAGGGAACATTGAATCCAAAAAGGGCATGGGACTTTGCAATGAAGTTTTTACACCGGAAGATCTGACCGGACTGAAAGGGGACATCGGAGTTGGACATGTCCGCTATTCGACAGCCGGGGAAAGCTGTATTGAGAATGCACAGCCGTTGGTTCTGAATTATGTAAAAGGTACGTTGGGACTGGTGCATAACGGGAATCTGATCAATGCGCATGAATTACGGCATGAGCTTGAATACGACGGTGCGATTTTTCAGACAACGATTGACACGGAAGTGATCGCCTATCATATTGCGAGACAGCGTGTGAAGACGAAGACGGTAGAAGATGCGGTAAAGAATGCAGCGAAGAAGCTGCGAGGTGCCTATGCATTGGTAGTGATGTCACCGAGAAAGTTAATGGGACTTCGGGATCCGTTTGGATTTAAGCCGTTATGCATCGGAAAGCGCGACAACGCCTATATCCTTGCGTCAGAGAGTTGCGCCCTGGATACGATCGGCGCAGAATTTATCCGGGATGTGGAGCCGGGAGAGCTTGTTACGATCTCACCGGATGGAGGCATTGTATCAGACAAGAGCCTGTGTATTCCTGAGGAAAAGCGCGGCAGATGTATCTTTGAGTGGATTTACTTTGCAAGAACAGACAGTTATATCGATGAGATCAGCGTTTACAGTGCGAGAATTGCGGCAGGCAGATATCTTGCTCAGGATTCTCCGGTGGATGCAGATCTGGTCGTGGGAGTCCCGGAATCAGGCAATGCCGCCGCTATGGGCTATGCCATGGAATCCGGCATTCCATATGGTACCGCATTTGTTAAGAATACTTATGTCGGACGAACATTTATCAAGCCGAAGCAGACCAATCGTGAATCAAGCGTATCCATTAAGCTGAATGCATTAAGAGAAGCGGTAGCGGGCAAGAGAATTATTATGATCGATGATTCCATCGTCCGTGGAACGACCAGCGATCGCATCGTCAGAATGCTGCGCGATGCGGGTGCGACGGAAGTTCATGTGCGGATCAGTTCTCCGCCATTCCTGTGGCCATGTTATTTTGGTACGGATGTACCGGCAAGAGAACAGCTGATCGCATATAATCGCACGGTAGAAGAGATTCGTGAGATGATCGGTGCGGACTCTCTCGGATATTTGGATATCGGCAGATTAGAGCAGATGGTTGGAGGTCTTACGATCTGCAAAGGATGCTTTACCGGTATTTATCCGATGGAACCGCCGACAGTCGATATCCGCGGTAATTATGACAAATAAATGTAACAGATCCGTCATACAGCGAATGCCCGGATCGTTACAGATAACAGCAGTTATTAGAAATAAAACAACAAAGGAGATCAAAGATGAGTACAGACCGTTATTCAAGTCCATTATCCGAACGCTATGCGAGCAAAGAGATGCAGTATATCTTCTCCCAGGATAAGAAGTTTAAAACATGGAGAAAGTTATGGATCGCATTGGCAGAAACAGAACATGAATTAGGATTAAACATCACGCAGGAACAGATTGATGAATTGAAAGAACATGCGGATGACATTAATTATGAAGTGGCAAGAGCAAGGGAAAAGGAAGTGCGCCATGACGTTATGTCACATGTATATGCATACGGACAGCAGTGTCCGAAAGCAAAAGGAATCATCCATCTGGGTGCTACTTCCTGTTATGTAGGTGATAATACGGATATTATCATTATGACGGAAGCACTTCGCCTTGTGAAGAAGAAACTGATCAACGTCATCGATGAACTGGCAAAGTTTGCAATGGAATATAAAGATATGCCGACGCTGGCATTTACTCATTTTCAGCCTGCCCAGCCGACAACAGTCGGAAAGCGTGCAACGCTTTGGATCATGGACCTGTTGTTAGATCTGGAAGACCTGGATCACGTGATCAATAACATGAAGTTATTAGGTTCGAAAGGAACGACAGGAACACAGGCAAGTTTCCTTGAATTATTCGAAGGAGATCATGAGACGATCAAGAAGATTGACGGAATGATTGCTGAGAAGATGGGATTCAAAGCATGTCAGCCGGTTTCCGGACAGACTTATTCCCGTAAAGTGGATTCCCGTGTATTAAGTGTATTGAGTGGAATCGCACAGTCAGCACACAAATTCTCTAATGATATCCGTCTGCTGCAGCATTTGAAAGAGATTGAAGAACCATTTGAAAAGAGCCAGATCGGATCTTCTGCAATGGCATATAAGCGTAATCCGATGAGAAGTGAACGAATTGCTTCGCTTGCCAATTATGTGATGAGTGATGTAACGAACGCAGCCTTTGTTGCATCGACACAGTGGTTTGAAAGAACACTGGATGACTCTGCGAATAAGCGACTTTCCGTACCGGAAGGATTCCTTGCGGTTGACGGCATTTTAGATTTATATCTGAATGTTGTAGACGGACTGGTTGTATATCCGAAAGTTATCGAATCCCGTCTGATGAAGGAACTTCCTTTTATGGCAACGGAGAACATCATGATGGATGCGGTAAAAGCAGGCGGAGACAGACAGGAACTTCACGAGAAGATCCGCCAGCACTCTATGGCAGCAGGACGTGTTGTCAAAGTTGAAGGCAAGGAGAACGATCTGCTTGAACGAATTGCAGCAGATCCGGCATTCGGAATGACGATGGAACAGTTAGAAGCGATCATGGAACCGAAGAACTTTGTCGGACGTGCACCGGAACAGACGGAAGAATTTATCACGGAAATTGTGAATCCGATCTTAGAAGAGAACAAAGAGATTCTTGGAATGAAAGCGGAGATTAACGTATAGTCTTTCACGACTCGGATGCGAATAGAACATTGTGAAAAAGGACGAACAGCAAGATGAATGTTGTTGTTCGTCCTTTTCTATTCAAAATGATGCGAAAAAAGAATTAATTTATTCAAATTAATCATTAGAAAATTATCGATTGATGTATTATACTAAAGGCAATGAGTAATCCGCTCCTTACAGAGAATTATTTAACACACACACAAATCTATACACTTTCTGTTATAGGTCTTTAGCGGATGAAGAAAAGTCTTACTGAGTATTTGGTAAGGCTTTTTCATTTTAGCAAATCCTGAGTCTGACAGTATTCCCAAAAATCAATTTCAAATGGGGAATGATAGTCATTTTTCCTTCGGACCATATAAAATGTATTTTCCCAGTAAGGGGTATCGATCGGTATGGCGATGACTCCATGCCGCTCGATATTTGGAAAGTTTGGCATCACGGCGATACCAAAGTCACATGCTACCATCTCAGCGATCATCTCATCCTGCTCAATCTCATACGTGACATTTGGGTATTGATGAATCTTTGCCCAGAATTCGTCAAGAGAACTGCGCAGCACGCTCTCATGGCTGAAGATGATCTGAGGATACGGCAGCGTATCTTCTAATGAGACGGATTTGCATTTTGCCAGGGGGTGATCCGGTTTGGTGATTACGGACATCTGCTGACGGATGAATGGAATTGCTTCCAGTTCATTGTGCCAGTCTCCGTAAAAACAAAAGCCGATATCGTATCTTCCGTCGCGGACACCCTGGATGACGTTCTTTGTATAACCGGTATACAATTTGAAATTCCCGTTGGAGTCGGTAGTTTCTTTATAATTTTTTACAAGATGCGGCAGAAGAAAGGAAGCAAGTCTCGGAATACCGGTCAGATGCAGCGTTCCTCCGCCATTTAAAACATTAGAAAAAGAATCCTGGGATTTATCGATCATTGCAAGAATTTTCTTCGCATCATTCTGAAGCATTCTTCCGTACTGATTTAATGTGATATTGCGCCCTTTCTTTCGGAAAAGAGGTACACCAAGTTCCGCTTCCAGGGATGCCATGGCGTGGCTTAAGCCCGGTTGTGAGATACAGAGCTGTTCCGCTGCCTGGCGGTAATGTTCACATTCTGACAGTACTAAAAAATATTTTAGATGTTCGATGTTCATAATCTCCCTCCATACTTATTCTTTTGTCTTCTTTATGGTACAATAGATTGTGTAAAAATGCAAAGGAGAAGGACAATGATTTATTTTATGATCAATCCTCATGCGAAATCAGGTTATACGGAAGCGATTTGGAGAGAGATACAGACAGAGCTTGCGGCACGCAGTATACGATATTGCTGTTACCGGACAAAAAGAGCAAAAGATGCAGTGCGTGTGGCACGGAAGCTGACAAGTGGAAAAAATGAACGGAAAATCGTCATTTTAGGTGGGGACGGTACGTTGAATGAATTTTTGAACGGAATGCTTCGGACAGATGGGATCCGGCTTGGTTATCTGCCAATGGGCTCGGGCAATGATTTTGCCAGAGGGATGCAGATCAGCAGGAATTATAGGAAAGAGTTAAGAAAGATTTTAGAGGGAAAGTATTGCAGGGAATTGGATTACGGAATCGCGGAGTATCCGGATGGCAGAAAGAAGCGGTTTTTTGTCAGCAGCGGGATGGGATATGACGCAAAGGTCTGCTATGAAGTGGATCATACGAGAATAAAACGGATGTTGAATCAGCTGAAGCTGGGAAAATTAGTCTATCTGATCATTGGAGTACGTGACCTGATCCGGGCGGAAACTTTTAGAGGTTCTTTGACTGTCGATGGAGAAGAAGTTTTGTCCGGAGGAGGATTTTTATTCGTATCATGCCACAATCTGCCATATGAAGGCGGAGGTTTTGCATTTTGTCCGAATGCAGACAGCAGTGACAGTCTGCTGGATATCTGTGTTGCCAAAGGAATAAAAAAATGGAAGATTCCGTTTATTATTCCGCTTGCCGTATTTGGAAAGCATACAAAGTGTAAAGGCGTTTGGCAATTCCGCTGCAGAGAAGCCGTGATACGAAGCGATAACGGACAGTTTGTACATACAGATGGAGAGACAAAGAAAAAGGAGCAGTGTGTTCATATTCGGATTTCTGATCAGAAGATTTTATTTATGAATTAAAAAAGAGTTCCATCCGTGAGCAGATTTCGGATGGAACTCGTTTCTCTTAAGAAAAAAGGTTCTGACAAAGTGCGATCGTTACCTGATCGAAGGAGGTAACGATTGTTGTGGCCGCGGACAAGTCCTGATTGCCAAACATCGGATTGGCGAATCCGATCGACTTCATGCCGGCACGTTTTGCCGCGATCAGTCCATTGTTGGAATCTTCAATCACCAGGCAGTCTTCCGGTCTGACATGCAGTGCACCGGCAGTCTTTAAAAATACTTCAGGATCCGGTTTGGAGTTTTCGCAATCCGTTCCGGAGAAAAAGGCATTGAAATATTCTCTGATCTGAAATAATTCCATAATCCGGTTGATCTCTTCGATTGGAGAAGAGGAAGCAACTGCGAGCGGATAGCCATGAGCGGCAAGACGTCTGATCAGAGCAATGACGTCTGGAAGCGGATGGAGTCCGTGCATTTCTTCATAGACGGCACGCTTCTCGTCGATGATGCGGATACATGTATCAGGCGTCATCGGCAGATGAAAATCACGAATGATCGTCGTCCACATAAATTCACTTGTGACACCGATAAACTGATCCTGGTAGTCTTCTGCAGTTACGATCCCGTGTTCCAGCAGCAGTTCATCCGTTGCAATTTTGTAAGCAGGTTCGGTATCGGCGATGACACCGTCCATATCAAATATAACAGCTTTCAGCATGATAAAATCCTCCAGAATAAAGTGAAAAAGGGTTGCTGCATAAGAAAATCGTCTGATCTTATTTCTTTGCAGCAACCCTGAATGTATCTTCTATCGTAAGTAGATCTGATTATTCAACCGTAACGGATTTTGCAAGGTTACGAGGCTGATCAACATTATATCCTCTGTAAACCGTCGTATGGTATGCAAGAAGCTGCATAGCGACCGTTGTTCCAAATCCGCCAAAGAAATCATCTGTCTTAGGAACTTGGATCAGGTCATCGTACAGGCTTTCATAGCCGGATACATCTTCATCGGTAATTAAGATAACGTGCGCTCCACGGGCTTTTACTTCTTCAACGTTTGCAAGTGTCTTGGAGAAGATGTGATCTTGTGTTGCAACAGCAATGATCGGAACACCTTCCGTAACAAGAGAAATCGTACCATGCTTTAATTCACCTGCATTGAATGCTTCTGAATTTACATAGGAGATTTCTTTTAACTTTAAAGAGCCTTCGCAGGCAAATGCATAATCAAGTCCGCGACCGATATAGAATGCGGAATATGTGTCTTTGATCTTTTCGGCAACGGTGCGGATATAGTCATCCATCTCCAGTACAGCCGGAATGGTTTCGGTTGCTTCGATGAATTTGTCCAGATATTCTGCAATCTGTTCATCAGATAAAATTCCCATGATCTCGGCTAACTTTAATGTGATCAGATACATACCGCAGCACTGTACGGTAAATGCCTTTGTACTTGCAACGGCGATTTCAGGACCGGCATGTGTATACAATACATAGTCACTTTCACGTGCGATGCTGGAACCTTTTACGTTGACGATTGAGATCGTCTTGGCACCGCGTTCATTAGCAAGTCGAAGTGCAGCGAGAGAATCAGCTGTCTCGCCGGACTGTGTGATAACAATCACCAATGTATGCTCATCCATAATTGGATTCATATAACGGAATTCCGATGCAATTTCAACAGTAACCGGAATTCGGATCAGAGATTCTATGATCGATCTTCCGACTAATCCGGAATGCATGGCTGTTCCGCAGGCGGTAACAATGACACGGTTGATTCCTTTGAACAGATCATCGTTGATCTTATCGGCAGAAAAATCAACTTTGCCGTTATGGATACGAGGTGCAAGTGTATTCTTCACTGCTTCCGGCTGATCGTAAATCTCTTTCTGCATGAAGTAGTCATATCCGCCTTTTTTGGCAGCAGTTGTATCCCAGTCAACATGAAGCATCTGAGGTTCTGCTTTTTTATGATCCATCGTATATAATTGAACAGCACCTTTTTCCAAAACGACGATATGCTGTTCCGGAACAACAAAATAATCTTTTGAATAAGGAATTAATGCAATGACATCAGAACCGATATAGGAACCTGACGGCGTATGGGCAACAACTAACGGACTGGCGTTGCGCATACAGTAGATCACTCCCGGTCTGTCCTGGAACATCACGCAGAAACCATAAGCTCCTTCTAAAATCTCATCTGCTTTTTTCAGTGCTTCGAATGGATCGCCTTCATATAAAGAGTCAATCAGCAATGCGGCAATCTCGGTATCTGTTTCGGAAACAGGTGTATATCCCTTCTTGGCAAGATCAGCAGCGATCTCTTTATAATTCTCAATAATACCATTGTGTACTAAAGTAACTTTTGGTGTCTGATGCGGATGTGCATTGACTTCCGTAACTCCTCCGTGAGTGGCCCAGCGTGTATGACCGATTCCGCAAGTTCCATAAGTATCTGCAGAAGCGGCAACTTTATTGCGCAGATCTTCCACTTTACCGGTCGTCTTAATGACCTGTGTCTTGTCATCCTGTACCAAAGCGATACCTGCACTGTCATAACCACGATATTCTAAACTTTGCAGACCATTGATCAAAATATCAGAAGCTCTGTTAATTCCTGTAAAACCTACAATTCCACACATAATGTAATCTCCTTTATAAATAATGTGTTTATAAATAATGTGTTACTACTAATTATTATATGTGGTTTTGCTGCTTTGGTAATTCTGTCTCTGTTCCCGGAATTACTTCCGGGGTTTGCCAGAAAATACGTACCCAAAGCGGTACGGAAAAGCATCCGCCGAATCTTCGATCACTTTTCTCCTCGTCATCCTGAATCACAGACTCAGGATCTGGCGCTTGCTATTTGTAAACACTGCTCCTTTCCTAAACCATTTTGAAATACAGGGGCAAAACCATAAA
>Ga0129309_1001134_pt1 | contig 14937 bp, 12 predicted proteins | sample L1105metagenome_FD_94439 | JGI IMG/M metagenome (GOLD analysis project Ga0129309, IMG submission 94439) | Ring-tailed lemur group fecal microbial communities from Wisconsin, USA - L1105 metagenome | ecosystem: Host-associated > Mammals > Digestive system > Large intestine > Fecal | place: USA...
AAATTCACAATTGAATTAATTACACCAATAGCAATGGAAGAAGGATTAAGATTCGCTATTCGTGAAGGTGGAAGAACAGTTGGAGCAGGTGTTGTTTCTAAGGTTATAAAATAGTTTGGAAAAGACTGAGTCTTTTGACTCGGTCTTTTTTCAAATGATAAACAATAAAAATCATAAATAATGGATAATGGGAATTAAAAATGCATAAACTCTTACATTAATAAGAGTTTTTTTCCTGTCAATTTTTTATTGACATAATATTTAATTTGTGATAGTTTATATTAAGTAATGTAGATAAATATGGGTATTTGCACCCGAAATAAACACATGTTCATATATACATTTTTCCCTAGGAGGTGGCTTCATTGAGAGATAAGGTAACTATGGCTTGTACAGAATGTAAACAAAGAAATTATACAACATCAAAGAATAAGAAGAATAATTCAGAAAGAATAGAACTAAAAAAATATTGTAAATTCTGTAAGACTCATACATTACACAAAGAAACTAAGTAGTAAAGTAAAAAGGTAAGGATGTGAGTTAAATGTCTGCTCAAACTAACGCAAAGCAAGGAAAGGTTAAAACATATTTTAGAGGCGTTAAAGCTGAGACAAAAAAAGTTATATGGCCCACAAAAAAAGAAATAGTCAACTATATAGGTGTTGTAATTTTAATGGTGGTTATAGTTGGTGTAGTTGTTTGGGTATTAGATTTAGGTATCCATCGCCTGTTGTCATTGATTATAAAGTAAAATGAAGGAGGTAAGGGCCAACAATATATATAGAGAAAGGGGCCCCATACTTATGGTGGATAAGGAAGGAAATAGACAGGAAAGAGCTAAAAAAGCTAAGTGGTATGTTGTACATACCTATTCCGGTCATGAAAACAAAGTAAAAGCAAATATTGAAAAGATGGTTGAAAATAGAGGGATGGTTGACGACATTTTTGAAGTTGCAGTTCCAACGGAAGAATATGTTGAAACTAAATCTGGGAAGAAAAAAGTAAAGGAAAGAAAACTTTTTCCTGGATATGTAATTATAAAAATGATTGTCAATGATGAATCTTGGTATCTTGTAAGGAATACTAGAGGAGTGACTGGCTTTGTAGGGCCAGGTTCAAAACCCATTCCCCTATCAGATGAAGAAGTAAAAGCTTTAGGGGTACAGGAGACAATTGTACCAAGCATTGATTTAAAGGAAAAAGATGCAGTTAAAGTTACTTCAGGACCTTTTGAAAACTTTATGGGTACTGTAGATAGCATCAATTTAGAAAAGAAAAAGATTAAAGTTTATGTATCTATGTTTGGAAGGGAAACTCTACTGGAATTAGACTTTGATCAAGTAGAAAAGCTTTAAAGTTGTTTAAAAAAGCTAAATTGCTTTTTTTAAATAGATGTTTTAAGTGGGAGGGTTTATCCCGCCAAACCACATAGGAAATGAGGAGGTGGAACTAGATGGCAAAGAAAGTTATAGCTGTAGTTAAACTACAAATTCCAGCTGGAAAAGCAACACCAGCACCACCAGTAGGTACAGCATTAGGACCACATGGTGTGAATATTATGCAATTTACAAAAGAGTTCAATTCTAGGACATCAGATCAAGCTGGTATGATTATTCCAGTTGTTCTTACTGTTTACCAAGATAGATCTTTTACATTTATAACAAAGACTCCGCCTGTATCTGTATTATTAAAGAAGGCAGTTGGAGTTGAATCAGGTTCTGGAGAACCAAACAAGAAAAAAGTAGCTAAAGTTTCAAAAGACAAAGTTAAAGAAATTGCTGAAATCAAAATGCCTGACTTAAATGCAGCAAGTATAGAAGCTGCTATGAGCATGGTAGCAGGAACAGCAAGAAGTATGGGTTTTGTAGTAGAGGAGTAAAAGTATAGTGGGAGGATTTTCCGATAAAACCACAAGGAGGTATAAACATGGTAAAGAGAGGTAAAAAATATCAAGACAGTGCAAAGCTAATTGATAGACATAAGTTATATGATCCACTAGAAGCAATAGAACTTGTTCAAAAAACTGCAAAGGCTAATTTTGATGAAACTATTGAACTTTCTGTAAGATTAGGAGTAGATCCAAGACATGCAGATCAACAAGTTAGAGGTGCAGTAGTATTACCACATGGAACAGGTAAGACTAGAAAAGTCTTAGTATTTGCAAAAGGTGATAAGATCAAAGAAGCAGAACAAGCTGGAGCAGACTATGCTGGCGGAGACGAATTAGTTCAAAAGATTCAATCTGAAAACTGGTTTGATTTTGATGTAGTAGTTGCGACTCCTGATATGATGGGGGTAGTTGGTAGATTAGGTAGAATATTAGGACCAAAAGGCTTAATGCCAAACCCAAAATCTGGAACAGTTACTTTTGAAATCGAAAAGGCTGTAAAGGAAATTAAAGCAGGTAAAGTTGAATATAGAGTAGATAAGAGTAGTATTATCCACGTACCTATAGGCAAGGCTTCCTTTGGAACTGAAAAATTAAAAGAAAACTTTGCTACTATTATGGATGCAATAGTTAAGGCAAAACCAGCAGCAGCAAAGGGAAAATATTTAAAGAACGTTGTTCTTGCAAGCACTATGGGTCCTGGAATTAAGATAAATGGACAAAAAATTATGGATAAATATTAAAATTAATATTGACAAAGAAATTTTTAATTGTTACAATAATTGTTGTCAATTGAACAAGTTACCGTAGACAGTAGGAACCTATAAAGGTTTAAATATTCCTACCGAGGTTAGACTTTTGATTTACTAATTAATTTTTATATTAATTAATGAAAATACAAGTCTCTCCGTGTCTACGGAGGGGCTTTTTTATATGTGTTCATCCTAAGGAGGTGAAACTAGTTGAAAGAAAAAGTAATCCAAGAAAAGCAAAGAGTAGTTGAAGAAATAAAAGGGAAAGTTGATGAAGCTCAGGCGGTTGTACTAGTAGATTATAGAGGATTAAATGTTGAAGAATTGACTGAGTTAAGAAGTAAATATAGAGAAGCAGGCGTTGAATATAAAGTTTATAAAAATACAATGATGCGTTTTGCTTTTAAAGATGCAGGATATGAAGACTTTAATGAGCACTTAACTGGACCAAATGCAGTTGCTTTTGGATTTGACGACCCAGTTCAAGTAGCTAAGATAACTCATGAATTTGCTAAAGAACATGAGAAATTAGAAATTAAAGCAGGAATTGTAGATGGTAAGATAATAGATATTGAAGAAGTTAAATCATTAGCTAGTTTACCATCAAAAGAAGTACTTGTTGCTCAAGCATTAGCAGGCTTAAATGCTCCTATAACAGGATTTGTTAATGTACTTCAAGGTAATATTAGAAATCTTGTATATGCGTTAGATGCAATTAGAAAACAACAAGAAGCATAAAAATAAAAAATTTTATGGAGGGATTTTTGAAATGGCAAGCGAAAAAGTTCAAAATTTAATTGAAGAAGTTAAAAATCTTACTGTTTTAGAATTATCAGAATTAGTTAAGGAATTAGAAGAAGAATTTGGAGTAAGTGCAGCAGCACCAATGGCAGTAGCAGCAGCACCAGCAGCAGGTGGAGCAGCACCAGCAGCAGAAGAAAAAACAGATTTTGATGTTATACTAAAAGCACCTGGACAAGAAAAAATTAAAGTTATAAAAGTTGTTAGAGAAATAACTGGATTAGGTCTAAAAGATGCTAAAGAATTAGTAGATGGTGCTCCAAAAGCAGTTAAAGAAGGAGCTGCAAAAGAAGAAGCTGAACAAATCAAAACTAAATTAGAAGAAGCTGGTGCAGAAGTAGAATTAAAGTAGTATATTAAAAAAAGGCTTTCAAAAAAAGAGAGCCTTTTTTTTTACATAAATCAAATTATTTCTTGACATATTTATACTTGTGTGCTAACATCATAAGATGCATAAGAATCGAAGTTTGACTGACAAGGAATAAAAAATTTAGTTAATGGCAATACTATAATAGATTTATTTTTTTAAGGATTACCAAAAGTAACCACTTGCTTTTGGCTATTTTAGTTTTAATAAGGGGTGAATTTTACATGGTGCATCCTGTTACATACGGGAAACGTGTTAGGATGAGTTATTCAAGAATTAATGAAGTGTTAGACCTACCAGATTTAATAGAAGTTCAAAAAAGTTCATATGACTGGTTTTTAAAGGAGGGCTTACGAGAAGTATTTGAGGATATTTCTCCGATTCAAGACTACACTGGGAATTTGATTCTCGAGTTTGTAGATTATTATATTGGAGATGAACCCAAGTACGATGAAGATGAGTCAAGAGAAAGAGATGCAAACTTTTCAGCACCGCTTAAAGTAAAGGTCAGACTTATAAACAAAGAAACAGGTGAAGTAAAAGAACAGGAAGTGTTTATGGGAGATTTTCCATTGATGACGGAAAAGGGTACCTTTATTATAAATGGTGCCGAAAGAGTTGTAGTCAGTCAGTTAGTTAGATCTCCTGGTGTTTATTATGCTCAAGAAATTGATAAAGTAGGTAAAAGACTCTATTCTGGAACTGTCATTCCTAATAGAGGAGCATGGCTTGAGTATGAAACCGACTCAAATGACATTGTATATGTTAGAGTTGATAGGACTAGAAAATTACCAGTTACTACCTTATTAAGGGCGTTAGGATACAATAGTAATGTGGAAATTATTGAGTTAGTTGGTGAAACAGAAGAAGTATTAAAGACATTAGAGAAAGATAACACAAAGACAGAAGAAGAAGCTTTAATAGAAATATATAAGAGATTAAGACCTGGAGAACCACCTACTGTTGAAAGTGCTAGTACTCTTATTAACAATCTATTTTTTGATGCTAGAAGGTATGATTTAGCTAAGGTTGGTAGATATAAGTTCAATAAAAAGTTAGCATTGCACAATAGGATTGTTGGTAAAAAGGCTGCAGAAGATGTTGTAAATTTCCAAACCGGGGAAATACTAGTTGAAAGTGGAGAAAAAATTGATAGGGAAAAGGCTATAGAAATAGAAAACAGTGGAATTAACAAAGTTGATGTTATGTTAGAGGACGGTAGCGTAGCGAGGGTTATAGGTAATAATTTTGTAGATATTGAGGCCTTTAATTTACCATTTTCAACAGAAGATTTAGGGATAAAGGAAAAAATCTACTATCCATTAATGAAGGAACTTATAGAAAACTATGAAGATACTGAAGAATTAAAGGAAGCTATGAAAGATAGAATCAGGGAACTTTCTCCTAAACATATAATAAAAGATGACATTGTAGCGAGTATTAATTATGAGTTCAATTTATTTAATGGCATAGGGATTACTGATGATATTGACCACTTAGGAAATAGAAGGCTTCGTTCTGTAGGAGAGCTTCTACAAAATCAATTCAGGATTGGTCTTTCAAGAATGGAGAGAGTAGTTAGAGAGAGAATGACTATTCAAGACATAGATGTGGCAACACCGCAAGCTCTTATAAACATAAGACCTGTAGTGGCATCTATAAAAGAGTTTTTTGGCAGTAGCCAATTGTCACAATTCATGGACCAAACTAATCCTCTTGCAGAATTAACTCATAAGAGAAGAATGTCTGCTCTTGGGCCAGGTGGTTTAAGTAGAGATAGAGCTGGATTCGAGGTAAGAGACGTGCACCATTCTCATTATGGTAGAATGTGTCCTATTGAGACCCCAGAAGGACCAAATATAGGTCTTATAACTTCTCTTACAACTTATGCAAGAATTAATGAATATGGGTTTATAGAAGCACCATATAAGAAAGTTGACAATAAAAATAAGAAGGTTACAAATGTAATAGAATATTTAACTGCTGATGTAGAAGATGAATTAGTAATTGCTCAATCAAATGAATTGCTAGATGAAGAAGGAAGATTTATAAACAATAGAGTTGTTGCTAGAGGAAAAGATGGAGTTATTGACATATATCCAATTGAAGAAGTTGATTATATGGATGTATCACCAAAACAATTGGTGTCAGTTGGTACTGCTATGATTCCTTTCCTTGAAAATGATGACGCTAATAGAGCATTAATGGGTTCAAACATGCAACGTCAAGCAGTGCCTCTATTAAAAACTGAATCTCCAATAATTGGAACAGGAATCGAATATAAGGCAGCTATGGATTCAGGAGTTGTAGTTTTAGCAAGGCATGCTGGAACAGTAATGAAAGTATCCTCTAGTGAAGTAATTATTAAAAGAGATGACAATGGGCAGTTAGAAAAACATAAGCTTCTTAAGTTTAAACGATCAAATCAAGGAACTTGCATCAATCAAAGACCAATTGTGGAAGAAAATGAAAAAGTTGCAAAAGGTCAAGTTATAGCAGATGGACCAAGTACAGAGTTAGGTGAAATAGCTCTTGGAAAGAATCTATTGGTTGCGTTTATGACTTGGGAAGGTTATAACTACGAAGATGCTATTTTAATAAATGAAAAGTTAGTGATGGAAGATGTATTGACATCTGTTCATATAGAAGAGTATGAATCTGAAGCTAGAGATACAAAACTAGGTCCAGAAGAGATAACAAGAGATATTCCTAATGTAGGGGATGACATGCTTAAGGATCTAGATGAAAGAGGTATAGTACGAATAGGAGCTGAAGTTAAGTCTGGAGATATTCTGGTTGGAAAAGTTACACCAAAGGGTGAAACTGAACTTACAGCTGAAGAAAGACTTTTGAGAGCTATCTTTGGTGAAAAAGCTAGAGAAGTCAGAGATACATCCCTTAGAGTTCCTCATGGAGAGACAGGAATTATTTTAGATGTAAAAATATTCACAAGAGAAAATGGAGATGAACTTCCACCAGGAGTTAATCAAATGGTGAGGGTATATGTAGCTACTAAGAGAAAGATAAATGTAGGGGATAAGATGTGTGGTCGCCATGGTAACAAAGGTGTTGTATCTAGAATATTACCAGAGGAAGATATGCCTTATTTACCAGATGGTACACCTGTAGAAATAGTATTAAACCCATTAGGGGTTCCTTCTCGTATGAATATAGGGCAAGTTTTAGAAGTCCATTTAGGTTTAGCAGCCAAAAAACTTGGGTGGCATGTAGCGACTCCTGTATTTGATGGTGCAAATGAACAAGATATAATAGATGCCCTTACAAAGGCTGGATATCCAGAGAATGGAAAGATTCTTTTAAGAGATGGTAGAAGTGGAGAGTATTTTAATAACCCTGTAACTGTTGGTTATATGTATATGTTGAAACTACATCACTTAGTTGATGATAAGATACATGCTAGGAGTACAGGACCTTATTCATTGGTTACTCAACAACCTCTTGGAGGGAAAGCTCAATTTGGTGGACAGAGATTTGGTGAGATGGAGGTTTGGGCTCTTGAAGCATATGGTGCTTCCTACACTCTTCAAGAAATATTGACAGTTAAATCTGATGATGTTGTGGGACGTGTAAAAACATATGAGGCTATTGTTAAGGGTGAAAATATTCCTGAACCAGGTGTTCCTGAATCATTTAAAGTATTGATTAAAGAGTTACAGAGTTTGGCATTAGATGTAAAAGTATTGACAGAAGAAGATAATGAAATAGAGATAAAGGAATCAGATGACGATATAGAGGATTTGGATTTAATAGGTGAAGAAATAGTAGATGACAGATCTTTTGACGAAGAAGAGATAGACGAAGAAGCTGAAGAAGACTATGATGAGGATTTTGAATTAGAAGAAATTGAAGATGATGATTTTTAGTTAATCATTTTATTTATAAAGTAAAACTTTACTAAGAAGGGAGAGAAAGCTCCTTGTTTGAATTAAATAATTTTGATTCAATTAAAATTGGGTTAGCTTCTCCTGAAAAGATCAGACAGTGGTCTAAGGGAGAAGTAAAGAAGCCAGAGACAATAAACTATAGGACATTAAAACCTGAAAAAGAAGGGCTATTTTGTGAAAAGATATTCGGACCAACAAAGGATTGGGAATGTCATTGTGGTAAATACAAAAGAGTAAGATACAAAGGTGTAGTATGTGACAGATGTGGTGTTGAAGTCACTAAGTCAAAGGTAAGAAGAGAGAGAATGGGGCATATTGAGCTTGCTGCTCCAGTTTCTCATATATGGTATTTCAAGGGAATACCTAGTAGGATGGGGCTTATACTTGATATGTCACCTAGATCATTGGAAAAAGTATTATATTTTGCAGCTTATATAGTAATAGAACCTGGAGATACCCCCCTTACTGAAAAGCAACTGTTAACCGAGATGGAATTTAGAGAAGCTCAAGAAAAATATGAAAATCGATTTAGAGCTGGAATGGGAGCAGAAGCTATAAAAGAGTTATTGTCAAAAATCGATTTAGATGCAGAAGCCAAAGATTTAAGGATGCAGCTTAAAGAAACTACTGGACAAAAAAGAGTTAGAGTTATAAGGAGATTGGAAGTAGTTGAAGCTTTTAGGAAATCTGGTAATAGACCAGAGTGGATGATATTAGACGTAATACCAGTAATACCACCAGATTTAAGACCGATGGTACAGTTAGATGGTGGAAGATTTGCTACTTCTGATTTAAATGATTTGTATAGAAGAGTAATCAATAGGAATAATAGATTGAAAAGGCTACTAGATTTATCTGCTCCAGATATCATTGTGCGTAACGAAAAGAGAATGCTTCAAGAAGCAGTCGATGCACTGATTGATAATGGTAGAAGAGGTAGACCTGTAACAGGTCCCGGGAACAGACCTTTAAAATCATTATCTGATATGCTTAAAGGTAAACAAGGAAGGTTTAGACAAAACTTACTTGGAAAGAGAGTTGATTATTCTGGTAGATCTGTAATAGTTGTTGGACCTGAGCTTAAATTTTATCAATGTGGATTACCTAAGAAAATGGCATTAGAATTATTTAAACCATTTGTAATGAAGAAACTTGTTGAAGAAGGTCATGCTCACAACATAAAAAGTGCTAAGAGGATGGTGGAGAGGGTTAAGCCTGTTGTATGGGATGTATTAGATGTTGTTATAAAAGATCACCCTGTACTACTAAACAGAGCTCCGACTCTTCACAGACTAGGGATACAAGCTTTTGAGCCCGTGTTAGTAGAGGGCAAAGCCATAAAACTACATCCATTAGTTTGTACAGCATATAATGCTGACTTTGATGGTGACCAAATGGCGGTTCACGTTCCATTATCGACAGAAGCTCAAGCTGAAGCAAGACTTCTTATGCTTTCAGTCAATAATATATTAGCACCAAAGGATGGGAAACCAATTACTACACCTACTCAGGATATGGTACTTGGTAGTTACTATTTAACTGTAGAAAATCCTGGGGAAAAAGGTGAAGGAAAAGTATTTAAAGATTATGAAGAAATGCTTTTAGCTTATTACAATAAAGAAGTAGGAATTCACGCAAGAGTAAAGGTGAGAGTTAAACACGAAGGTGATGAAAGAGGAAAACTTGTTGAAAGTACTGTAGGAAGATTCATATTCAATGAAGGAATTCCACAAGACTTAGGTTTTGTAGATAGAAGTAAAGATGAATATGCATTAGAAATAGATACTCTTGTTGACAAAAAAATGCTTGGAAAAGTAATAGAAAAATGTTATAGAGTACATGGAAATACTGTAACTGCTGCAGTTCTTGATTATATTAAAGAAACTGGATACCATTATTCTACTATAGGGGCTATAACTATTAGTATGGGAGATATAATTGTTCCTGATGAAAAAGCTGATTTAATTAGTAAAGCTGAAGTAGAAGTAGATAAATATGAAAAATCCTATAGAAGAGGCTTAATTTCTGATGAAGAAAGATATGAAAAAGTTATAGAAGTTTGGAATAGAACTACAGAAGAAGTTACAGATGCATTGATGAATGGACTTGACAAATTAAACAATGTGTTCATCATGGCTCACTCAGGAGCTAGAGGTAGTAAAAACCAAATTAGACAGCTTGCAGGTATGAGAGGGCTGATGGCTAATGCTTCTGGTCAAACTGTGGAAATTCCTATAAAAGCTAACTTCCGTGAAGGTCTAAGTGTATTAGAGTTCTTTATTTCAACTCATGGTTCTAGAAAGGGTCTTGCTGATACCGCACTAAGAACAGCTGACTCTGGATATTTGACAAGAAGACTCGTAGATGTTAGTCAAGATGTTATAGTTAGAGAAGAAAATTGTGGTACAGATCAATATATAGTATCTAGAGCTTTTAAAGATGGAAAAGAAGTTATAGAAGATTTAAAAGATAGAATAACTGGTAGAACTTCTTTTGAAGACATAGTACATCCAGAAACTGGTGAAGTTTTAGTTAAGAAAGATGAGATTATAAGTGAAAATGCTGCATTGGCAGTTGAAATGTCGGGGATTGAGGAAGTAAAAGTAAGATCAGTTCTAGGATGTAAAACTCGCCATGGAGTATGTGCTAAGTGTTATGGCAGAAACTTAGCTACAGGAGATGTAGTAAATATTGGTGAATCAGTAGGTATAGTTGCAGCTCAATCAATTGGTGAGCCTGGTACTCAGCTTACAATGCGTACTTTCCATACAGGAGGAGTTGCTGGAGCAGATATCACTCAAGGTTTACCTAGAGTTGAAGAGTTATTTGAAGCAAGAAAGCCAAAGGGATTAGCAACTATAGCTGAAATTGCTGGAGAAGTAAGTATAAATGAAACTAAGAAGAAGAAAGAAGTAGTTATTACATCAAAAGATGGGGAAGCAAAGAATTACAGTATCCCATATGGTTCAAGGCTTAAAGTAAGAGATGGAGATTTTGTTGAAGCAGGGGATGAAATAACAGAGGGATCTGTTAACCCACATGATATTTTGAAGATCAAAGGAGTAACAGGAGTTCAAAACTATCTTGTGAAAGAAGTTCAAAGAGTTTATAGATTACAAGGTGTTGATATTGACGATAAGCATATTGAGATAATAGTTAAACAAATGCTTAGCAAGGTAAAAGTAGAAGATTCTGGTGATACTGATCTTTTACCTGGTAGTCTCGTTAGTTTAACTGAGTTCGAAGATGTAAATAGAGAAGTCGAAGAGGCGGGAGGGAAACCTGCAGTTGGAAGAAGAAGTTTACTAGGTATAACTAAAGCTTCGCTTGCAACAGACTCTTTCTTATCAGCCGCTTCATTCCAAGAGACTACAAGAGTGCTTACTGAAGCAGCAATTAAAGGTAAAGAAGATCATTTACTAGGTCTAAAAGAAAATGTTATAATAGGAAAATTGATACCAGCTGGTACTGGAATGAAGAGATATAAAAATATTGAAGTTTTGCCTGAAATAGAGAATGCTGAAAACGAAACAGAAAAAAATATTGTTGACAGTGAAATTAACTGATGGTAGAATATATGAGTGTGTAAATTGAAGTGGACTCTTTGAAGCATAAAGATTATGTAGAGTTACTGCTCTACATAATCTTTAAGATGTTTAAAAGGAGGAAGAAACTTTATGTTGTCAAAACTGTGTACACATAATAAAGTTGTAGGTATGAAACAAGTAAGAAAAGCTATTATAAATAATGAGGCAGACATAGTTTATGTTGCCAAAGATGCAAAAGTTAAGGTAGTAAGTGACATTGAAAAAATCTGTAAAGAAAAACTAATAGATATTGTTTATGTAGACACAATGAAGGAACTTGGTAGTTCTTGTGGTATTGATGTAAGTGCAGCTACTGCTGCAATACTAAAATAAATAATAAAAACAAAAAAAGGAGGTGCCTAAATGCCAACAATCAACCAGCTAATAAGAAAAGGTAGGGAAAAAGTTGTTTATAAATCTAAATCTCCAGCTTTAGGAGTAAATTTTAATTCACTAAAGAAGAGGACAACAGAAGTTAACTCACCACAAAAAAGAGGTGTATGTACAGCTGTTAAGACTGTAACACCTAAGAAGCCAAACTCAGCTCTTAGAAAAGTTGCCAGAGTTAGACTTACAAATGGAATGGAAGTTACAGCTTATATTCCAGGAATTGGACATAACCTACAAGAACATAGTGTTGTATTAGTTAGAGGTGGAAGAGTTAAGGACCTACCTGGTGTTAGATACCATATTGTTAGAGGAACATTAGATGCTTCTGGTGTTGAAAACAGAATGCAATCTAGATCTAAATATGGTGCTAAAAAACCTAAAAAATAATGTGTACAAATTGTGCTAGAGAATGCATTGGACTTTATTCCATTTATATAGATATAGATGCATTTTTGTGCACTGCGGCAAGAGAAATTGTCGAGTACCTATGAATTTACTAATTTATGGTTAAGGAGGGAAGCGAAGTGCCAAGAAAAGGACATATTCAAAAAAGATATGTAATGCCAGATCCAATATATGATGATGTAGTAGTTACAAAACTTATAAATCAAGTAATGTTAGATGGGAAAAAAGGAATTGCTCAAAACATTGTTTATGCAGCATTTAACTATGTTGGAGAAAAATCTGGAGAAGAACCATTGGAAGTATTCTACAAAGCAATGAATAATATAATGCCAGTACTAGAAGTCAAAGCTAGAAGAATAGGTGGAGCAACATACCAAGTTCCAATGGAAGTTAGACCAGAAAGAAGACAAACATTAGGTCTTCGTTGGCTTGTAAGATATTCTAGAGCTAGAGGAGAAAAGACAATGGAAGAAAGACTAGCTAAAGAAATATTAGATGCGGCTAACAATACTGGTGCAAGTGTTAAGAAGAGAGAAGAAACTCATAAAATGGCTGAAGCTAATAAAGCTTTTGCACATTATAGATTTTAATATGAATAAAATTTTAATTTGGGGACGTATATACAGAAAGGAGGAGTACTGTGCCTAGAGACTTTTCTTTAGAAAAAACTCGTAATATAGGTATAATGGCTCATATAGATGCTGGAAAGACAACGACTACAGAAAGAATACTTTTCTATACTGGAAAGATTCATAGAATAGGAGAAACCCATGAGGGTTCAGCTCAAATGGATTGGATGGAACAGGAACAAGAAAGAGGAATAACGATTACCTCAGCTGCTACAACTTGTCAATGGTTAAACCATAGAGTAAATATCATAGACACACCAGGACACGTGGATTTTACTGTTGAAGTAGAAAGATCTCTTCGTGTTCTCGATGGTGCAGTAGCACTTTTCTGTGCCAAAGGCGGGGTAGAACCACAATCAGAAACGGTATGGCGTCAAGCTGACAAGTACCATGTACCTCGTATGGCTTTTATCAACAAAATGGATATATTAGGAGCAGACTTTTTCGGAGCAGTAGACATGATAAAAGAAAGACTAAAAGCTAACCCAGTCCCCGTACAGTTACCAATTGGTAAGGAGGATAACTTCTTAGGAGTTGTTGACCTTATCAACATGAATGCTAGGGTTTACCATGATGAATTGGGTTCTAATGTAGAGATAGTTGATATACCTGAAGATTTGAAAGAATTAGCTGCTGAATATAGAGAAAAAATGCTAGAAGCAATAGCAGAACATGATGAAGATGTAATGATGAAATATCTAGAAGGTGAAGATATTTCAGTTGAAGAGATTAAGAAAGCTATAAGGAAAGCTACAATAAATGTAGAAATTACTCCTGTGCTTTGTGGATCATCTTACAAAAATAAAGGAGTTCAACCACTATTAGATGCTATAATTGACTACATGCCTTCTCCATTAGATATACCACCAATAAAGGGTATAGATATTAATACGGATGAAGATGTAGAAAGAAAATCGTCTGATGATGAGCCTTTTTCTGCTCTTGCATTTAAAATTATGGCAGATCCATATGTTGGAAAACTTGCTTTCTTTAGAGTGTATTCAGGAACATTGAAATCTGGTAGTTATGTATACAATGCTACTAAAGGTAAAAAAGAAAGAATAGGAAGAATACTTTTGATGCATGCTAACAAGAGAGAAGAGGTAGATGAAGTGCATGCGGGAGATATAGCAGCAGCGGTAGGTCTTAAAGACACTGGAACAGGAGATACACTATGTGATTCAGAACATCCAGTTATGCTAGAGTCTATGGAATTTCCAGAACCAGTTATAGATGTTGCTATAGAACCAAAGACTAAAGCTAGTCAAGAAAAAATGCTCATAGCATTAACAAAATTAGCAGAAGAAGATCCAACATTCAAAACTTATACAGATGAAGAAACGGGTCAAACTATAATTGCAGGTATGGGAGAATTACACTTAGAAATAATTGTAGATAGACTTCTTAGAGAGTTTAAAGTAGAAGCAAATGTTGGTAGCCCTCAAGTAGCATACAAAGAAGGTATTACAACTGAAGCTCAAACAGATACTAAATATGCTAGACAATCAGGTGGACGTGGACAATATGGTCACGTTAAACTTAGGATTGAACCTAGTGAACCAGGTGCAGGTTATGAATTTGTAAATAAAATTGTTGGAGGAGCTATTCCAAAAGAATACATTCCATCAGTTGATGCTGGTATTCAAGAAGCTATGAATAGCGGTATATTAGGTGGATATCCAGTATTAGATGTAAAGGTTACATTGTATGATGGATCTTACCACGAAGTTGACTCTTCAGAAATGGCATTTAAGATAGCTGGTTCTATGGCTTTCAAAGATGCTATGGCAAAAGCAAAACCTGTTCTTTTAGAGCCTCTTATGAAGGTAGAAGTAATAGTGCCTGAAGAATACATGGGTGATGTAATAGGAGATATAAACTCTCGACGTGGTAGAATTGAAGGTATGGAATCTAGAAGTGGAGCACAAGTTATAAGAGGATTTGTACCTCTAGCTGAAATGTTTGGATATGCAACAGACCTTCGTTCAAATACACAAGGTAGAGGAACATATACAATGCAATTCGACCATTATGAATCAGTACCAAACAGTATTGCTGAAAAAGTACTTGGTAAAAATTAATTTGTTATTAAGGAGGAATATAAAATGGGTAAAGCACATTATGAGAGAACCAAACCACACGTAAATATAGGAACAATAGGTCACGTAGACCATGGTAAAACAACATTAACAGCAGCAATAACATCAGTATTA
>Ga0129309_1001135_pt1 | contig 14934 bp, 19 predicted proteins | sample L1105metagenome_FD_94439 | JGI IMG/M metagenome (GOLD analysis project Ga0129309, IMG submission 94439) | Ring-tailed lemur group fecal microbial communities from Wisconsin, USA - L1105 metagenome | ecosystem: Host-associated > Mammals > Digestive system > Large intestine > Fecal | place: USA...
CGGCATCGGGAGCGTGGCGCTCTCTGACCTGACGGAACAGGCGGCCACGGATTTCTACGACAGCCTGCGGAGCCAGGGGCTCAGCGCCAGAAGCGTCTGGTGTGTCCATCTGCTCCTGCGTCGGTGCATGGACGAAGCGGCACAGAAGCAGCTCATTCCCTACAACCCGGTGCGGCTCTGCCAGGAACCCAAGGCAGAGGAATACAAAACAGCCCCTCTGCGATTGGGGCAGCTCCAGCTTTACCTGAACGCAGCGGAGCAGCTCGGCGTACTCCCCCTCATCTACACAGGACTATCAAGCGGCCTGCGGCAATGTGAACTGATCACCTTGTCGTGGGCCGATTTTCATGTCCGCTACAGGTACATCCTCAAAGGCCAGCGGTTGCTGACGCTTAATGAGAAAGCGGCGTATCTCCTGACGCGGATACCAGAAACCAACTCACCCTATGTGTTCCGAAACCCCAAAACCGGAGTACCCTACAAGCTCTACGAGTTCTACTACTTACATATGAAAATACTCAAGCAGGCCAGGCTCCCATGGGTGGCCTTCCAGGATCTGCAGCGTCAGTGCATGGAGGTAGGAATATGGCACTTCGGGAATACATCAGCTTCTGGCAGGAAACTTATGATAAGTATCAGAGCAGACCGACCACCTATGCCGCACACAACTATGTGTTCAAAAACCATATCCTCCCCGGTTTGGGGGATATACCACTCTCTGAATTGACATCAGAGATGGTCGGAGAATTCCTGGAGGAACGCAAGCGCTTCGGCAACCATCGGACAAGCAGCTCTGGATTGGGTGAAGAAACCATGCGGCACATCCACCGCTTGCTCCAACAATGCCTGGACCAAGCTATCCGGGACGGCCTCATAAGAGAGAATCCTGCCAAGGCGTTCCACTACCGCAGACCCACGACAGTAAAAGCCAATGTGATGACACCGCTGGAAATGGAGGATTATCTGGACGCCGCTGAACGGCTGGGCTACCTCCCTATGTTCATGCTGGCGTTGACGTCAGGCATTCGCCAAGGCGAGCTCATCGCCTTGAAATGGAGTGACCTCGACATTGAAAGCCGGACGCTGACCGTCGCAGAAAATCGTTCAGTAGTACGGCGGGAGCTGGTGGAGTACGGCAATCAGACAAGAAAAATAACACTGACACCGGAGGTAGTCGACCTCCTGATCATGGAGCACAGCAAGCACCCCAGCAGTCCGCTCATGTTCATGCACCCGGCTACGCTGAAACCCTTCTCACCACAGATGGTGCGCCGGATGCATAACGAGATCATCCGGGATGCTGGTATCGACCACATTCGGTATGTGGATCTCCGTCACACCTGTGCGATCCTCGCTCTGAAGAACGGCACGGATGCCAAGGAGTTGGCGCAGATGCTGGGACACTACCGTCCGACGATCACCCAGCAGAACTATGAGCCCCATCTGCCACACAAGGCGCAAAAGGATGAGGATATGCCAAATGAGGCCACACAGGACGAGCTGCAGCAGGCGGCAAATATTCTGGACAATCTTCTGAAATTCTGATAGCTATTCCGCCAAAGGTGTGGTATATGTTTGTGTCACAAGGAGGCGAAGCCCATGAAAAACAAGATGCTTAAAGAGATATACGATTGCTTCTACACCCCGCCAGAGTTCCCGGCGCAGAAGCAGGAAATCGAGGAGTGTCACCAGGCGCTCATAGAAGCATTGGAAAAGCCGGAGCGCAGACTGGTACTCCAGATCATCGATGCCAAGGACCGCATCGTGGAGGATACATCCATCGACAGCTTCATCTCTGGATTTGAGTTGGCGTGGAAACTCTCCATGGAACTGAATAACTACGAAAACGAGCGCTTAGTCTCCTGCAGCACTGGGAGACTGGGCGCTCGTTTCGCACTCAAAAAGGAGCCAAAATGAAAAAGAAAATCTTTGTAACTGCAGTAATCACCACCTGTTTCGCCCTGTGTGCCACCGTGTGGCCGCAGAACGAAACGGTAAAGGAAACAACCCTACCGAGCGAAACGCCCGCCGTGACCGCCCCAAAAACGACAGTTGAGGAACTTAAAACAGAAGACGAAACGGCACCTCTGACAGAGAAAGAAAAGGCTGAGATTCCGCGGCCGGAACAGATCCAGGAAGCCGTCCCCGAACCGGAGCCTGTACCCACGGAAACACCCGCAGCTCCAGAAGTTCACCCTACATCGGAGCAAGAATCTGTCACAGAACCAGCTACTGAAACAGTCACAGATCAAACCGCCATCACATCTCAGTCAGGCGACATGGTGTATGTGGAGGGCTTCGGTTGGATAGAAAGCCAGGGCCCCAACCATGTCGAGTACGCCGAGGATATGTACGAAAACGGCAAAAAAATCGGCGTCATGGGATGACCTCAAAAACTGCGTCGCATAAACAATGAAATAACCGCGGGAGCGTCTTGGAACGCTTCCGCGACATCTTTTGTGCACAGATAATCTAAAATCTTTTCTCTGAAATCAAAATCTTAAATCTGAAAACTGGATTTTTGATAGACAAAATAGCCTTTCTGTGCTAAGATTATTTTGTACCAGTGTAAACTCAGTGCATGAGGTGTTAACTATGACTGTTTGCTACAACAAATTGTGGAAGCTCCTAATCGATAAGAATATGAAAAAGAAAGACCTGCGTCTGGCCACGGGCATGTCCACCACCGCTCTTGCCAAGCTGGGCAAGAACGAGCATGTAAGCACGGAAATCCTCACTAAGATCTGTAAGGCTCTGGACTGCGACTTCTGCGACATCATCGAACTGGTGAAAGATGATCCATCAGCATAAGCCGGGCAGTGGATTGTCATTTGAGCATTATATCCCTTATATCGGACAGGGATTCTGATAACATCATAAAGTGGGTGTCCTACACATGGATTCCATTAGACACGAGGTGAAAAGTATGTCAAGCAGTAATAACAGTGCAGTTGTGAGCAAGGCGAGTCCTCATACAATCAAGAAGTTTGAGCTCATAGAAAGTTATGTGAAATCTTGGGCACAAAAATTGATGCAAAACAATTACTGTAACGGCATTATTTTTATTGACTGTATGTGCAACAGTGGTGTCTATCACGACGAAAACGGAAATGAAGAATTTGGTACTCCGATTCGTGTCTCCAGAATTCTCAGGGATGTGGCAGGGCAGTATCCCAACAAGAAAGTTTTTGTTTATCTGAACGATAACTCTGAAGAAAAAATTGTCGAATTGAAGAAACACCTCCCCAATGAAAGCCCAAATTTTCGTTACAGTATTACGAGCAAAGACGGCAATGTGCTTCTGAAGGAGATTGGTGGCAAACTTTCAAAAAGCAAGAGACTACACTTTTTCTTGTTGTATGATCCTTATGACGCATCGATAGACTGGACAGCTTTGGCTCCCTTTTTCCGCAGTTGGGGTGAGGTGCTGATAAATCATATGGTTAATGATTCTATCAGAGCGATTCGCCAAGTTAAAACACCCAAGGCCATGCAGAAGTATGAGGAAACATATCTTTCGGCATTCGAAGACCTTTTGCCCTGTGGAAGTGATAGGACTGCATATGAAAAACGTGTAGAACAAATTATTGCCTCGTTACAATCTGGAACAGGTCGTAAATACTACATTGCCTCATTTCCATTTTTTAATTCCCGCAACTCGCTTTTATACGACTTGGTACATTGTACTTGCCATGAAGCGGGTTTTAAGCTATATAAAACAACAGCGTGGAAAACATTCGGTGGCAAATCCTCAATCAAAAATACCCACGGCGATGAAAACCAATTTATGATTGATTTTAATGATCAGCGAGTGAAAACTCAATGTGACGAGCGCTGTTACTATGTCAAAGATATGGTCGATTATTTGCAGAATAAATTTGCAGGCAAAAAGGACATTCCGCTTACGGCAATTTGGGCGGATTTAGATGCACATCCCGTCTTTCCTTCAGACGGATATCGTGCCGAGATTAAAAAGGCCCTGAAAAATGATTATGGCGCAAAGATTTCTCGAAGCACGATCAGCTTCACAGATAGGAGATAGCACTAAAATGCAATATATCGAGAGAAAGAGTATGCTCTATAAAACCGGGGTTGAGTATGGGGACTACACCATGAACCATGTTCAAGGTTGTTCCCACGGATGTAAATATCCTTGCTATGCATTTCTGATGGCAAAGCGTTTTGGTCGAGTACATACTTACGAAGCTTGGTGCTCTCCCGTTCTTGTTTCTAACACACTTGAACTTTTAGATAAAGAAATCCCCCGGTTAAAGTCTAAAATCCAATCCGTACAGCTCTGCTTTACAACAGACCCTTTTATGTACGGATACCCCGAAATAACAGAGATGAGCATAGCGGCTATTCGCAAGCTAAATGCCGCAGGCATAAAGTGTACCGCTCTAACAAAAGGCCTGTTGCCTGTTGAACTGTCCGAGATGTCTCTGGAAAACGAATATGGAATCACCCTTGTTTCCTTGGACGAGGAGTATCGGCAGAGGATGGAACCAGGTGCAGCACCTTACAAAGAGCGTTTGGATGCATTAAGAGCTCTACACGATGCTGGCTGCAAAACATGGGTTAGTATTGAACCATATCCCACACCTAACCTGATTGAGCAGTCACTACAAGAACTCCTCTCGGCAGTGTCCTTTACTGACCGAATTATTTTTGGACGGACAAACTACAACAAGGAAGTGTCCTCCTATAGAAGCCATAGAGAGTTTTATAACAAATATGCGAAGGAAGTTATCCGATTCTGCGAAGAACATAAAATTGCATTCCACATTAAAGACGGCACAATAACTGAGCGGTAAATTTCTTTACCCACAAACTTCCGATAATATGAAATTATCAGAAGAACCACTAAAGTTAGGAGGACGCACATGAAATCCAACTTTGAATTCCTCGACAGATACTGGCCCGCATTGGCTCAAATCGGTGCGGCAGCGGAGAGCTATGTCTATTCCGATGCTAACGCCTGCCTGTATAAGCTGGGTATGTTCGGTGAGCGGCTGATCCTTGAGATTTTTGCTTTTGAGCATATCAAGGAGCCAACCGTTGACAATACACACTCCAACCGGATTCGTCTATTGAAGCGGGAAGGCCTGATTCCCAAGAAAATCGACGATATCCTGTATGCACTGCGCAAGACTCGTAACGACGCTGTACATGCTGGCGCTGATTCCGTAGAGGATGCAAAGACTCTGCTCTCCATGACCTATAACCTTGCGGTTTGGTTCATGGAGGTATATGGAGACTGGGGATATATTGCCCCTGCTTTTGTCATGCCTGAAAATGTAGCCCAGCCGGACTATGAGGCAATCATCAAAGAACAGGAAGAAAAGATCGCTGCGCTTTCTAAGCAGGTCGAAGCGGTATCCACTGCAGCATCATCCAAAACCTCCAAAGAACGTGCAGAAAAGGGTGAAACTGCGTCCGAGAGCATGGAGCTTTCCGAGGCTGAAACCCGCTATCTGATTGACGAGCAGCTACGCAAATTTGGTTGGGAAGCTGACACCAACAATCTGCGCTATTCCAAGGGCACCCGCCCGCAAAAAGGCAGAAATCTTGCTATAGCTGAGTGGCCTACTGATTCTGCTGTGGGTAAAAACGGCTATGCGGATTATGCCCTGTTTGTCGGTCTGAAGCTCGTGGGTATTGTGGAAGCTAAGAAAGCCGCCATCGATATTCCTTCTGTGATCGATCACCAGTGCAAGGAATACGCCAAGGGAATCAAGGCCGAACACAAGGAGTACATCATCAACCAGTGGGGCTATTATAAAGTTCCCTTCGTCTTTGCTACAAATGGTCGTAAGTACCTGAAGCAGATTGAAACCAAGTCCGGTATCTGGTATCTGGATCTGCGCGGTGGAGCCAATGCTCCCAAAGCGCTGCAAGGCTGGATCAGTCCCCAGGGCCTGATGGAACAACTCGAAAAGGACATTGCCGCTGCCAATGCCGCACTTCAGAACACTCCCTTTGATTTGCTGCGCGACCCCGACGGACTGAATCTGCGTAAATATCAGATCAGCGCCATCGAAGCGGCGGAGCAGGCAGTCATCGACGGCAAGCAGACTATTTTGCTTTCCATGGCCACCGGCACCGGCAAGACCCGCACTATTCTTGGTATGATTTACCGCTTCATTAAAAGCGACCGATTCAAGCGCGTGCTGTTTCTGGTAGACCGTACTGCCCTTGGTGAGCAGGCCGAGGATGTTTTCAAAGAAGTCAAAATCGAAGAATTGATGACCTTGGATTCCATCTACAATATCAAAGGCCTGGATGCAAAGGAAATCGACAGAGAAAAGGTCAGGTGTTGTATAGCAAACTCCGGCCTTATCTGAACAAGGTAGTCTTGGCAGACGAAGATGGATACTGCACCTCTGAGATTCTGCCGTTAGAGTTTGAACGAAACATACTTCCGCAGTATGCACGCTATTATCTGATGTCCCCAGCATTTTTAAGATACGCCAACAAGTGTTCGTATGGGGTGAAGATGCCTCGCCTTGGAACAGCAGATGGCAAGAAAGCTATAATCTCTGTCCCTCCGTTTGAGGAGCAGAGACGAATCGTCATAGCGATTGAGCAGGCTTTGACGGTCTTCCGGGATGAGGACTGGCTGGCGATGGTCGATTATGTGACCGTCACCGAGGACGCAGGGATCACCGTCACCTTCAAGGACGGGACTGAGATCGAATCATGAGCCCTTCAACGACGAAGCCCCAAGCTACTGATGATCAGCGGCTTGGGGCCTTTCCTTTTTTTCGACATTATTATCGTAGTTTAAATCGGTTTTTCTCAAACTCCAACAATCCCTCATCACGCATCTTACAAAGTTCATTCGACATTGCGCTTCTATCGACTGAGAGGTAGTCCGCAAGCTGCTGCCGATTAAACGGGATAGTGATATATGAACTGTTTTGCTTCTTTGCCTCTTCAGAAAGATATGAGATAAGTTTTTCTCTCGTTGTCCGCCTCGAAATATAACCCAGTTTCTGAACCAGGCTTCTGTTTTTTTCTGAAATAGCGAAAAAAAGGTTTTGCACGACCATGGTGTGAAATCGGCATGCGGAGGAGCAGGTCGTAATAACGCGTTTCACATCAAAAAAGAAAACAGAACTGTCTTCTACCGCAATGACGTCATTCAAGAGCGTACCGCTTTCTGGTGCGACATATGCTTCTCCGAATATTTCTCCGATTCCGATATGTCCGAGTATACTGCGATTGCCCCAGTAGTCATCTCTCTGAATATGGAGACTACCCTCTGCAAGGACGAGGATATCACTGAGCCGTTCGCCCTCTCGCAATACGTACTCGCCCTTCTTGTATGTACGGAGACTTGCTCCGAGGCAGGATAGCATAGAAGTGATATCCTCATCGCCTACACCGGCAAACAGCTTTGTTCTCTTCAACACGGGAATAAAATCCTTCATAAAAAACGCCTTTCCGTTGTAAATACAACCGAACTGTTTGATAAATTATACTATAATCAAGTTACAGAATCAAGAGAACCAGAGGAGGAATCAGAAAATGATCCGAAAAATCATAAAGATCGATGAAGAAAAGTGTAACGGCTGCGGACTGTGCGCCAGCGCCTGCCATGAGGGTGCAATTGAAATCGTAGACGGAAAAGCCAAGCTGGTCCGGGAGAACTTCTGCGACGGTTTTGGCGATTGTCTGCCCGGATGTCCCACCGGAGCGATCACTTTCGAGGAGCGCGAGGCACCGGCTTATGATGAAGCTGCCGTAAAGGCGGCTCAGCAAGGAGGAAAAACTATGACGGCTGAACAGATCTTGCAGGTTAAAGATGAGACAAAGCGCAGAGAGGAAATGTTGACGCATCTTTCCACAGGGGGAGAACACCCCGCCGGTAGCTGTCCGGGGTCTCGTATTAAACAGTTTGCACAGGGAGAAGCTGCTCCGTCTGAGCTCCCCAACGTTAGTTATCGACCGGCATCCCGTCTCGGACAGTGGCCCTGCCAGATCAAACTCGTACCGACGCAGGCTCCGTTCTTTGAAGGCGCAAAGCTGCTGATTGCTGCGGATTGCACGGCTTATGCCTACGCCAGCATGCACGAGGATTTCATGAAAGGTAAGATCACTCTGATCGGCTGTCCCAAGCTGGATGCAGTGGACTACACAGAAAAGCTGACTGCAATCATCCGCGACAATGATATCAAGAGTGTAACGATCGTCCGAATGGAAGTGCCCTGCTGCGGCGGACTGCAGAGAGCAGCAGAGAATGCACTGAAGGAAAGCGGTAAGTTCATTCCGTGGCAGGTTGTTACAATCAGCTGTGACGGACACATTCTGGACTAAAGGAGGAAGAAATAATGAACACTCAGATGTTTTGTTTTCAGTGTGAACAGACAGCAGGATGCAAAGGTTGTACTGGAGCTGCAGGCGTCTGTGGAAAGAAGGCGGATATTGCGAGGCTGCAGGATCAGCTGACCGGCGCTCTGATCGGTCTTGCACGGGCAACAGACGGTAATACGCAACCGACCGAAAAAACCTACAAGCTGCTCATCAAGGGACTGTTTACGACCATTACCAATGTGAACTTCAATGACATAACCATCAAAGCATTGATTGATGAAGTCCATGCGGAGAAGCAGCGACTCGTACCCAACTGTTCCGATTGCGGTGCGCCTTGCGGCAGAAATGACGACTATGAAATGTCCAGATTATGGGATGCCGATGAGGACATCCGCAGCCTGAAATCTCTGATCCTGTTCGGAATCCGGGGGATGGCAGCTTACGCCTATCACGCCGATGTGCTTGGGTATACCGACAAGAGAGTGAATGAATTCTTTGCCAAGGCACTCTTTGCCATCGGCGAGGATTGGGGCATGACTGAACTGCTGCCCATTGTTCTGGAAGTCGGCGAGGTCAATTTTAAATGCATGGAGATGCTTGACAAAGCAAATACCGAAACTTACGGCAATCCGACTCCTACGAAAGTACCACTGATGGTAGAGAAAGGTCCGTTTATCGTAATTACCGGCCACGACCTCTATGATCTGAAGCAGCTACTGGAACAGACAAAGGATAAGGGAATCAACATTTATACTCATGGCGAGATGCTCCCGGCACACGCTTACCCTGAACTCAGAAAGTACCCGCATCTTAAAGGGAATTTCGGTACTGCATGGCAGAATCAGCAGAAGGAGTTTGCGAATCTTCCGGCTCCGGTTCTTTTCACCACCAACTGCCTGATGCCTCCGAAGGCCAGCTATAAGGATCGAGTGTTTACTACAGAGGTCGTTTCCTATCCTGAAATCGTACATATCGGAGAGGAGAAGGACTTCACTCCTGTCATCGAGAAAGCTCTCGAGCTGGGCGGTTTTGAAGAAGACACACAGTTCACCGGAATCAACGGCGGCACCACTGTCACCACCGGTTTCAGCCACAGTGCTGTACTTGGGGTTGCGGATACGGTGATCGATGCTGTCAAGAGTGGAGCGATCCGTCATTTCTTCCTGGTCGGCGGATGTGACGGCGCAAAACCCGGAAGGAATTATTACACGGAGCTTGTTAAGCAGTCTCCCGCAGACACGGTCATCCTGACGCTTGCATGTGGAAAATACCGGTTCAATGATCTGGACATTGGTACGATTGGGGGACTGCCGCGCATCATGGATATGGGCCAGTGCAACGATGCGTACAGCGCAATCCGTGTGGCTGTCGCTCTCGCAGAAGCCTTTGACTGCAGTGTAAATGAGCTGCCACTTTCCATGATCCTTTCCTGGTATGAACAGAAAGCCGTATGTATCCTGCTGACCCTTCTGTATCTTGGCATAAAGAACATCCGGCTCGGTCCTTCACTTCCAGCGTTCATTTCTCCAAATGTGCTGAATTATCTTGTTGAGAATTACAACATTGCTCCGATTAGCACCCCGGAAGAAGATCTGAGGAAGATCTTAGAATAATAACTTCATAGATGCAGTAACGCCTCTGAACCATCATCGGCTCAGAGGCGCTAATCTTCATTCCACGATTCCTTCATTCCTGAACTTGGCCAGCATCTCCAGCATGTGGATGCCGATCTTCTCCGGATCATTGTCCAGACCGGCGCAGATGACGCGGAGACCGTCCGGTGTCAGTATCCGGCCATGCAGCTTGTCGGTCTGGTACTGCTGGTACTTCTCATATTCCTTATTTGAAATCTGCCTCATTTTGGCCTCCGATCATTTCGATAAGCTGGAATTTGTACAATTAACGATGTTCTGCGCTGTTTCCTGTTGGTGTTTTCCCATAATAGCATCTGACCGGAGCATCCATGATCCCGATAATACAATGATTACACTCGATGCATTTTGGCTCTGTGGATTTTCCGGTTTTGTACTTGTTCACGAGATCAGCCTCCAGGATGAGTGGCCGGCAGATTGAAACTGCATCAAGTCCGTCCGTGCAGATTACCTGCTCCATATCCGCTCTTGATCGTATTCCTCCGCAGACAATGACGGGGATGTTAACTGCCTCTTTGATAGCTTTCGCGACTGGTACATTATACAGGTGCTGCGGCTCATCCGGCTTTTTTACCGCCTTGATGACAGGATGCAGTGGTTTTTTTACGAAGCCCGGCAAATCCCTGATGCCCGGATATGAATGGAGAATCATACCGACCGGCACGTTCCCTCTGAGCGGCCCAAGTTTTTCCGAAAACTGGTTGCTGGAGACCTCGATCGCTGTTGCACCGGCTTCTTCAAGTCGTTTCGCGATCCTGACCGCCTCCGCCTCGTGGATGCCCTTTGAAGATTTCTCTGTGCCGTTGAATTTCACATAGATAGGATAATCCGGAAGCTCCGCGTGAAGCTTTTTCAGGATTTCGTCAAGCATACGGAAGCGGTTTTCTTCTGTGCTGCCGTATTCATCCTTCCTGTGATTCGTGCTTCCGGACAGCATACCGCTTAAAAGATAACCGTGCGCTGCGTGAAGCTCGATCCCGTCAAAGCCTGCCGCTTTCGCGCGTTTTGCTGCCTCGACAAACTCATCCTCGATCTTTAGAATCTGCTCACTTGTTAGATTGTCCGGTCGGCCTGCTTTCCCTATTTTACTGGAACCCCCGCAATGCGCCAGTTGCGCAATGATAACACCTCCGGCCCGATGAACTCTGTCTGTCATCTCAGCATAGGCAGGGATCTTGTCATCCGAATCCAGCAGGCTCATTCCCGGATCTGTTGACCGGCTTTCTTCGGAGACTCCGATGAATCCGGTGATGATCGCGCCGACGCCGCCTTTTGAAAGCCGCTCATACAGTTTGATCAGTTGCTCTGTCGGAGCACCGTTCTCATCCGCCAGGCCTTCATGGGTTGCCGCCCGAAGGATCCTGTTATTTACCTGGACTCCGCCGATATTGGCAGGAGAAAAGATATCCAAGCTATCTGACATCTCATTTCCTCCACTCATAGTTCTGACAGAAGAGTCCTCAGACACTTCAGCGCGCTATCTTTGCTCATCGAAGTACCACGCAGGAAGCTCCATTCCAGAACCAGCTGGATCGTGTTTCCGTAGTGCTCCGCGACCATTTCAGATGGAATTTCATGTGTGGTGTCGCATCCGGTCGCTTTTAAGATCTCCGTTGTCCTGCTCCGCACATATCTGCCGCAGGACAGGACAAATGCTCCACCCACCGGATTATGCTTCATGACCTTATCAAGACGTTCGCGCCAAGTGACAAAGTAATCATACACACGGCTGAAGAACACATAGATCCGATCTTCCTGTTTAATATCCGGATAGTCAGAGATATCAATATCCTTTTCCATACAGTACCAGACATAATTCAGAAGATCGTAGATATCATCAAAGTAGTTATAAAAAGTCGCCCGTGGATAATTGCAGGTTTCGCACAGCTCGTTGACCGTGATAGACTCCAGCGCCTTCGTCTCCAGAAGCTGCATCAGGCTCTCTGAAAAGGCCGCAAGCGTGCGTTCGGCAAAACGATTGGTTTTCTTATTCAGATCGTATTTCATACATGCTCCTATTCTATGCTGGAGATCTTTGCTCCGAGGCTTGCCGGTATCAGTTTCATGAAAACGCGGAATGCCTTATTAAATAATAGAGGGGTGTAAAAGCGTTTCCCTGCTTCGGCGCGTTTCAGGGAAACAACGGGGACTTTATCCAGATTCAGGTACGGCAGATGACTGATCTTGGCACCGTGATCCCGGATCGTTTCCGTTGTCAGCGCCATCATCTCTGTCGCCATATTGCCGGGAGCCAGATACATGACGTTGATTCCCTGCGGTTTCAGTTCTTCGTGCAATGCAACGGCAAGATACTTCTCATATACCTTGCTGGCACTGTAGACTGCCTGACCCGGCAGTGGGGAGAATGACGCCACAGAGCCGACGATAATCTGAAAGCTGCCCTTGTTCATATATGGTACGCATGCTTTGGCGACCATTGTAACGCCTTTTACATCCACATTGATAGCCTGCAGCAGATCAGATTCTTTTGCCTTGATCTGGCTGTCCGGACGGCAGTACCCGGCATTGTTGATCAGAATGCGGACATCGGGCGAGTTTTCCTGCAATTGCCGCTCAATCTCTTCATAGCTGGTGTCGAGTGAAAGATCAAGCGGCAGGATGCGGAACTTCATCTCGGGATGATCCGCCGCAAAGGACTCCATACGTTCTTTTCTTCTGGCGATCAGCCACACTTCATCCAGATCCGGATATTTTATGCAGATCTTCTCCGCAAACACTTTTCCAAGTCCGGCAGACGCGCCGGTAACAATCGCTATCTTCATGCCGCACCTCCTCATTCTACGCTGGTGATCTTCGCCATCAAAGCGGAAGGTACGATCTTGCAGAGGACACGGTACCCTTTAAAGAACAGCATAGGCGTATAGTTGCCTTTTCCGGAGGCGGCACGTGTCAGGGTTGTATTCGTAACCTTGTCCAGATCAAGGAACGGCAGTTTGTCGGTCTTTGCGTTGGTAGCAACACCATCACCGGCAGCATTCAGATACATGTCCGTCTTCATGTTTCCCGGTGAGAGAAGCATGACATTGATGCCTTTCTTCTTCAGTTCCTCACGCAGGGCAACGGCAAAAAAGCGTGTGTAGACCTTGCTTCCGCTGTACACCGCCTGGCCGGGGATCGGTGCGAAAGAGCCGACCGATCCAGTAATGATTTCAAAGCTGCCTTTCGAGAGATAAGGAAGACAGACCTTGTTCACCATAGTCATGCCCTTCACATTTACATTGATGGTTGATAAGATATCGGACTTCTTAGCCTTATCAAATCGATCCATCTTATTAAACCCGGCATTGTTGATGAACACCCGGATATTCGGGCTTGCTTCCGCCAAGATCTCAGCCAGTTCCTCATAACTGCTGTCAAGTGAAAGATCCATCGATATAGAGCGGATCTTCACGTCCGGATGTTCCTGTGCAAACTGCTCCAGGCGATCTTTTCTTCTGGCAATCAGCCACACCTCGTCCAGATCCGGATATCTTGTACATACTTTTTCAGCGAACACCTTCCCGAGTCCTGAAGAAGCTCCGGTGATCACAGCAATATCCATATTATCATACTCCTTTTCTTTTGCAAGTCTTTTTGCAATTGTCTAAATACAGATTACGGCAAAAGATATAGGAATGCAAGAGGCAGATAACCAAGGCCGTCTATACTTTTGCAGATTTTGAAAAGTGTCCAACTGTAAAAGGGCTTTCAGCGTGCGCTCCGCCGAAAGCCCTTTCATTTACTGTTTTCTCTTCCACAAATCCCGATTTCCACGACACATTATACTCTCCGAATGTGTCGAAATCTACCCCAGTAACGAGGGAAAGATGAAAACTTACCCCCCCTCGTGTCCAACTTACCCTGCTGCCTGTGCAACTTACCCTGCTCATAAAAAAACTTACCCTGCTTGGAGGTAAGACGCTCTCGAATAATTAATTTGTATCAAAGTTGGAGTTTTTATATCCAGCAGCACGCCCTGGGTGGGTTCCAGCACATTGACGATCATCTTGACTAGGGATTTTGGGGTAAAGAATACGCCGTCGTCCTGGGCGATATTTTTGGCGAATTTATTGAGGAAGTATTCGTAAATCCGCCCGATGATATCGCCGCCTACCTCATCCAGGGCGCTGTTATTGAAAATTCGCAGCAACTCGGCCAGCAGTTCGTCGGAGAACATGGTGTAGGTTTTGGGCAGTACACCGGCCAGCTGTTCACTCTGCTGTTCCACCAGTTCCATGGCATTGTTGACTGCTTCGCCCAGGCTGGTCATGGGTTCGCCGTTCCAGTTGGTCAGGTTTGCATCGGCAATGTTTTCCGGCAGATTGATCAGATAAGCATATTGGGCTTCACGTGGTAAAAAGAGAGCACTGCGAGAGGCAAAGTCGCTGGCTTCCACCGGCATCACCCGTCCGCCACGCATCGGGCGATCTTTAAGGATTTCCGCCTCCACCAGCTTAAAGCGGCTGTAAGCATAGCGCAGAAAAATGAGCCCCAGAACAGGCATACAGTATTGGTTTGAGGTCAGTTTGGAGCCGGCACGGAGCAGGTCGGCGGACTCCCATAGTTCTGATTCCAGTTTGCGGATGTTAATCATGTTTTTCCTCCGGGATATATTCCATAATGTCGCCAAAGTCCGCTTCGACCACAGCGCAGATTTTTTCCAGTACCGCAAGGGTGACTGCTTCATCACGGCTCAATTTTGTCATGGTGTTAGGGGCAATTCCTGCTGCTTTCCGCAAGTTTGCCTTACTCATCTTCTTGTCGATCAACAGTTTCCAAAGTCTGTTGTATGAAACAGCCATTTGCTTTTCCTCCAGGGTATGAAAGCTTCTCCCTTGGATTTCCCACGGCTTTTGTAGACATTGTACTGATTTTTGCACCGTGGACTGCAAAAGGCGGCGTTGGACCGGCTGCCCAGGAACACCTTCTGGCAGTGCTTGCACAGGCGCAAGGGCTGGTCACCGTC
>Ga0129309_1001141_pt1 | contig 14860 bp, 13 predicted proteins | sample L1105metagenome_FD_94439 | JGI IMG/M metagenome (GOLD analysis project Ga0129309, IMG submission 94439) | Ring-tailed lemur group fecal microbial communities from Wisconsin, USA - L1105 metagenome | ecosystem: Host-associated > Mammals > Digestive system > Large intestine > Fecal | place: USA...
CTGAGCAATCGGAGCCTGGTATCCTTCCGGTTTTGTTTCGATAAATTCGGTTGCCTGCGCAATTCTCGCTGCTCTTTTGATCTGTTCTTCCGGTGCATCTTCCGCACCAAATCTTAAGTTTGATTCAATCGTTCCAGAGAAGAGCAGACCTTTCTGCGGAACATATCCGATATTTCTTCTCAGATCACCGAGATCAATCTGACGAATATCCGTTCCATCAATCTTAATTGCACCTTCCGTAACATCAAATAACCTTGGAATCAACTGTACCAGAGTTGATTTTCCGCTTCCGGTACTTCCAATCAGGGCTGTCGTCCTTCCTGCTTCTGCCGTGAAATTCACATTCTGGATGACCGGCTCATCTGCATCCGGATATTGGAATGCAACATGATCAAATTCTATCTTTCCCTGTCCCTGCATCTGCATCGGATTTTCAGTATTGGTGATCAATGTCTCTGATTCGAGTACTTCATCAATACGTTCCGCTGCAACGGAAGCTCTTGGAAGCATGATCGATATCATCGTCAACATCAAAAATGCCATGATGATCTGCATCGTATAAGTAATAAATGCCATCATGTCTCCAACCTGGAGCGTTCCTGCATCGACGCCGTGTGAACCGGCCCAAATGATCAGCACGGATACACCATTCATAATAAACATCATTGTCGGCATCATAAAAGCCATTACCCGTGAAGTAAATAACTGCGTCTTCATCAGGTCTTTGTTCGCACCATCAAATCGTTTTTCTTCATATCTTTCCCGGCTGAATGCACGGATGACCGGAATACCGGTTAAGATTTCACGTGCCACAAGGTTCACACGATCAACCAGATCCTGCATCATCTTAAACTTTGGCATCGCTGCTGACATCAGCAATAAGACGATTCCCATGAGGAGAACTACTGCCAGTGCAATAATCCAGACCATGGATGTATCCGTATTCATTACCTTAATAATACCGCCAATGCCCATGATCGGTGCATAGAGTACCATTCGGAATAAAATTACCATAACCATCTGTATCTGCTGAACATCATTGGTACATCGTGTAATCAGCGATGCCGTCGAAAACTGATTGATTTCTTCATTTGAGAAAGAGACAACTTTTCGGAAAATCTGATCTCTCAATTCCTTACTCGTAACTGCAGCCATACGGGAAGCAACGAATGTGACTAATATCGCCAGAATCATACTTCCAAAAGAAAGACCGATCATGTAAGTTCCTGTCCTCTTTAGATAATTCATCTGATATTCATCCATATCAATCCCAATTGCATCATATTCCTGCTGAATCAATGCAATTGCCATAGAATCACCCATGACGTCTTTCAAGTCATCAAAATCTTCTTCACTGACTTTTGCCATCATTGCAGCATATTCACTGTCAGCTCCGGATCCGGACTGCTGTGCCTGTTGTGCCATCATCTGTATCAGATTAATTTCTGCATCGGTAACCGTTTCCGTCAGTTCATCCATCGATGCTTTATCAAGATCGTCATAGTCCAGAACATACAGATCACTCTTGCCAAGCAGCGGATACATCTCCTCCAATTCCTGATCAGAACCCTTTTTCTTTAACTGATATGCGTCCTTGATCAACGACTGATCTTCCTTCTCTGTCACCGCCAGCAGCGCCTGAAATGTTTCAGGTCTTACCGCCTCAGGAATCGTACGCTCAATTCCTTTGTACTGAATACCTACGTCGACGATATTAGAAGTATACTGCGGAAGCGTCAACTCGCAATATGCCTGACCAATCAATAAAAGAACAATGATCAGCATCATATACCATCGTTTTTTTGCAAATTTTAAGATTCTAATCATCTTTATTCATTACCTCCTTTTCCATCAAATCCGCCAGTTCGACAAAAAGATCGATCAACTGTCCCGTTTTCTCTTCGCCAAACTGTTCAAATACTCTGCTCATAATTACATGCCTCTTTTGAAAGGACTCTCTTAAAACCGTATCTCCTTTTTCCGTTAATGCAAGCTGCGTCACTCTGCGATCCAGCTCATCCGGTATCTGTCTGACATATCCTTTTATAGAAAGATTTCGAACCATCTTAGAAGCTGCAGGCAAAGTCGCACCCATATGCTTTGCAACATCCGACGTTGATGCTGACATCATCTTGCCGCTCTTTTTTTCACGAGATCTCTCGGCAATGGTAACTAAAACTACGAATTCCGCATCCGTCAGTTCTTCATTTGTCCTCAGTCTGGCATGAAACAGCTTCATCTTATGCGTCAGACACATCATTTCCTTTGTATATTCTTTTTTCATGCTCCATCTTCCTTTCTCATTCTTCGAAAATTATTAACTTATTCAACAATTAACTAAGTTAATAATTAATTATAGGCATCTTAATCATAAAGTCAACATGCTGTCATCGATTTTATACTTTTTTTATAAACTAAAAAGAAACAAAGCATCCCATTTGAAACCATATCATCAAATGGAATGCTTTTTCCTTTATCTAATCGTAAAATACCTCATCCAGAATCAGCCCACACGCCGGAGCTGTCCGACCGGCATTTTCTCTTCTCTTACTCTCCAGAATTCCAGGCAATTCGTCCGGCTGCATCTCGCCGGTACCAATTTCCAGCAAAGTCCCTGTCAAAATTCTTACCATATGAAATAAGAAACCATCTCCTTCGTAGAGAAATCTTATTTCATGGCCTGTTTTTTCTATCTCAAGTCTCTTTATCGTCCGCACTGTCGACTTCTTCTTTATCTTCCTCCCACAAAAACTCTGAAAATCATGCGTGCCCATCAAAAGATTCGCAGCCTTCCTCATCTTTTCCAGATCAACCGGTCCGATAAATGGATAAAGATACTTTCGTTCAAAGACATTATGTTCCGTACTGTTCCATACCCGATAGATGTATCGCTTGCCAACTACATTCAGACGGCTGTGAAATCGCTCCGATACCTCTTTTACTTCCGTAACCGCAATATCGAGCGGAAGATATTCATTCAGATATTCCTTTATCTCATCAACAGACATCTCACATTCTGTCTTAAAATTCGCTACCTGAGCTCTCGCATGTACACCTGCATCCGTTCGTCCTGAGCCATTGATCTCGACATGATGTCCTGTCATCTTCGTCAATACCTGTTCAATCTTTCCCTGTATTGTCTGATCGGTCGTCTTCTGCCTCTGCCACCCCTGATAGCGGGTGCCGTCATAACTGATCTTCAGTCGGATATTTCTCATATTATCTGCCCTTCTTATAATCTAAAGCCGCTTCAATAAAGCCTTTAAATAATGGGTGTGCTTTATTCGGTCTTGATTTAAATTCCGGATGTGCCTGCGTTGCAATAAACCATGGATGAGAAGGGATTTCGATAATCTCTACAATTCTTTCATCCGGTGACAGCCCGGATAATCTCATTCCATGTTCTGTAAAATCATCTCTGTATTCGTTATTTACTTCATAACGATGTCTGTGACGCTCATGAATCTCTTTCTGACCGTAAAGTTCCATCGCTTTTGAACCGTCCGCCAGAACACAAGGATAAGATCCCAGTCTCAGCGTTCCTCCCAAATCTGTAACTCCATCCTGATCCGGCATAATGTGGATTACCGGATGTGTCGTCGTCTTGCTGAATTCATGACTGTGAGCATCCTTCCAACCGATAACATTACGTGCATATTCAACCAGTGTCAGCTGCATACCGAGACAAAGTCCCAAATATGGTACCTGATTCTCTCTTGCATATTGAATCGCCGTAATCATTCCTTCAATTCCGCGATCGCCAAATCCTCCGGGAACAATAATCGCATCAACATCTTTCAGTACATCATGTACATTATAGGAACTGATCCGTTCTGAATCAACCCAGTGAATCTCAACATCCGTTTCATTTGCCACTCCGCCATGCTTTAATGACTCTACGACACTGATATATGCATCATGAAGACTGACATACTTGCCAACCAGTGCAACATGAACTTTATGCTTTGGATTCTTCCAACGGTTGATCATATCGATCCATCCTTCCAGCTTTGGCTCCGGGCATGGAAGATTCAGACATTCGCATGCAACCTGTGCCAGCTTTTCTTCTTCCATCATAAGCGGCACTTCATACAGTACTTCCGCATCCAGATTCTGAATAACGTGACTGAATGGTACATTACAAAAACGGGAAATCTTGCTTCGAATACCGTCATTCAGCGGATAATCAGAGCGGCAGACCAAAATATCCGGTTGAATGCCCATTCCCTGAAGATCCTTTACACTCGCCTGTGTCGGCTTTGTCTTTAATTCTTTTGATGCTTTTAAATAAGGAATCAAAGTAACATGAATCAAGATGCAATTCTCTCTGCCGACTTCATGCTGAAACTGCCTTAAGGCTTCTAAGAACGGCTGACTTTCAATATCTCCGACGGTACCTCCGATCTCAATAATTGCAACTTCCTGCTTCGTCTCCTCCGCATTCCCGCGGTAAAAACGACTTTTAATCTCATCCGTGATATGTGGGATCACCTGTACCGTATTCCCGCCAAAATCTCCCCGACGTTCCTTTGAAAGTACGCTCCAATATACTTTTCCGGTTGTTACATTCGACTTTTTATCCAAACCTTCATCGATAAATCTTTCATAATGTCCTAAATCCAGATCTGTCTCTGCGCCATCATCTGTAACAAATACCTCTCCATGCTGAATCGGATTCATCGTCCCCGGATCAATATTAATATATGGATCAAACTTCTGGCTCGTAATCTTATAACCTCTGGCTTTCAATAAACGACCAAGGGAAGCAGCCGTAATCCCCTTTCCGAGTCCTGATACTACTCCGCCTGTTACAAACACGTACTTTACTGGCATGACTTATCCTCCTATTTCTATTCATAACATGTATTTTTGAAATATTCTCTTCTTAAAACTTCAATATAACACATTATACATGGAATAATTCTCATTTTCCAGTATTTTTATTTAACCAATCCTTCATTTTATTAAAATATATATCATAATTTCTTAATTTTATTAAATTATGAAAGAGAAACTGCGTCAAAACCTTTTCGTTTGAAAAATATCGAAATATGCCTTGAATGGAATTGCGTTGTATATCATTAACAATGAGGTATCATCTCTGAATTCTGATTAACAAATTGGGGATTGTTCTATTAGAGCATAGAATTCCAGATGATTATCTGTAATAAAAAGGAGGTTCTAACGCTTTCCCTTTCACATAAACAATCATATCATACAATAATTTCCAATTCAAGTACTAAATTACATTTTTTTCAATTTTTTCAAGATTTTGGCAATCGGAAGCCCGACAACATTATAATAATCTCCTTCAATCCCTTTAATAAATGCCGCTGCTTTCCCCTGTATCCCATAAGCACCTGCTTTATCCAAAGGCTCACCGCTTGCCACATATTGTTCGATTTCTTCTTCCGTCATCGGATAAAATTCTACCATCGTTTCCTCATAAAAAGTATTTCTGCTCTTATCGCTGATCAAGGTAACTCCCGTATATACAGAATGCTTCTTCCCACTTAACATTCGAAGCATGTTTACGGCATCCTCCTCATTCTTCGGTTTACCAAGTACTTTTCCTCCATATGCAACTACGGTATCCGCTCCAAGCACGATTTTCTGCTCTCCCTTCACCTTTTTAAAAACATCTTCTGCCTTCTGCCCGGATAGTTCCATCACAATATCAGAAGGGACCTGCTTTGTGATCACTTCTTCCACATCACTTGGAAATACACAAAAGTCAAGTCCCACCTGTTCTAATATTTCTTTTCTTCTCGGTGATCCCGAGGCTAAAATAATTCTGCTCATCTTTGTTCCCTGCCTTTCAAAGGCTATTGTAACAAATCATGCACAAAATGTCATTTCACTTTTGACAAAACCAGAAGATATTCGCTGCACTCCGTCCCCTCTTCCGAAGTGCCTTCATAATACGTATAATCATTGAGCTTTGTCAGATTCCACGCATATCCCCCTTTCACCCCTTTCTCCGTTTTGGATATGCATGTTAATTCATCAATCAATTCCTGTGCTTTCCCGCTGTCCATTCCTGCATAGATCATCATATCCTTTATCGACTGCTCGCTGCTCGTGATCAATCTGCCTTCTTTCCTGGCATCATAAACCGGAAGATACAAAATCAGCTGCTTCACTTTGCTCCGATCGGCAATCAACTCCGCTTTGATCAACATGCCCCGTTCTTCATACAGCTTCTCCTGATCCCGATCCGCAGGATAACAGCGGATTCCCTTTTCACAGCTTTCTGCCATAACATCGCTGATCTTCCATCCCATCTCTTCGACAGAATTCATCATATCATCAAGATATTCCCATTCGATTGCATAAGAACGGCAAAAATCAAATGTCATTTCTCCGTCATGATAACCTACAGAAATATGCTGAAAGGCCTGATCACTGTCAGGATAAGCAACCTTTATCTTTTTACCCGATCTCGTCTCAACTGTCTCTTCATAATTGCATTCTGTCTCCCGCATCCAGTCACAGAGTCCTTCCAGGCCGGCTTTCTCCAATTCCCGGCTAAAGTCAGATTCCGACAGACGATATGGCAATATCTTACTCAATTTCTGATGCTTGTCACAATAAATTAAGAGCAGATTGCCATCTGTCTCATAGGAAAATTCTGTTTCTTCCGCTGAATAATCATAACAATCATCCCCGGCTTCTAATTGTTTTTCATATTTCCGTGCAGCTTTACTGTATCTTATATGATATGTCAACTCCAGCCGATCTTCATAAGGCTGCCGTCGATCTCCTTTTTCCCACTCCTCATAACTTTGTGTTAACTCTTCAGCAATTTCCTCCCTCTCCACATCCATCTTTTGGTATTTCGCCAACGTATCATAAATGTTCAAAACACGGTCAATATATGCTTTCTTCTCACCCTTTTTCCAGCTTTCCGTCTTTCTGTTTTGAGGATCTGTATCCGTTTGTCCGATCGTCTCTTCGATACCCGAATCTGAAACTGTAAAAAAGAAAAATATCACTAATAACATCACCGCAATCGACATCGTTATTCTCCGCATTCTGTTGCGTAACTTTTTGTCCCTTAATCTCCGAAATCCTGCCATCAATATCCCCTCCTTCTCATCAGACGATTCACTGTCACGGCAAATATTGCAGTGAAGAAAACAGTTCCGGCAAGGAACATTCCTTTCCCGCCAATCCCCCGATAATAGATCAGATTCATGAAAATTCCCATTCCAATGCAGCATCCAAGTCCTGTCAGAATCACATAACGAATCCATAAAGCAGAAAAAATTCCCTCTGATTTTTGATCCGACATCCCGTGAAAATATCGATATGCCAACGCTGTACATCCAAGAATCACGATCAGAATCAAAATCACCTGATCAATCCGAACACAATAGCTTTGTATGAAAAAACACGAACCATCCATATATCCATTTCCATACAAATATTCCGCATCTTCCGTTCCATTATGAACAACCATTAAAAAATATCTTTCTAAGCTTTCAAAAATCTTTGAAATCCATGTCTCATCGCTCCCATATCTCAGGATTCGATAAACAACTTGGCTGATATAAAGGGGACTGTATAAAATGCCCATTCCGGACATAGCAGCAATCAAATTATTTCTGCAGATAATCTGCATAAGAAAGAATAAACTATAGCAGGCAGTTGCCCATAACCAGATCATGAAAAAGAGCTTCACATATTGAACCGGTGCCTCCGCCGACAGCAACACTTTCCAGCTGACATCTGTCAGATACCGGGCATAAATCCAGTTACGGTTTTGATAATAAAGAGCCATTGCCCCACACGCAAACACAGCATGCGGAATCGTGTAGGCGATCATCCCACGAAACCATTGATGCCAGAAAATTTCTTTTCGGGAAAGCGGAAGGCTGCAGATCCATTCTTTCGTTTCTTTTGCTTTCATATCCCGAAATAACAAAATACTTATCACAATGATTCCTGCAATCATCAACAGGTACCACGCCTGGGTTCTGCCCATAAAATTTGAATATACCGACGAAACAGAGGTTCCATAATATTCGGCTCCGGGATATGATCCTTTTAAAAACTGATAAAGCTCTTCTCTGGAACTTTGAATATCATCTGCAAACATGGAAATCTGAGAAATGCTGATTGCCGTCATAATGATCGTAATGATATTCAGCCAGTAATTCTCTCTTGCCCATAAATATTTTTTTCTCATACGTCAGCCTCCTCTCTCCGTATCCCATGCCTGAAAATACTATGTCTCTTACGATACAGACATACACAGACTGCCATAGCTGCCACACTCAGTACAACAATCATTACGCCTGTCTGCGGATGACCTTTCCATATGCCATTCAGGGCATAGTATCCAAAACAGTTCAAACGAATATCTACCATATCTCCATCCAGCGATACACAATCTATATAATTCAACATAACATCCCGGTTATCATTCAAAAGCATGAACACGACTTCATTGATCACGGAGAATATCGCCATCCATGCTCCTGCTGTTCCATATATCAGAGATAATGGTTTTGTTTTCGGAAGTTTCTCACAATTTTTCAAACTTTCTCTGACCATAAGAAATACCGCCGCAAGAATAAGCATCGTAAACAGCAGATAGAGCCATCCATATTGATCCGCCTGCCAACCGGATAAGAATAATTCCGTCTCATCCGGTCTGCCATATTGCATAAGCAATTTGTAATATTCCTCTACTGTCTGATGTGAGTTTAAAAATGTATCCCATGCATTATGAATGACCGCATACAAACCGATCCCCTTATCATGAAAATATAAAATCTTCCATTTCGAAAGTTCTTCGAAAAAGATGACCGTAATCCCGATCATTCCAACAAATATCGCTGACGCTCTGCGGCTGTTCTTTACTCTCGTCTGCATCCACATAAAAAGGGTTACAGCTCCAATATCAGCAAGAATATATGCGATGATACTCAAAATCATCCATCCTGCTTTTATCTCTTTTAAATATGAAATACTGGTTATGTACAATATTAACAATGCCATAATCCAGGAACCGATCATCATTCCGACTGATGCAATCCATTGACATTTCCACAGGGATGAGCGTGAGATTGGCAGCACGTAGACAAATTCACCTTCCCACTGATCCTTTATAAAATGAAAATATCTCTCACATACGAAAATTCCCGCTATTCCAATCAAACTACTAAGTCGTGTCATATAGCCTGTTACAAGATACAATACATTCTCCAGCCGCTGACCTCGATATGCCCAGTCGATCATCGTAATATACACAAATGCAAAGATCAGGCTGACCGCAAGAATGGCTATATTCTGCCGCAAATAATATCTTCTCATGCTCCCTCCTGTCTCCGATTCTCATACAAAAAGATCTCCTCTAATGAAATCGGTATCTCTTCAATCAATTCGGCACCTGCCATCCTCAGTGCTTCTTCTTTCTCCTCATCAAAATGTTTCCACACAATCGTATAAATGCTTCCTACATTCGAATAATGCAAAACACCTTTCCACTGATCAAAGCCGTGTGGAACTCCCTTTCTCATAACCGCCTGGATCTTCGTGACCGTTTCTTTCATCTCATCCACGCTTCCATGGCCGGTAATCTTTCCATCCTGAATCATCGTTATACTGTCACAGAAATTCTCCAGTTCCTCCAAATGGTGTGATGTAATGAATACCGTCATCTCCCGCTCTTCTACTTCCTGAATAATAAAATCCATTACCTGTCTTTTCGCAATCACATCCAGCCCTTCTGTCGGCTCATCCAGAATCAGAACATCCGGATGAATCGAAAGGTTAAGAATAATCGCCAATCGCATCTTCTGACCTTTGGAAAGCTGCTTGATCAGCATTCGGTCATCCAGATCCATTGCTTCATTATAATCATTAAAATCTTCTCTTACAAAACCCGGATATAATTCTTCATATAAATCTACCATCTCATAGATTCGATAGTTTGGAAAATATTCGTTCCGGTCTGCCACATATCCGATCCTGCTTTTGATGTTCGGATTGTCATATATCTCCTCTCCGCATACACGAATGCTGCCACGGTCTTGTTGATAGATTCGGGTCAGACATTTGATCAACGTCGTCTTGCCCGATCCATTTCTCCCAATCAGACCATGAATACTTCCCTTTTCAACCTGCAACGACAGGTCCTTTAACACCGGATTCTGCCCATATCCTTTATACAAATTCTTAATCTCAATCATGATTATCCCTCCCTTATCTCTTCACATAACGCTTCTACTAATTCTATAATGCCTTTTTTATCCATTCCTGAATAAAGGAGTTCCATCACCAGCGGTTTCAACTGTCTGCTCAATTCCTCTACCTTCTGACTGTTATCGATCTTCGGTTTTTTATCAGCCACAAATGCACCTTTGCCTCGTATTGTCACAATCACTTTCTCCTGTTCTAAAATGCTATATGCCTTTTGTACCGTATTCGGAGTCACATTCAGATCTCTTGCCATATTTCTTACAGACGGAAGATGATCGCCGGGCTTTAAATATTCTTTCATAATATTTTCCTTTATCTTACGGATCAGCTGCTCATAAATCGGCACGCTGCTTAGAATGTCTAATTGAAACATCTTTTCCCTCCTTCCGTGTCAACTGTATTACTACGAATGATACAGTTATCATATCATTTATCAACATCGGTGTCAATATTTATCATTTTTGTTGTTATAGGAAATTCAAAGAAATTTCCTATAGCAACAAAAAAAAGAGATACAACATTTATTGTATCTCTCATTAGGAGCTGGGATAGCAGGATTCGAACCTGCACATACTGGAATCAGAATCCAGGGCCTTACCATTTGGCGATATCCCAACGTTATTCAATTGTCTCAGCGGCTTATTACCGCCTCAACAATTACAAATTATACGCTAAAACAAATCATTTTGCAATACTTAATTTTGCATATATTTTTATGTTATATTCTGTCATTTTTTATACAAAATGCACATTTTATTTGATAATTCTACGAACGGATTTAATATCTTTGATATATACAGAAGAAATTTTAATTCCGCCCTGTGGGTATGGTTTTGAGTTGCTTGCATGGACAATTTTATTGTCGCCAATGTAAATAGCAACATGTCCGGAATAACAGATAATATCACCTGCTTTGCGATTTGCAAACTTTACTGACTTTCCGGCACTTCTCTGCTCAGAAGATGTTCTCGGAATTTTATATCCAAAGTGTTTGTATACCGACTGTGTAAATCCGGAACAATCTGTTCCATTTGTCAGGCTCGTTCCTCCATATTTGTATTTATTTCCTACAAATTTTTTGGCATAGTTTACTACATCTTTGCCGGTTGCTTTTGGTTTATTCTTAGAAAGATTCTTTGTCGGAATAAAATACTGCTTGTCACTCTTTTTAATGAGCGTCCAATTGCCGGAAGTTCCATAACAGGTGAGCTTTTTCCCTTTTTCATAAGATCCGCCGGAAGTCGATGCTGATGATGGTGTCTTCCGAATCGTAGTCTTTTTGGTCACATATCTGACATAAGGATCCTTCTTTGTCACAACAGGACGTTTTTCCGTCAGATTCGATGACAGAACATATCCGGTCATATCCTCATATGTAATCTTAGACCATTTTTTCGTTTCCTTAATAAATGTAACTTTCTTTTTCCATTTGATCTTACCCAATAATTTTGACTCTGAATCAGCTTTTTTATAAACTTTCATACTGTCCACTGCAACATAACGATATTCCGGTTCTTCTTCAACCAGAACTTCTTCCTCTACTTCAACGGATGCTGCCTGTTCAGCAGTCACTGTTGCTTCATCCGTCGTCTGAGATACTTCATCTGCAACTTCCTGAACCTGTTCTGTTAAATCCGTTATCTCATCCGCTCTGACGTCCTTCAAATTATATGAAGATAAAAAGCTGACACATAAAATAAAAATTAAACTAAGTGACAAATATCTTATGACTGTATTTTTCATAGTTCCCCCATTCCCATATTTGGTAAAATCAAATAAGTATTGCATTTTTGTTACATTATTTTGTCTGACTTTTAGATTATATCACATTTTTGTTACAAAAGAAAGAGCTTTGAGGATATTCCTCAAAGCTCCACGAAATTTGTCCTTATAAGGTCTTTAATAATTCATAAACTGCTTCTTCTGTCGCAAGTCCTTCTGAAAATGCACTTGCACTTCCGGTTGCCAGTCCCATTTTTAATGCATCTTCATACTGACCCGATTTTAAATATCCGGCAATAAATCCGGCCACCATGGAATCACCGGCTCCTACAGAATTCTTAACCGTTCCTTTTGGAGGTGCCGAAATAAATGTTTCACCATTTTCATCTACCAGAATTGCACCGTCGCCGGCCATTGAAATTAATACATTTCGTGCACCGCGCTTCTGCAATTCTTTGGCATATTTGATAATTTCATCGTTTGTCTTTAAAACAACGCCAAACATCTCTCCCAACTCATGATTATTCGGCTTAATCATAAATGGATGATATTTTAAAACATTTAACAATAAATCCTTTGTCGCATCTACAACGATCTTAATCTCTTTCTCCTGTAAACGAGCCATAATCTTCTCATAAATATCTTCCGGCAGTGTATTCGGGATGCTTCCGGCTAATACGAGGATATCTCCATCCTGAATTCCATCCAGCTTTTTATATAATTTCTCTAATTCATCATCATGGATCATCGGTCCCTGCCCGTTGATCTCACTTTCTTCCTGAGATTTGATCTTTACATTGATCCGGGACATCCCTTCCCTTAATTCAATAAAGTCAGATTCAACTCCCATCGCTGCAACACCATCCGAGATTTCACGACCCGTAAATCCTGCAATAAAGCCTAACGCAGTGCTTTTTATGCCCAGATTGTTCAATACGATGGATACGTTGATTCCTTTTCCTCCATAATAAATGTCTTCCTGAGCCGTACGATTTACCATGCCCAATGTCAAATTATCAACTTTTACAATATAATCAAGTGCCGGATTGAATGTAACCGTATAAATCATAACCTTCTACCTTTCTTTTAAACTACAATAATTGATGTTGCATCTTTATAGACAGTGTCGCTTAATTTGTCTGTAATAATTGAAGCACTTTCCAAACTCCCAAAAGAAACAGACGAATTCACTGAAAACTTAGAGCTGTCCGCCAAAACAAACGCATGATACGATTTTGACATTGCCAAACGCTTAATTCTGGCTTCTTCTATATCCGGAGTAGAATAACCTGCTTCCAAAGAAATTCCATTTACTCCAAAAAAGCCTTTTGTAAAATGAAAATTCTCAATGGATTTTTCTGCTTCCGATCCAACTACCGCTTCTGTGATCCTACGAATCTTTCCTGCAATTGTATAAGTTGTGAATCCGCGATGAACAAGTTTTAATGCAATTTCCATCGAATTCGTAATATAAATTGCTTTCTTTTCTTCGATATACGGAACCATGCTGGCGGTTGTTGTACCTGCATCAATATATACAAAGTCTTCCGGTTCGATCAGAGAAGCTGCATATCTCCCGATTGTATCTTTCTTTGTAGAATAAATCCTTTTTCGGATTTCGACCTGATCTTCATGCGTCACACGACTTTGACTCTCTAAATAAGTGGCTCCTCCATGAACTTTATTGAGCTTGCCCTTCTTCGCCAGCGCATTCAAATCACGGCGAATCGTAGATTCCGAAGTATTCAATTCCTTTGTCAGATCAATGACGGATACAGCCTTTCGATCTTCTAATGCTTTTAAAATATATTGATGACGTTCCTGAGTAAGCATGTTTTTCAACTCCTTTTTTATAATATATCATATTTATTTTTAAATTTCAAGCTTTTTCAGTCAAAATCAGTCAAAATCATTCAATCAAATCATTTTTACTTATCTATGATATCTTAGCCAAAAAAAGCTTCCGAAATAAATTCGAAAGCTTTTTTCTTACGTGGGTTAGAGGATTCGAACCCCCGGCCTTTTGGTCCGTAGCCAAACGCTCTATCCAGCTGAGCTAAACCCACATATTCATATTAAAATTTGCTTTAAGCAAACTGCCGGCGACCGGAATCGAACCGGTACGGGAGTATAAGTCCCGCAGGATTTTAAGTCCTGTGCGTCTGCCAGTTCCGCCACGCCGGCATCTGTAACCATTCGGTTACGATGGGACCAATAGGGTTCGAACCTATGACCCCCTGCTTGTAAGGCAGGTGCTCTCCCAGCTGAGCTATGATCCCATGTACTTATTATAACATGAAAATATTAAATTTTCAACCGACCCAGAAGGGACTCGAACCCTCGACCTCCGCCGTGACAGGGCGGCGCTCTAACCAACTGAGCCACTAGGCCAAATTCCTTTATATCAATTATCTTCAGTGATGAGTGGACCTTCAGGGACTCGAACCCGGGACCGATCGGTTATGAGCCGATTGCTCTCACCAACTGAGCTAAAGGTCCTTAAAAGGAAGAGCCGACGATCGGACTTGAACCGATAACCTGCTGATTACAAATCAGCTGCTCTGCCAATTGAGCCACGACGGCTTATTAACTACTTTAACAGCAATTAATGATGACTCCTACGGGAATCGAACCCGTGTTACCGCCGTGAAAGGGCGATGTCTTAACCGCTTGACCAAGGAGCCATAGAAAACTCCCCGAGTAGGACTCGAACCTACGACAACGCGGTTAACAGCCGCGCGCTCTACCGACTGAGCTATCGAGGAATATGAAATATACCTTAAAAACCGCATACAGATGATAACGCTCCCATCCAAACCTTTCTTTTGATCTCTCACAGCCATTCCGGTCAAGACCTCGACCGATTAGTAATGGTCAGCTCCATGCATTGCTGCACTTCCACCTCCATCCTATCTACCTCGTCGTCTTC
>Ga0129309_1001145_pt1 | contig 14847 bp, 18 predicted proteins | sample L1105metagenome_FD_94439 | JGI IMG/M metagenome (GOLD analysis project Ga0129309, IMG submission 94439) | Ring-tailed lemur group fecal microbial communities from Wisconsin, USA - L1105 metagenome | ecosystem: Host-associated > Mammals > Digestive system > Large intestine > Fecal | place: USA...
TCAGGCCGCTCTGCATCCACTTGATCTTCCGGCTGGAATACAAAAGCAGGTGATGGAATCCCACCGAAAGGAGAAAAGAAATCCCGACCAGAAGAAGAACGCCCACGGCCGAAAATCGGAACGTATTGCCCAGCGCCAGCCGGAACGTGCCGGAATTCCAAAGATCCCGGTAGTTGGCAAGCCCCGAAAAGCCCCCGCTTTTGGCGGTCATGGAGTAATAGACGCACAAGGCCAGCGGGCAGAGAAATACAAATAAAAATCCAATCAGCTGCGGCAGGCAAAACCATAATCCCGTGCGCGACAGCCTTGCTTTTAACGTGTTTCGCCCCATATTTTCCTCCTTCTGCCGGGATGCCCCGCCAGGGAATGCGGGTTTTCTGCAAGATATGATATTTTAATCATACGAAATTTTTTCGATATTGTGTATCCGCAGAATCGATAAAAAATGCGGGGAAAGTTTATGGACCTTTTTTGCGGATTTTTGTAGGAAAGTTACTGTTATAAGGTTTTATATCAGATTTTTTGCAGCCTTGACCGGCGGACAAAGCAGTTGAAAAGAGCGTGAAAAACCATGGATTTTCTTTTTTGAGGCAGATTTTTGCAGAGAAGGCGCGTTTGATATATGGAATAAATTGTAAAATTTTCGGACCGCGATGAGAACCGATTCCTGCTTTTTCGACATTTGGCCGCCGCGCGATTGTCGAAACGTTGGAAAAGGGCGCAAAATCAGGCAAAATACGGCGACGAAGCGATCAAAATAGCGCACAAACTTCATGGAAAAAGTTCATGCAGTCCATTCATTGTCAGCCCCAGGGAAAACGTGATAGTATTTGGATAGACAAAATGTTGCGGGAAAAACGTTTTTGGAGGAATCATCGACATGCAAGCTACAAGAAAGGTCATAATCGCAGACGAAAGCCGGGAATTTGCCGTTCCCTGTGCAAGTTTGTTAAAAAGTTTTGGAGTAGAAGCCGTTTTGGTGCCGAAGGATGGAGAAGCGTTGTATGAGGCAATTGTTGCGCAGAAGCCGCAGGCTGTTTTATGCGATGTGTTCATGCCTCACAGCGACGCGATTGGCGTGATGAAACGGGTGCGGGAAGAGGATGATCTGCCGCAGCCGCAGTTTATGGTTCTTTCCGGATTCGACAACGTCATGCTGCAAAACGAGGTCATGCAGTCCGGGGCACGGTACTATTTTCTAAAGCCCTTTGATCCGGAGGTGCTGGCCGAGCGGATTGTGCAGCTGTTGGGCAGCGCGTCGGAAGAAAACGGCAAAAATGTCAAGACGATACCGCTGGGTGCCGGTGGACAGGATATGGAATTAATGGTGACGGAAATGATTCATCAAATCGGGGTTCCGGCCCACATCAAAGGCTATCATTATCTGCGGGAGGCAATTTTGCTGTCGGTAGAAGACCCGGAGGTAATGAATGCAGTGACCAAGGTGCTGTACCCCACAGTCGCCAAGAAATTCGGAACCACCCCTTCACGGGTGGAGCGGGCCATCCGCCACGCCATCGAAGTGGCATGGGATCGAGGGGATGTGGATACGCTCAACTCCTATTTTGGCTATACCATCCACAATTCCCGCGGAAAGCCCACAAACAGCGAATTTATCGCCATGCTCAGCGATAAGATCCGCCTGACGCTCAAGGTTTCTTAAAAAAGCCGGGCCCGGTGCGGCAGAACGAACGGAAATATCCCAAAAGGCATAGAGATTTTTATGGCAGGGGCGGCAGCGCCCCTGCCTTTTTGTATGGATTTCTTGTTCTGTAAAAATTTTCGTATGGCGGGCTGTTTGGGGTATTTGCCGGATGCGCCGCTGGTTTAAAAGCGAAAGAACCGGGACCTTTTTGCGGTGGATTTTCAAAGGAAAAAGAAAAGATCCAGGCAATAAATGGATAAAAAGCACTATTTTATATTGAAAAATGTAAAATTTTTAGATATAATAACAATATAGCTGGGAGAAAACGGAAGCGAGGAGGTTGGATGATGTTTTGCTTCACGCTGGCGCTGGAAGAAGAGCAGGAGAATAAATTGGAAGAGCTTTACAACCGGTACCATCTGGACCTGATCCGTTTTGCCCATTCCATAGTAAAGTCTAGCGAGGAAGCAGAGGATATCGTTCAGGAGGCGTTTATCCGTATATTCCGCAACATCGCTAAAATAGAGAACTCGACGGATCGGGAAGCAAAAAATTTCATGCTGATTACAGTGCGCCGCTTATGCTATACCCATTTGGCGTGTAAGCGGCTGCACCTCACGGAACCCATTTCAGAGGAGGAGCGGGAACCGGAGGATGATCCGGTGTGGTCGCAGTTTTCGGTGAAGCATTTGCAAAGCAGAATGGTTTTTATTATAAAGGGCTTTTCGCAGCAAGAACAGCAGCTTTTGGTGTACGGAATCTTAAAAAAGTATACCTACAAGGAATTGGCGAATCTGTTTGGGATGAACGAAAAAACCGTTTCCGTTAAGCTTTCCCGCATCCGCAAAAAGCTGCGCCGGGCGCTGGAACGGGAGGGAGAATAGACAGAATGAACAGTGCGGATGAAAAGGTTTTTGAAGAGGCCTTATCCGGAGCGCTGGCAGATATCCAGTCAGATTGGGAGAATCCGGATGCGCTTTTGCTTGCCTGTAAAGATGCCCTGCCGCCGGATTACGTCCCTTCCCGCCGGTTTTCCCGAAAAATGCAGCGCCTGCTGCGCCGCTCAAAAAAACGGCGATTTGGTTTTTCCGGCGCAGGCAAACGCTGGATTCCCAGATTGGCAGTTGTTTTGTCGGTGGTATTGCTGAGCTTTGCGGCAGTTGACGCCGGAATCGGATTAAAAAGGCGAATCCATATTGATCAGTTTCCCCCACACGTCGTTCCTGCTGGAGGCCGCCGGCCAGAACAGCCTGCGGGAGGGGGATTTCAGCTGGGTGCATCTGCCTTCTTATGTGCCGCAGGGCTTTGAGGTGCAGGAGGTCAAAAGCAGCCCCAGATCGATTCTCATCGATTATCGGGATGGCGAAAAGGTTCTGTATATTTCCCAGCGATATATGGAAATTGACGGAAACGCCAGTATCCAGATTGACACGGAGGATGCCAAAACAGAATATCTGGATGTGAATGGGAACCGGGCGCTGTATGTGGAGAAAGAAGGATGGCGAAAGATTTATATTTTTGAAAACGACTGTTTTACCAAGATCCGTTCCAACGGGCTTTCCAAACGAAAGCTTTTAAAAGTGGCGAAAAGCCTGACTGATTTGGAATAACTTTTGCTTTGCAACGAGGGGGGAAGCGTGGGCTTCTCTTTGGTGCGGGCGCGGGAACTTTGCAGCGGAGAAAACAAGCACGGAGATTTCTCCGAATTTTGTAGGAAACTGTAACAAAGCTGCTTGAATCATGGTTTTCCTGATAAAAGGGCTTTGGAAAGCAAAGCTTGACACAACGCAGTTAAAAGGAAAAAATCTGTTGGGGAACGAGCTTTCCTGTCTGGGAAAATAAATGGCTTTCGCCCATGGCAAAATGGCAATGGGGATATCCGGAGATAGGCGGACGGCCTGCAAAGCGGTTCCGGAAAAGGATATGGCCGGGTGATAAAGGGGTTCCGTCCCGGCCCGGTCAAAGAAACACAGCAGGCTTTCGAAAGCTTGCTTTTTTTATCTGTTGGCGAGGAGGGTGGATGATGAAAGGAAAGAAATGGTGGAGCTTGTTGTTGGCAGCGTGCCTTTTGCTGGCGTTTTTGCCTGCCAGTGCAAAAGACGTACCCTGTTCTGTCTGCGGGCAGATACACGAAGGGGACTGTCCGGTAACGGCGGCAAGGGAAAAGATTGACGGGCTGCCCGCAACGGACGAGGTGGGGGCCATGAACCGGGAGAAGCAGGAACAGGCCAAAGAGCAGATGCGGCAGGCGGAAAACGCCTTTGCCGCATTGAATCCCGAACAGCAGGCGATGGTTGATTGGCAAAAGTTTTCGCTGTTACAGGCGTATTTTGCCGCGCATAATGTGCCGGAAACCATCGTGATTACACAGGATGGTACGGTGCTGGACCTGCAGGGAAAAACGGTTACCGGGCCGGCTGGAGCGCCGGCGGTTTGGGTTCGCGCAAAAAATGTAACCATCTGCAACGGCATCATACAGGGTGCCGCAGGCACGGCGGAGCAGGAGAGCGGGATCGGAATTCAAAATGACGGGACCAATCTGACACTGGGAGAGAATCTGAAAGTATACGGCGGCAGCGGTGCCCCTGCGGATACGGTTCTGCCGGCAGGAAACGGCGAGGCCGCTGTGAAAAACAGCGGGTCGATGGTCCTGTCCGGCGCGGCCTTAACCGGCGGCAGCGGCGGAGCGGAAACACCGCAGCAACCTCAAAAGGGCAACGGCGCCTCCGCTGCACATTTGCAGGTAGGGTCAAAATTGGAGCTTCGCAGCGGAACGCTGACCGGGGGCAGCGGCCATACCGGCGGCGCTGCGATTCAGATGGAAGCCGGTTCCTCTCTGATGGGTAAAACAGCCAGAGCAACCGGAGGGGCCGGGAGCATGGCCGGCGGCCATGCCATTGCAGTCAGCCAGGGTAATTTGGAAATCCAGGACGGATTTTATACCGGCGGCATGTCCTCCGCGGGAACCGGTGGAAATGGACTCGCCGTTTTGTCCGGTGAAGAATCGATCAAGCTGACCGGCGGCGTTTTTTCAGGCGGTGCGGGGCAGACGGCGGGAAATGCGGTCTCCACCACCGGGTCGGCCGCAGCTTTGTTAGGCGAGTTTTCGCATTATCAGCCTGCGGACGGCAGCGACGCGGTAGATGCCGGCCAGCCTGTTTTGCCAAAAGCCGTCCAGGTCAAAACGGTACTGCCGGTAGCCTATATTGGATCGACGCCGTACACCAGCCTGCAGCAGGCCGTACAGGACGCCGGGGACAAAGCAGTGATTGAGCTGGCGCAGGATCTTGCGTTGGATCAGCCGCTTGCCATGTCTGCCAAGGCGCTGACCTTAACCGGGAAAGATGGCGGATCTTATACCGTTTCCCGCAAAGATTCCTATTCCGGCAGCTTGGTATCGGTCGAATCCGGCGGACAGTTAACGCTAAAAAATATCATACTGGACGGCGGCGCGATTTGGAGCGCCGAAACGTCCGTACTACGCCGGCAAAACGGCGGGGCAAAATCCCAATCTCCGCTGGCGGTGGTTCAGAGCGGGACTTTGGTTTTGGATGCCGGAGCGGCGCTGCAAAACAACGACAATGAGAAGGCGGAGAAACCGGCGGCCGGCGGTGTAATGGTATTGGAAGGGACACTGGTACTGACCGCAGACGCAGCGGTCCGGGATAACCGTGCGGCAGCCAATGCAGGCGGCATTTATCTGGACGCAAGTGTGCTGCGGATGGAAGCAAACGCGTCTGTCTGCCATAACAGTGCCGTCGCCGGGAGTGAACAAAGCGTGATGTCCTGCGTAGGCGGCGTGCAGGCGGTGGCCGATTCTCAAATCCTGCTGGGCGGCAGTGCCCGGATCTTTGAGAACGCAGGAACCGGCGGGGGCGTCACCCTGTCGGACCGTGCGGTTTTGACTGTTTCGGACAACGGTTCCATCAGCGGAAACCGCGCCGTGATAGGTACGCTGGCGGGGAAGGCTGTTCATACGGGCGGCGGCGTATCCGCTGAACGGGCAGAATCGGTGCAGGTGGAAGGTGCGGCGGTGATTTGGGACAATTTTGTGGAAGACGCCGCCGGCAAACGGATTTCATACAATAACCTTCTTTATCTGGAACAAAGCGAAACAGCGGGCGCTCCGGTGTCCGTAACCGGGGCTTTGGATGCAGCCGCGAAGATTGGCGTGGGGCGCTATCGCCTGACTGGGGAGATGGGCTTTCTTCCGGTCTCCGGCGCTGCGGTGTTATTTTCCAGCGAGCAGGCGGCGTTGGCGGGAAAGGCTGCCTTCGCCTGTGATGACGGCAGCTTTGCCCTTTGGCAAGACGGCGCGCAGCTGTATGCAAAACCGGCGGTTTCCTATGATTTGACAGGAAAGGTCACCCGCGGTGAAAAACCTGCCGCAGGTGCAAAGGTAGCGTTCAAACGGGGAAGGAATGTGATAGCGGCCGGGGTGGTGCAAGACGACGGAAGCTATGGGATCGAAACCATTTCGCCGGGGTTGTACCAGATGGTCGTTTCCCTGGCAGATGGGTCGCTGACCATGACCAGCATGGTATGTCTCACGGATCAGACAAAACGCTGGGATGTGGTGCTGCCGCAGAGCAATACCAGCAGCGTGGTCCAGGTTCTGACCGACACGGAATGGATCGTCGGCGGGCTGGACAGCATGTTCTCCCCGGATCTGGTAGGAGAAAACGCAGACTCAGCCGCCGGTGTGACGCAGAAAGATCTGGCCGCAGCGGCCAGTGGCGGTTCTGTTATTCTGACAATGACAGTGAAGGGCGAAGAGACCGCCTGTTTGGACTGCAAGGCCCTGACAGACCGCCTGAAATCCAAAAGAACGTTCCGACAGGAGCTGCTGTTTGATATTTCGGTGCAGAAACAGACTGTCGAAAACAAAAAGGTGACCGCCGCGCAGGTGAACTGCCTGCCGGAGTCAGTCGAAATCCATATCCCGATACCATCGTCTTTGCAGGGAAAGAAAGATTGGATTGCTTACCGGTTGCACGGCGGAAAACTGCAATCGCTCACGGCTTTGGAAAACAGGGATGGGGAATACCTGGAGGTTCATAGCGGGGAGTTGATTTTGCATCTGCGCCGTTTTTCGCCTTATGCCATTGGCTGGGAAAAGTCTGGCGGCGCCGGGGAGCAGGAGCCGGATGAACCGCAGAGCTTTGAAGAAAAGCAGGACGCTTTTTGGGAGAGTGTGGCAAACCAGATCAAGCGTGCCCAAAGCGGTGATACCATCACGGTAGACGCGGGCGATTTTACCGATATGAATTGGCGGGTCATGTCCGCTTTGCGTAATCATCCGGGCGTGGCGTTAAAAATCCGCTGGAATGGCGGTAAAACCCTTCTGATCCCGGCAGGAAAAGCGCAGCCGGACAACGGCTTGAGTTATGATTCGCTGTACCAGTTGGAAAAGCTTTATGCAGAGCCCGACGGACACCATAACGAGGGTTTATCCAAACCGGCGCCATCTTTGCCGGCCGTGCAGCCCAGTGCTTCTTCGGTTCCGCCTGTCGAAAGCTCCCTGCCCTTGGAGACTTCCTCATCCTCCTCGGAGCATGTGCCGGAAAGCCTGCCGGAGATCCCTTACGACCAGCCGGATCCTGCGCAGCCGGAAGAGGACCTGTTCCATATCAGTGTCGGCGTGATTTTGGCGGGTGCCGGTATCCTGACCGCGTTGATTGTCGGCATCTGGGCGGTGGCGTCTCATCGCCGCAGGAGAAGAGAGATCGAATAAAAACAGAGAAGATCCTCTGCCTTTGGCGGAGGATCTTCTGGCTTGGATTGCGGGAAACCACGGGATTTGATACAATAAAGAAAACAGGAGGAGGGAAACTGCCGTGCCGAAATCGACCAATCAAAAGAGAAAGCTGCTGTGCCTGATGCAAATTTTGCTGGAGCAGACCGATGAGGACCATTTCCTTCCTTTGGCCCGCCTGACGGAACTTTTGGCGCAGCAGGGGATAGAAGCGGAGCGAAAAAGTTTATATGACGATATGGAGCAGCTGCGTCAGTTCGGCGTGGATGTGGAGTTCGTAAAAGGGAGCGGCTATCATGTGCCGAACCGTACCTTTCAGCTGGCGGAGTTAAAATTGCTGGTGGATAGCGTGCAGGCGTCTAAATTCATCACCTGCAAAAAATCCATGGAGCTGATCAAAAAGCTGGAAAGCCTCACCAGCGTGCATCAGGCCAGGCAGCTGCAGCGTCAGGTATTTGTGGCGGGCCGGATTAAGGCGATGAATGAGAGCGTGTATTATAACATCGACCGGATCCACATGGCCATTGGCCAAAACCGCCAAATCGGATTTCGGTATTTTGAATATACGGTGGAAAAAAAGCGGCGGTTCCGTCATAACGGCGCCCAGTACCGCATCAGTCCCTTTGCCTTGGCGTGGGACGATGAAAATTACTATATGCTGGGATATGATGCCCAGGCGGGAATTTTAAAGCACTACCGGGTGGATAAAATGACCGAAATACAGCCGTTGGATGCGCCCAGGCAGGGTAATGAGCAGTTTCAAAAGCTGGATATGGCGGACTATTCCCGGAAGGTGTTTTCCATGTTCGGCGGCGAGGAGGAGATGGTCCGGCTGCGTTTTGAAAACCGGCTGATTGGCGTGGTGATGGATCGGTTCGGCAAAGACGTCACCGTTTTTCCAAAGGAGGACGGCTTTTTTGAAATCTATACCCGCGTGGTGCTGAGCCCCCAGTTTTACGGTTGGATCTTTGCCCTTGGCGAGGGGGTGCGCATCCTTTCACCAGAAACAGCGGTGCGGGGAATGATGGAACAGCTTTGCCGGGCACAGAAATGCTATGAGGTGGATAGCGATTCCCCCAAAAGGCGGTAAATCATTTGAAACGTGATGAAAAGCCCGCTGATTTTTAAAAAATCAGCGGGCTTTTCATCATATGCACAAAAAAAGAGGGGCCAAGGGTAGTTTCCGATAAGACAGTATGAGAACATTACTGGCATAGGGTAGCTGCCGTACAGGAGTGCGACAAGAAAAATTGGCGATACTTGGTTTTCACAACCAGGTATCGCCTTTTTCTATCTTTAACAGAATGTTTTAATCTTATTGGAGGTACATATGATGCAGGAACTGAACTATATCCGTTGCGGTGATTACTATATTCCCGATATTTGCTTACCGGAGGAAAACAGACCTATTGGTCGTTGGGGGCGTATGCACAGAGATTATATCAAGGAACATAACCCTATCCGCTTCAATGATCTGTGTCTTAGCGGTGAGCTGTGGACTTATTTGGCTGATTTGAACGAGCAGGCACAGAGCCGTCTTGAACTTATCATTGAGCAAATGAAAGCCGCTGAGGGCGTGACAGAGAAACTGAAAGCCGCCGATCAGATGGCATGGGTTGTCGCTATGAACAGCATCCGCCATCGAGCCGAGGAAATTATCCTCTGGGAACTGATCTATGGGGAGGATGAGGCATGAGAATCCTTGAAGAATTTTGGTATGGCAACATCGAGCCAACCGAGTATGACACATCCTCTTGCAAAGAATACAAAAAGCTACTGGAGCTGATTTGCAGAAACGAAGAAAAGCTCAAAGCCACTATGACGAACGAGCAGAAAGAACTGTTTGAGAAATACACCGATTGTGTGCGAGAGCATCAAACTAATACAGACTGCTTAATCTTTCAGAATGGCTTTAAGCTGGGCGCACGAATGATGTTAGAGGTCATGGAAGAATAAATTTGCATCACACATAAAATCAGGTGCCTATGCGGCTGCATAGGCACCTTTCCATTAATGCGCTTTCGCTTTGTGATTGGCAAGGGTTTTTCCTGCTTTACTCTTTGCGGACTTGGATGAGCCTTTAGACGCCAAAGTCTTACCGGCTTTGCCAACCTTACCACCGTGATGTACAGCCATCGCAGTCACCTCCCTCAATTAACCCTTCGGCGGGCAAGGATCGTTCCCGTGGCTGTCTGCGGACTGGATGCGTCCGTTCATACCGTGAACAACGAATTCGGTGCCCTGATTTCGGCTGATTTGTCTTCCTGCGTTTACGGCCTGTTCCTTGGTTGCAAAATGGCCGCTGGAACGCTGAGCGCCGCTACGCTTCACATCCCAACCTCCGTTGGGATTGTGAACGACATGATGAGAAGAACGTGCCATATTGATTACCCCCTATGTGCTTTCGGACAGCAGGTTGCACATCCGTCCGCATCAAAATAGATTTTCTTTGCCTGAGCAACAGCTTCCACTTCGCTTGCAAAATAGCCAACATACTGTGTGCTGCGGATGCCAAGCTGAGCTGCGTGCTCCTTGGTGTGGACTTCATGATGAAGTCCAGGATTCAAGGTCTGATTGTTGTTGATATAATAGTGTTTATACATAATTTTACTCCTTTCGGCTTGACGGGACAAGCCAGTCGTGATATTTTGGTAACGTACACATTTGGAACGAGCGGTTAATCTGTTGCAGCAGATTGCCGCTCTTTTTATTTGCGCATAAGGCATCACCTCCTTTAATGTTCGCATATTCGCCTGTTCGCTTCTTTCTAACACTTGGCCTGTATTTAAGGGAATCGGAAGATTCCCTTAAATTGAGTTTTTTAGTTGAATAGGGGGTGCATCAAATGTGATCATCTTCAGCGAGTTCAAGCGATAGCGCATAGCCTGTTTAGACACGCTGAATGCATCTGCCATGTCACAGATAATACTCTCTACCATGTAGTCACACGGAAGTGGGGATTTTGAGCCTAAGTTGCTGCTTCGCTTTTTGAACTCGTCTCGAACCACATTCTGCGGCATCAAGAACGCCGCTGCACACGCATTCGCCTGATACTCGATAAAATCCAGTGACGTTTTCAGACTTTTCTTCCCGTTTAATGCTCCCTGCGTTGTGCTGTGAATATAGTCGGGGGGATCACGGCGAAAACAGTTCTTGTGCAGAACTTGGTGAAACACTTCGTGCATCACGGTGAAGTTTTCACGCCCTCTATTATCCCCCTCAGTCAGAGTAGCATCGATGAGAATGCTCCCCTTGGAAAGATACAGCTTTGAAGGGAGCATACCTTCTCGATAGCAGGGTTCGGGCCACACCCATACATAGCCAGCATTGAAGGCGGTTGCGCCGAGAATAGACTGATCTGGAGTAATGTACTTCCAGTCGTAGTCAACACCCAGGCACTTTTCAATAACGGCATAGACGTCGATGGGCTTCGGCTTTTTTAAACGTTCAGGGTCAAACCGGGTCAGAAGCTTTTCGGCTTCGTTTTCCAACTGATGCGCAGAGTAGTTATAATGGATCACGCTTATTTCTTACCTCGCTCTTGTTCCTCCATCATCTCAATGACCTTCTGCCATACTTCACTGGAGGCATTGGTGTCACGTGCCATGCGAAGTGCAACACGGACATGCTCATTCCCCATGATGTACTCCGGCAAATCGGGAGATACCGTATTCTCCTTTTCGCCTGCGGCCAGATCAAACATGGTGTTGGTTTCTTCTTCGGACAGGCACAGAATACGGGCCAATTCATACAGCTTGTCTTTGTCAGGGGGATAGCGATTCCCCTTTTCAATGTCGCTCATGTATGCCGGTACAATCCCTAATTCGGCAGCCAGTCCACGTAGTGTCAGTCCACGGGATTTTCGCTTTTCAGCGATGAATTCTCCGAACTTGCCATTCATAGTCCTTTCCTCCTTGACAGGAATAAGCGTGTTCGCTAATTCCTAACACTATTATATGCAGCGGTCATGAAAAAGTCAACCACATTTTTTGAGAATTTTTTCAAAAGACTGCTTCACTACTTTCATTTCTTGATATCTTGTTATATAATTAAACCAGAAATCTAATTTTTAGATATTTGATTTATATAGGAAGGAAGATAAGCATGGCTGTATCCTATAAGAAGCTCTGGAAACTGTTGATTGACAGGGATATGACGAAAACGATGCTCCGTAAAGAAGCTGGAATTACAACCGCAGCACTTGCGAAACTTGGTAAGAATGAAAATGTCAACACTGAGGTGCTTGTGAAAATCTGCAACACTCTGAAGTGCGACATCTCCGATATTATGGAACTTACGGATGAAAGGGCAGGACAATAATGGAAAAAGCAAATTTTGGACAGATCGTTTCCTTTTTGTTTGGAATCGCAAATGACTGTCTCGTAGATACATATGATGTGGGTGATTACAGAAAGATTATTCTGCCTATGATGGTTATCCGCCGTTTTGACGCAGTTCTGGAATCCACCAAAGAGAAAGTTTTGAAAATGAAGGAACAGTTAGATGCTGCCGGTATTACCGACCAGGACGAAGCTCTGTGCAGCGTAGCGGGAGAAGCTTTTTGCAACAGCTCCCCCTATACTCTGTCGGATCTTAAATCCCGCACCAATCAGCAACAGTTGAAATCCGACTTTATTCTCTACCTGAACGGTTTTTCTCAGAATGTGCAGGATATTATCAAGCGCTTCGAATTCCGAAATCAGATTGATAAGCTCTCTGAGCATGACATTCTGGGCCTGCTGATCAGCAAGTTTACGGATTCTTCCGTGAATCTGTCCAATCGTCCGATTTGCGATACCAAGGGTAATGTAATTCAGCCTGCTCTGGACAACCACACTATGGGCACAGTGTTTGAAGAAGTGATCCGTAAATTCAACGAAGAAACCAACATTACCGATGCAGGACGCCACTTTACCCCTCGTGACATTGTGGAGCTGATTACCGATCTGGCCTTTGTGCCGGTTAAGGATAAAATTCAGAGTACCACCTACCGCATTTATGATGGAGCCTGTGGAACCGGCGGTATGCTGACGGTTGCCGAAGGCAGAGTTCAGGAAGTAGCTAAGGAATTCGGAAAGAATGTGTCCATTCATCTGTACGGGCAGGAGAACTCCGACGAAACTTATGCTATCGCCCGCAGTGACATGCTGGTTAAGGGTGAGGGTGTACAGGCAAACAATATCTTCTTCGGTTCCACTATCTCCAACGATGGTTTCTCTGGCGAAACCTTTGACTTTATGCTTTCCAATCCGCCTTTCGGTACACCTTGGAAAACAGACCTGAAGGCGTGGGGCGATATTAAGAAGGATGAGATTACTGATACCCGTTTCCGTGTGAACTATAAGGGTGAAGACTTTTCGCTGATTCCCGATATTGGAGATCCGCAGATGCTGTTCCTTGCCAATAACATCAGTAAGATGAAGAAGAACACAGCTCTGGGCAGTCGTATTGTGGAGGTGCATAACGGATCTTCTTTGTTTACCGGCAAAGCAGGCCAAGGTCCATCCAATCTGCGTCAGTATATTTTGGAACAGGATTTGCTGGAAGCCATTGTTGCAGTTCCTGAAAAGATGTTTTACAACACCCCCATTAGTACATATATCTGGATTCTTGCCAACAAGAAAGAAGATCGTCGTAAAGGAAAAGTGCAGCTGATTGATGCAACTTCTTTCAAGAAGCCGTTGCGTAAAAACCTTGGTGAGAAGAACTGTGAAATCGACAAGACCATCAGAGATTATATTCTGGAACTGTACATGGCGTTCGATCAGGCGGATGAGCGTTACAGCAAGGTGTTTGATAATTCTGAATTTGGGTATTGGGAAGTGCCGGTTTACACACCTCAGTATGACGAAAATGGTCAGCCAATTCTGGATAAGAAGGGTAAGCCGCTAAAGCCTAACACTGATAAAGAAATCATACCGTTTACTTATGAAGGCGGCATTGAAGCGTTTATCGAAAACGAAGTGAAGCCGTATGCACCTGATGTATTTGTCAAACCGGGCACAGAAAAAGTGGGTTATGAGCTTTCGTTCACGAAGTACTTCTATAAACCAGTGCAACTGCGTGCTTTGGAAGAAATCGCAATTGATATTCGTGCTATCGAAAGAGAAACGGACGGTCTTCTGAATGAGATTTTGGGAGGCTTATCATGAAAAAGTATAGCGAATATAAAGATATAGGTCTTCCATGGTACCCACAAGGAGTGCCTTCTCATTGGACTCTTATGCGTCACAAAAATGTTCTTGATGAGCATATGTTCTCCTGCGAAGTATCGCCTTGACTGCAAATTGCATGAGCGTACCAAAGAGAACGAAACGCCGGGGTGAGACTCCCGGGCAGGAACGACATTCGGGTAAAACGGCAAAACGTAAAGTGCGGCAAAGTGCCAACTTGACACTTTGGCAAAAACGCAAAAAACGAAAAAGTTGGGTAGCGTAGAGCAAGATTCTACCATGGGTCCAAATTTCGCCAACTGCTCATTTTGCCCCTCATGGAATCTTGTTGGGGAGTGCCTTCCCCAAACCCTGCTCTGTTCCGCAAAGCGGAAGCGATACGGCTAACGCCGATTTTCAATTTTCAAAAAACGAAGGAGGAACCGAATGGCAAAAACCTACAACACACCGAAGCGCAACCACATTGTAAAAACCCGTCTGGACGATGAAGAACACGCCGACTTTCTCCGTCGCTTGGAGATTTACGACATGAACCAATCAGAGTTCATCCGTGAAGCGATCTCCGGCACAACCATCAAACCGACCATCGTGGCAACGTTGGTCAGCGACGATCTGCTCGCTGCCGTTGGCAAGCTGACCGCCGAATACGGAAGAATCGGTAACAACCTCAATCAGATTGCCCGACACCTCAACGAATGGCGCAGTCCTTATCCTGCTATGGCGAAGGAACTGCAAGATGCTGCCGCTGATCTCGCCACTCTGAAATTTGAAGTGATGAAAAAGGTAGGTGATGCTGTTGGCAACGTTCAAGCATATAAGCTCTAAAAATGCTGACTACTCCGCTGCCGAAGCCTACCTCACTTTTGAGCATGACGAGTTCACTATGAAGCCCACCCTGGACGAAAACGGCAGGCTTATGCCATGGGTAAACTGGAAAAAAAACGGTTCGAGCTGCTGTGTGCGGAATATGAGAAGGAACAGGCGGAGCTGGAACAGCTGCTTGCCTCTGAGCAGGCGCAGCTGGACCAGTTTCATGAGGACACGGACCGTGCCAGCCACTTTCTGACGCTGGCACAGAAATATACGGATTTCACCGAGTTGACCGCCCCCATGCTTCATGAATTTGTGGAGAAAATTCTGGTCCATGCCCCGGACCGAAGCACCGGAGAACGGGTGCAGGAAATTGAGATTTACCTGAACTTTATCGGGAAGTTTGAAGTGCCCATGCCCGAACCCACCGAGGAAGAACTGGCTGCGGAGGAAAAGCGCCGCCA
>Ga0129309_1001150_pt1 | contig 14770 bp, 15 predicted proteins | sample L1105metagenome_FD_94439 | JGI IMG/M metagenome (GOLD analysis project Ga0129309, IMG submission 94439) | Ring-tailed lemur group fecal microbial communities from Wisconsin, USA - L1105 metagenome | ecosystem: Host-associated > Mammals > Digestive system > Large intestine > Fecal | place: USA...
AATCATTAAAAAGTTAAAAAATTCAAAATATATTTAAAGAAATGTTTTTTAAAAGGAGTTATACTAAAGCAAGATGATGAAAATGAAAATCATTATCAATACATATGTATTATAAAACATCTTTAAAAATATTTCAATTATTTTTTAAAAAGAGAGGAGAGATTTGTTATGAAAAGAAAATTAATTTTATTTTTGTGTTTAGCTTTAATTTTAACTGGAGTGACAGGTTGCAAGTCTAATGAAGTTAAAACAGAGGCTGATAGTAGTGAAACACAAGAAGAGAGTAAAGTTAGTGAAGAAACTACAAAAGAATATCCTGAAAGAACTATAGGTGGTACTGTTGCAGTTGTGGAGATGTTAGATTTATTGGGAGTTGAAATGATTGGAGTACCTGAAAGTAGGTATCCGTTGCCAGAAAGCTGTAAAGATGCAGAAAAGATAGGTAAACCTATGAATCCAGATATAGAGATAATAAAATCACTAAATCCGGATATGTTCATTTCTGTATCTTCTCTACAAGCAGATTTAGAGAAGAAATTAGAGAATAGTAATATACAATCAGTTTTTATTGAAAATGACTCTTATGATAATATATTAAGTTCAATGAAAAGGTTAGGAGAAATATATGGTAAAGAAAAAGAAGCTCAAGAGTTTATAGATGAAGTAAATTCAAAGGTACAAGAAATATTAAAAAATACAAAAGAAGGAGAAAAGCCAAGGGTTATGATTTTATTTGGTTCTCCAAAGAGCATTATGCTTGCAACAAAAAAGTCTTTTGTTGGAAGTTTGGTTAAGGAAATTGGAGCAGTAAATATAGCTGATGAAATAGGAGATTTTGAAGATTCATATGTTTCTCTAAGCATGGAAGATGTTTTGAAGTTACAACCTGATGTGATTCTTAGATTAACTCATGCAAATCCAAAAGATAGTAAGAAAATGTTTGAAAAGGAATTTTCAGAAAATCAAATATGGCAGAAGTTCGAAGCTGTAAAAAATGATAATGTTTATGATTTAGATAATAAGTATTTTGGTGTTTCAGGAAATATAAGAATCGTAGGTGCGGTTGAAGAATTATCAAAAATATTATATGAAACTAATTAAATGGTGATGAGGGAATGAAGAAAGTATCAATTATTATTATTTCTATTTTGATTTTTATCGGGGTATTAGTTCTTTCAATTGGATTAGGTAGTGTAAGCATTCCTGTAAGAGAAATAATTGAGTTTATTTTTAATGAAGGTGACATAATTAATAAATCTATAATAATGGATATTAGATTGCCAAGGGTTTTGATAGCGGTAATTGTAGGTGCAAATTTGGCTACCTCAGGTGCACTTTTGCAGTCAGTGATGCAAAATCCTTTGGCAGATCCAGGGATTATAGGTGTTTCTTCAGGGGCAAGTTTAGCTGCCATTAGTGTAATGTTACTAAAGCCGCAATACACTTATTTGGTGCCTTTGTTTGCTTTTTTAGGAGGAATATTTGCAACTTTTCTAATATATATTTTAGCATGGAAGGATGGAATAAAGCCCGTGAGGATTATTTTATCTGGAGTTGCTATAAATGCAATGCTAGGTGGGGCTACTTCCCTAATTTCAGTATTAAACAGCGACAAAATACAGGGAGTTATTATGTGGGTAAATGGGAGTGTTTCCGGCAGAAGTTGGAATGACTTAAAGATGATATTACCTTATAGTATTGTTGGATTATTGCTATCGTTTTTCTGTATTAGACCAGCAAATGTGCTTCTTTTGGGAGATGAGAAGGCAGTAAATCTAGGTTTAAATGTAAATAGAAGTAGGATATTGCTTTCTATACTTGCCGCTTTTTTAGCGGGAATATCTACTTCTGTTGTTGGGATAATTGGTTTTATTGGACTTATAATACCTCACATAAGTAGATTGTTAATTGGTTCAGATTATAAATATCTATTACCTTTTAGTATGATTGGCGGTGCAACAATGTTACTTTTAGCTGATACTTTTGCAAGAACTATTGCTAAACCTATAGAATTGCCAGTTGGAACCATAATGGCAGTAATAGGTGGGCCTTTCTTTTTATATTTATTGAGGAAAGGAGGAAAGTAAATGGAAGTTGTTAAGATATCTAATTTACAATTAGGATATGAGAAAAAGACAGTTGTTAGAAATTTTACAACTAATATAGAAAAAGGTGAAATTGTTTCTATAATAGGACCAAATGGTTCAGGAAAATCAACTATTTTAAAATCCCTTGTAAAATTATTAAAAATTCAAGAAGGGATGGTTCATATAGGCAAAAATAGTATTACAAATATGAGTAATAAAGAAGTGTCTCAGAATCTTTCAATACTTCTTCAACATAATACTTCACCATCTGATATTAGTGTAAGGGATTTAATATATTATGGTCGACTTCCTCATAAGAAATGGTATCAAAGCAAGGATATTGATGATGAACAGATAATCGATTGGGCTATAGAGAATGCTAATTTAAAAGAACTACAATACAAAAAGATCAATTGCCTTTCTGGAGGAGAAAGACAAAGAGTATGGTTGGCAGTAGCTTTAGCCCAAGAACCAAAGGTTTTATTATTAGATGAGCCAACTACTTATTTAGATATTTCTTATCAATTAGAATTACTGGAATTAGTAAAAAAGTTAAATCAGAATCTAAATATGACCGTTATAATGGTACTTCATGATTTAAATCAAGCAGCAAAATATAGCGATAGAATTATAGTATTGAAAAAAGGGCAGATTGTTGGGAATGGTAGTCCAAGGGAGATATTTACAAAGGAATTACTTAGAGAAGTATATAATGTGGAAGCAAAAATTTATTATGATGATTTGGATCATTATCCAGTAATAATACCTAAAAAAGTTATTTAAGAGGAGGAATGTTATGAAGATTTTATTAGCATATTCAAGTAGAACAGGAAATACAAAAAAAGTAGCAGAAGGGGTATATGAAGTATTACCAGATGAGAGTTTGATGGTTCCTATAGATGAAGGCATAGATCCCAATAAATTTGATTTAATAATAGTAGGTTTTTGGGTTGATAAAGGTATGGCTGATGAAAAAGCAAAAAAATACATGGAACAAATAAAAGGTAAAAAGGTAGCTGTAATTGGCACATTAGGTGCTTATCCTGATTCAGATCATGCTAAAAAAACAATGATTAGAGTAAGGGAATTGTTAGAAAGGGAAAATGAAGTTGTGGCAGAGTTTTTATGTCAAGGAAAAGTTGACCCTAAATTAATTGAAAGATTTAAGGATTTGCCACCAGATCATCCTCATGGAATGACAGAAGAGAGAAGGAAAAGACATGAAGAGGCAAGTAAACATCCAAATGAGGATGATATAAGAGAAGCTCAAGAAATATTTAAAAATCTAATAAAGTCTTTGGAAAAAGGTGAAGAAAAATGCAATTAGAACAAAATAGATATAAAATGAGATTAAAATCTCATCATGATTCTAGTGAAAATTTCAAATATTTGGTTAAGGGAAGTAAAACTTTAAGCAAACAGTTAAATGAAAATTATAAGAAAAATAAAAAGGGTGCAATATATGTTCATGTACCCTTTTGTAAGAAAATATGTACATTTTGCAATATGAGAAGAAATTTAATGTCACCTCCACCTGATTATGCTGATTTAGTAGTAAAACAAATTGAGAATTATAGCAAGTTCAAATATATTACAGATAGTAAATATGATGCTGTGTATTTCGGGGGCGGAACGCCAACTGCCTTGGATAGTGGAGATCTAAGAAAGATACTTAGGGCTATAAGAAATTATCTTCCATTAACTGAAGATTGTGAGATAACTATTGAAACTACTATATCTGAGCTTTCAGATGATAAGATAGAAATGTTTTATGAAGAAGGAGTAAATAGATTTAGTATAGGTGTTCAGACTTTTTCTGACAATGGTAGGGCTGTATTGGGTAGGATTGGTAAAAAAGAAGTGGCTATAGAAAGAATAAATAAGCTAAAAGAAATTGGTTTTTCAAATGTAAATATAGATATTATATACAATTATCCAGAGGAAACTTTAGATGAGGCTATAGAAGATATAAATGCAGTTATAGATTTAGATTTAGCAGGATTTTCTTTCTATTCTTTAATTATAAATGAAAAAGCTACATTAGGTAAAATAATTGGAGATTCTAAGGATTTTTATGAAAGAAATTTTGAAAGAGAAAAGATGTTTTTTAATGGAATTTCAAAGGAAGCTTTAAAAAATGGTTTCAAATTTTTAGAGTTAACCAAGATAGTTAAGCCAGATAGAGATAAATACAAATATATAGTTAGAAGACATAATGGGGAAGATACACTACCTATAGGAGCAGGGGCAGGAGGCTATATTGGCAATACCCTTGTAATGAATTCTCTTAAAATGGATAGTTTTCGCGAAGAAGTAAAAAATATAGAGAATATAAGTGGTATGGAAGTAAATTCTTATTATGATTTAATAAAAATGGTAGTTGGACAAGTTCAAATGGCCAATATAGATTTAAATACAATTGAGGATGATAAGAACAGGGAGATTGTTAAGAACTTTATTAAAGAATTAGAAAAAGAAGATTTTGTTGAAAAGGTAGATGATAAATACAATTTAACAACAAGAGGAGTTTTTTGGGGGAACAATATATCCAATGAAATATCAAGTTTGTTAATTAGAAATATATTTAGTTCTTTAAATAATACCTCAAAATTATAAGTGTTTAAAATTTTATTATGGAGGTTGACGATTATGGATAAAAAATTAAAGGTAAAGGATTTTGTATTTTTAGGAATTATCAGTGCATTGTATACTGTGCTTTACGTTATTGTAACAATGGCCATTTCACCATTAGGTGGTTTTGGACATGCAATTTCACCAGGAATATTTGCAATTATCGGTGGGACAGTTATAGTTTTCATATCAAAGAAATTAGGAAAGATGTGGCAGTTTACAATTCTAACTATCATTAATAAGGCACTGATGTCACTGATGGGTGGTGGATATTTACCTTGGTTTATTACTACTACAGGTACGGCGATAATTGCAGATTTAATATGTAGAAAAGATGACTATAAAAATATGAAAAAAGTTGGAATAGGCTATGGTCTTATGTCAGTTGGTCAGGCTTGGGGTGCTATTATTCCATCATGGTTTTTTTTAGAACAATATAAGGCTACTTGGATATCAAGAGGACAAACTCCAGAAGCTATGAATGAATATATTAAGTACACAGAAGGAATTATGGGAGTTTGGGCAACTCTTATATGTTTTGTATTGGGGATAATAGGTGTATATATTGGGAGCAAGATTTTGTCAAAGCATTTTAATGCTGAGGAGGATTAAATATGGGGGATTTAAAGAAAAATGTCCGATTTATCCTAGATAAATCGGGCAGACAAAAATATAAGATGTTGATATCTGTTGTATCAACTGTTTTATCTTCAATTTTTGGTTTAGCTCCTTATGCATTAATCTATAAGATAGTCATGCTTTTAACTTCTGGTATTGGGGATGTATCTAGAATTAAAATTTATGTTTATTATACGATAATAGCCATTGCTTTAAATATTATATTTACGCTTTTAGGACTTTCTTTTTCTCATATTGCAGCTTTTTCAATACTCTATGAAATTAGAATGAAGGCATTAAATCATCTTGGGAAGTTAAATATGGGGTTTTTCAGGAAACATACTTCAGGAGAGATAAAAAAAGCTATTGATGAGGATGTTGAAAAACTGGAATTGTTTATCGCTCATCAGATTCCTGATTTGGCAGAATCAATAGCGATTCCTATTATCATTATAGTATATTTACTTATACTTAACTGGAAGTTAGCTTTGACACTTTTTATTCCGCTGATATTGTCCTTTGCCATGCAGACATGGATTTACCGAGGTTATGATGCTTATATGGATGATTTCAATAGAATAAAAACGAACCTTAACTCTGTAATAGTACAGTATATTCATGGTATAAATCTTTTTAAAGCCTTTAATTTAACGGCCAAATCATTTAAGAAATATAGGGATGCAACAGAGGATTATTTTAATATTTGGAAGAGAATCACCCATTTAACTGTACCAGGTTATGCTCGTGGTATGGTTGTGATTGATTCTGGGTTGCTTTTTATAATTCCAATAGGTGGTTATATGTTTTTGACAAATGGATTAAGTCTTTCTAGCTTTGTTGTGTTTTTACTTTTAAGTTCCGTATTTTTAACTTCTTTTCAAAAGCTTACAGAATTAGGAGCAAATTTTGCAATGCTAATATGTGGTGCTGAAAATGTTAGAAAAATAATGGAAACAAAACCGCAAGATAATTTTGGTGAGATTTCCATGGCAAATACATATGGGAAAATACAATTTGAAAATGTCAATTTCAAATATGAAGATGAGTATGTGTTAAAGAATTTTTCTCTTAATGTTGAACCTAATTCTACGATTGCGTTGGTTGGTCCTTCTGGAAGTGGAAAGACAACGGCAGGTATGCTAGTTGGACGATTTTGGGATGTAGATGAAGGAAAAATATTGATTGATGGTAAAGATATAAAAGAATACAAACAGGAAAGTCTTATGGAAAATACCGCTTTTGTTTTTCAGGATGTTTTTATGCTAAATGATACTGTTTATAATAATATTTTGATGGGAATGGATAGGACAGAAGAGGAAGTAATAGAGGCGGCTAAAAAGGCTCAAATTCATGATTTAATAATGTCTCTTGAAGATGGCTATCAAACTGTAGTTGGAGAAAACACAGGGATAAAACTATCTGGTGGAGAGAAACAGAGGATTTCCATTGCAAGGGCAATTTTGAAAGATGTAAAAATTGTCGTTCTTGATGAGGTTACTTCTTATTCTGATATTGAAAATGAAAAGAAAATTCAAGATGCACTTAAAAACTTGTTAAAGAATAAAACTGCTATCATAATTGCTCACAGACTTTATACTATAAAAAATGTAGACAAAATTGTGGTTTTAGATGAAGGTAGAATTGTAGAACAAGGAAAACATGAAGACTTGATAAATAGAAATGGTCTTTATAATAGGCTTTGGAATATCGGGATGGAGGGATAAAAATGTTTAAAAGAATAAAACTGCTAATTGATGCTGAAAGTTATAAGGAAATCAAGAAAGCTTCATTCTTGCTTATAGCTGATGGGATATTCCATGGTTTTAATTATGGTATGCTTTTTTTTACTTTATTGAATTTAGTAAATGGAACTTTGACGAGTAATAAAGTATTGAAATATACAATTATAATGATTGCAGCTTCTTTAATAAGGTACTTTCTCCTTAATAAAGGATATACTAAAGTACAGATTTCCGGTTCTAAAGCTATTAAAAATCTTCGAATAAGAATGGGGGATTATATTAGGGATATCAATATGGGTTTCTTTAATAAAAATAACATTGGTGAGCTAACAAATATAATGACAAATGACCTTAGAGATTTTGAACAGTGGATAACTCATATGATTCCTACTAGCAGTAAACTATTAGTGTTATTAATTTATTTAACCATAACAATTATAGCCATTCAACCAAAACTAGGGCTTATTCAGATTGGAATAATTGCTGTGTGTCTTCCTCTTATTGGTTTTTGTAGTGATGCTATAAAGAAAACTGGTTATATGTCTAAGAAGGTTCGAGCAAGAATGTTGTCTCGTGTTATAGAATATGTAAAAGGTATGGAATGTTTTAAGAGTTTTAATCTTGTAGGTGAAAGCTTTAAAAATTTGAAAAACAGCTTATTAGACTTAAAAAAGGAGTCTATCAGACTTGAACTTAATGCAGCTAAGTATGTAATGCCTATGACTATAATAATCAATATCAGTTTTCCTATAGTGATGGCAATTGGGGTAAATGATTTTATAAGAGGCAGTATTGATGCTGAAAATTTGATGATGTTCGTGATTATGTCACTTGCACTTACTAATATAATGAGAGGATTTATTAAAATATATGCAGAATCAAGATATTTTTCACTTTCTTGTGATAAACTTCTTTCAATTATTGAAACTCCACAGATTTCTCATGATTTAGAAAAATATAATTTTAAAAATTATGATATAGAATTTAAAAATGTAGATTTTGAATATATAGAAGGAAAACAGGTACTTAAAAACATTTCATTTTTGGCTAAGGAAAATCAGAGAACTGCACTTGTAGGAGAAAGCGGTAGTGGAAAGTCAACGGTTTTAAATTTGATTACGAGATTTTGGGATGCTGGATCTGGGGAAATAACCATAGGTGGACTTGATGTAAAAAAACTATATGTTGACGAGCTATTAAGGCATATTAGCATGGTGTTTCAGGATGTATATCTTCTTCAAGATACTATATATGAAAATATTAGAATGGGAAACGAAAATGTAAGCAAGGAAGATGTTGTAAATGCTGCTAAACTTGCAAATTGTCATGATTTTATAATGAAGTTGCCTGAAGGATATGATACTGTTATTCAGGAAGGTGGCGAGAGTCTTTCGGGAGGAGAAAAGCAGAGGATTTCAATAGCAAGAGCTATTCTTAAGGATGCACCAATAGTTTTACTTGACGAGGCTACAGCTTCCCTTGATGCAGACAATGAATATGAAATTCAGAATGCAATCAAGAAGATAACAAAAGATAAAACTGTTTTAGTTATAGCTCATAGATTGAATACTATAAAGGATTCAGATCAAATATTAGTATTTGAAGATGGCAATATTATCGAAGGTGGTTCTCATGATGAATTGATAGTGAAAGGTGGAAAGTATTCAGGAATGTATAAAAGCATGTGTGAAGCTAAGGAATGGCAGATTTAGATTTTTAGGTTAAGAGGTGATTTTATGGCTAAATACAAAATAAATCCACTGGTAATATTGCTTTTAAATATACTATTTCCTTTTGCATTGATGTTTAGTTCATCTATTGAAGCACTGATGATATGTTTTGGAATGGCCGCGTTCTTTTTGATTTATTTTGGGAGATATAAAAGGCTTTTGAAGTTTACTTTATGGTTAGGGGTTTTTTATATTGTTTATTTATTTTTGTTAAATTGTTCTGGAAACAATACGGCAATGATGGCGGCGATGTTTGTATATGTATTTATGAAGTGTTTTCCACTTATGATGCTTGCATCAATACTTTTTTATGATTATAATACGAGTGAAATTTTATCTGCACTTCAATTATTGAATTTAAATAGAGAAGTAATGCTTGGAATAACTGTTGCTCTGAGATATTTTCCCACATTTAAAAAGGAATTCAAGATAATGAAAGAGTGCATGAAGATGAGAGGGATTTCTCCGACAATAAGGCATCCATTAAAGACTTTGGAATATTTTTTAGTTCCGCAGCTTTTTCGATGTTCTCTTCTTTCTGATGAATTGACTGCAGCAGGACTTACAAAAGGAATTGATAATAAGGGAAAGCGAACTAGTATATTCAATGTTAGATTTAAAAGGGGAGATGTTTTACTATCGTTTTTATCATTAATATGCATAATTTTTGTTATTGTTTGGGGTGATAGTATTGGTAGTGTTTTCTAATGTAAACTTTAGTTATTCTAATTCTAAACATACAAGTATTCGGAATATAAACTTTGAAATAAAAGAAGGAGAAGTGGTTTGCCTCACAGGACTGAGTGGAAGCGGGAAATCAACAATCACCAAATGTTTGAACGGTCTTATTCCAAGACTTATAGAGGGGAAATTAAGTGGAAATATATTTGTTGGTGGAGAGAAGATTAGGGAAAAGGATATCAATGAAATCAATCTTTTGATAGGTTCTGTTTTTCAGGATCCAAGAGGTCAGTTTTTTACAACAAATACAAAGGCAGAACTTGCTTTTGCAATGGAGAACTATGGTTATCCAGTGCATAAGATGGAATATGAGATTAATAGGATTTCAAAACTTATAGGTATTGAAAATATAATGGATCAGGATATTTTTACTATTTCAAGTGGAGAACGTCAAAAACTAAGTATAGCTTGTGCTTTTGCTTTAAGACCTAAAATACTTTTATTTGATGAACCGTCTTCAAACTTGGATTATAGGTCGACTTTAATGCTTCGAGATTTCATCATAAAGTTTAAGAAAATGGGATTTACAGTAATTATTGCAGAGCATAGATTGTTTTATTTAAGTGGACTTTTAGACAAGATAATCTATGTTAAAGATGGTGAGATTGATGGGATTTATAGTGAAGTTGAATTTCGTCAACTTAAAAATTGCCCATTTCGTTCCTTTTCGTTGTTTGACAGACAGTTTGAAAATATAGAGAAAAATGTTGGGGATAAGGTTTTAAAAGTCTCTGGCATTTCATTTAAGCATATTTTGAAAGAGGTAAGTTTTTCTGCAAGTGTTGGAGAAATTGTTGGCATAGTTGGTGCCAACGGTGTAGGAAAAACAACACTTGCTAAACTTATTAGCAAAATTGAAAGACCTGATAAGGGGAAAATTGAAGTTGATGGACAACCTGTTTATATTATGCAGGATGTAGATTATCAACTGTTTGGTTCTTCTGTAATGAATGAGTTGGAAATAGCCAATTTTCAAGTTAAAGAAACAGATATTGAATCGGCTTTAAAAAAAGTTGGTCTTTATGAATACAGAAAAAAACACCCATTTAAGTTATCGGGTGGGCAGAAACAGAGACTTGCGATATCTCTTTCGTATGTTTCAAAGTCAAAGCTTGTTATTTTTGATGAGCCAACTTCAGGGCTTGATATTCTGAATATGGAAAGAGTTTCTGAATTGATAAAGGATATTGCAAAAGAAAAGGCAGTATTGGTGATTTCTCATGACTATGAATTTTTAACTAAAGTTTGTAATAGGGTAATTTACTTGAAAGATGGGACAATTGAAAAGGATTTTGAATTTAAGAAAAACAGGGAATTTGAATTGGTTGATATCTTTAAAGAAATATAAATAAACGAGAGCAATAAACAAGGTGAGCAAAAATGCTCACCTTATTTCCAATTATATTGAATTATTGTTTTCGTCTACAAAAACAACTTTAGGACTAAAATTTTTTGCTTCATTTTCATCAATTATGCAATAAGACATGATGATAATTTTATCTTTTGGCTGTACAAGTCTTGCGGCTGCACCATTTAGACAAATATCACTTTTTCCAGAAGGGCCCTTGATTACGTAGGTTTCAAATCTTTCTCCATTGTTTATATTTACTATTTGAACTTTTTCATTTTCAAGTAAATTTGCTTTTTTCATGAGTTTTTCATCTATGGTTATGCTTCCTACATAATCTAGATTTGCATCAGTTACTGTTGCTCTGTGAATTTTTGACTTTAACATAGTTATTTGCATACTTACCTCCTACAATTCTACAACTATGTTATCTATGAGTCGAGTTTTACCAACTTTTACAGCTATTGCAATGAGTACTTTATCTTTAATTTCTGAAACAGGGTTCAATGTTTTTGTATCTACAAACTCAATATAGTCAATAGAATTGTTATTTCCTGATAGTATTGTCTCTTTCATTTCATTTTTTATTATAGATATATTCTTTTCACCATTTTCAATTAAATTCTTTGCTAATTTTAGTGATTTATTTAAGAATAATGCATCATTTCTTTCTTCTGGAATTAAGTAGGTATTTCTTGAACTAATGGCCAATCCATCTGCTTCTCTAACTATAGGGCAGCCTATTATTTCTACATCCATATTTAAATCTTCAACCATCTTTTTTACTATAACTAGCTGTTGTGCATCTTTTTGTCCAAAGTATGCTCTATCAGGCTTAACAATATTAAATAGCTTAGTTAAAACAGTGGTAACTCCTCTAAAATGAGTTGGTCTAGATTTTCCACATAGTCCTTTTCCCAATTCTTCTACTTGTACAAAGGTAAGAAAAGAATCAGGATACATCTCATCTACTTGAGGTAAGAACACTATATCGCAACCATTTTCTTCACATTTTTGAAGATCTCTACTTTCATCTCTAGGATATTTTTCAAAATCTTCATTAGGACCAAATTGTGTTGGATTGACAAAGATGCTTGTGATTACAATGTCATTTTCTTCTTTAGCTTTTTTTATAAGGCTTATATGGCCTTCATGGAGATATCCCATAGTAGGCACAAATCCTATGGAGATATTATCCCTTTTAATTTTTTTTATTTCTTCTATAGAACTTATTACTTTCATCTTTGTCGCCCCCTATTTATTTAATTCATCTAATATTTTTTCATCTATTTTAAAGCTGTGTTTTTTTTCTGGAAAATCACCCTTTTTTACATCAGTTATATAATCATTAATTGCTTCATTTATATCTTCTTTTAAATTTTTATATTGTTTTACAAACTTAGGAGTGAAGTCAGAGTACATCCCTAACATATCATTTACGACCAATATTTGACCATCACAGTATTTACCAGCACCTATTCCAATAGTAGGTATTGATACGCATTCGGTGATTATCTTTGCTATTTTTTCAGGTATGCATTCTAAAACTATTGCAAATACTCCTGCTTCTTCTAAAGCTTTAGCATCATCAATTAGCTTTTTTATTTGATTTATAGTCTTTCCTTGTACCTTAAAACCCCCAAACATATTAATAGATTGAGGTGTTAAACCAATATGTCCCATTACAGGTATTTGTGCTTTTATTATTGCTTCTACTTTGTCTATAATTTCAATTCCACCTTCTAATTTAACACAGTGTGCATTTCCTTCTTTAATCAATCTGCCAGCATTTTTGATACTTTCTTCTATACTTATGTGGTAGGACAAAAAGGGCATGTCTGCAACGATTAAAGCGTTTTTAGCACCTCTACTTACTGCCTTTGTATGATGAATCATATCATCTATGGTAACAGATATGGTATTTTCATAGCCTAATGTTACCATCCCTAGAGAGTCTCCAACCAATATACCATCTATTCCTGCTTCATCAACTAATTTTGCCATAGAATAGTCATATGAAGTCACCATTGATAATTTTTCATTATTATTTTTAGCATCTTTAAATGTCGATACAGTTTTTTTCATTACAATCACCTCTTAGTATTTTTTGCAATTCACAAATAGTATCATTTGATAAGTTTTTTTGCACTTTTGCAATTTCCAATGCTATTGTCCCCAAACTTTTATATATTTCATCATATTCATCAAGATTATCTAAATGTTTTTCAACAGTGTGTATATCTCCTCGTACTATTGGACCTGTTAGTGAATTATCAATTCCGCTTTCTTTTATATTATTTAGTGTGCTTTCCATTAGAGGATATATTCCATCTACACATTGAGATTTATTGAGTCCACATTTAATGAGCAAATTTTCTGCAATCTTTGCTAATGAAACTATATAGTTAGAAACAAATACTGCTGATGCATGGTATAGAGGTTTGTTTTCTTCTTCAATTACAAAATAATTTATATTAGCTTTTTGAAGAAGTGGTTTTATTTTTTCAATATTTTCACCTTCTATTGAAAAAATAGTGTTTCTTAAGCTTGATGAATTTTTCCCTGCGAAAGAATATAATGGATGAAGGGAATAGCAGTGTGCATTTTTATCTTTACAACCTTTAAATACATTAGAAGATAAACAGCCACTCATATGAAATATGAATTTGCCTTCCAAATCATATTTAAGCATTTGATTCCATATGTTGCTGATCACATCATCTGGTGTTGTTATAAAGATATAATGAGATTTTTTAACTAGCTCATCAAATTCAAGAGGTGAGCTTCTAGTTAGGTTTGCGGCATAAAAAGATGAAGATTTACTTCGGCTATAGTAGCCAACAATAGGTAAATCTTGCTGTTTGAGGTAGTGTCCGAAGGAACAGCCAACCTTTCCGGCACCTATAAAACCTATATTCATTTTTTTCACTCCTTGTACCATAGTCCCATTCCAAAAGGATATGAGCCATTTAAATAGTAACATAAAATGATTAGGAGAATCAATGAAAAAATCAATAAAAAAATAAACCTACACCCTGTACATTAGGGTGTAGGTTTATTTTTTAAGATTTTCAATTAATTTTCTAAGATTATTTTCAAAATATATATCTGATTTTGTATCTCTTTTTTTGAACTTTGTATATTTATTATGTTTCCTTCTCATTTCTCTATTGAAATGCCTTTGCTCCAAAAGCTGATTGATATTATCTGATGTAATAATAAGGCCATTTTGAGTTATACATACAGCATTTTTTGCAAGAGCCATTGCAGCTAGACCATAATCCTGCGTAACTACAATATCACCATTAGTAGCATTATTGACAATATAATAATCAGCACTATCAGATGATTTATCTACAGTTATAATATTAGCGTAATCATCATATATTTCATGGCAGTAGTTTTTAACTACTACAACATCTATATCGTATGATTTAGCTATTTCAATAGTTAAATCTACAACAGGACAGCCATCACCGTCAACAAATACAATCATATTATCACCTAATATGATTGTATCATAGATTCTCTAAATATTCATCATAGGTCATTTGTTTATCTATTAAACCTGCTGGTGTGATTTCCATAATTCTATTAGCTATTGTTTGTACAAACTGATAATCATGAGAAGTAAATAATATTATTCCTTTGTAGTCCTTTAATCCATTGTTTAGAGCTGTAATAGATTCTAGATCTAAATGGTTTGTAGGTTGGTCTAGTATTAAAACATTAGCATACCCAAGCATCATCTTTGAAAGCATGCATCTTACTTTTTCTCCGCCAGATAGAACCTTAGCTTGCTTTAGAGGTTCGTCTCCTGAAAAGAGCATCCTCCCCAAAAAACCACGTAAATAGCTTTCGGATTTTTCTTCT
>Ga0129309_1001152_pt1 | contig 14761 bp, 16 predicted proteins | sample L1105metagenome_FD_94439 | JGI IMG/M metagenome (GOLD analysis project Ga0129309, IMG submission 94439) | Ring-tailed lemur group fecal microbial communities from Wisconsin, USA - L1105 metagenome | ecosystem: Host-associated > Mammals > Digestive system > Large intestine > Fecal | place: USA...
AAAAAATATAAATCTAAATCATATGAAATAAAAAATTTTCTTATTTTTTGTTTTAAAATAACTGTGCCCTGACAAATAATACATACCAATATCATGCATTTTTTGTAAATCATATTATTCATAATTTTCTATATACATTGCTTTAGCAATATAAGGCTGAATTTCTTTATACTCATACCATCCTGAACTTTTCGAATCATCTTTACCACCATTTGGATTAGACACATAAACCATATTATCATCACTGGCTAACAAGACCATATAATGTGATGAAGTTGTCCATCTATTATCATGTGGTTTATTCCACACACAAATCAAAATTGGACGATTTGTTTTTAAATGATGACTTAAACTTTCTTTAGATAAATGATTATCATCAAAATAAAAATCTGTATTATCAATTCCATAACTCTTTAATTCTTTAGACATATTTTCACCATTTAATACAGGATAATATTTATTTCTTAGATCCTCCGGTGTATTATTTATTCCATAACCACTTAAAACAATCGACATAGCAGTAATTCCACAGCCACTTTCTTCCATATCATCATCCCAATACTCATGATTTTTCCATGAACCCTGATTTTGTTTATATTCTTTATAAACTTTATTATCTTTTGTTGTAAATGTTGTGAAATAGCCATCTTTATTATGTATTGTTTCTTGCCCTTTTCCCAAATAATTATCATTACTGTCCTTTTTAATTATCTCATATTCAAAGGCACTGCTATCTTTAAAAAATATATGAATAAAATCACCAACAACATTTATATTTTGATAAATAAAACAAATCGAATACACTAAAAATCCAATCAGACACAGTGTCAAAAATACTTTACCTTTATTTAATCTTCTTTTTCTATGCTTCATAATAACACTCCTTTACACATAAAATCGATGAATAATCATTAATAGTACAACCATTGATATAAAACACGATATTATAACTACGCCTTTATCTTTCATTAAAATATCCTCTTTTCTATTAAAATCTATAAATTTCACTTTTATAACCAAAGTAAAAAATCATATCATAATAATATCTATTTTTTATTTCTATCACTTTTAACACTCTCCTTTATTTACACACATATTATAAAAAATAATCTCAATTTGGTTTTTAAGAAACCATTAACAAATTCTTAACTTTTTCTTACAATTTTAGTGATTCACTCACAGACAAAAAATTAAATGCTATAATGTAAAAAAGGATGGATGTAAAAATGAATATATTGGTTTTAGATGATGAAAAAGAGATAGCTAATTTAGTGGAAGTCTATTTAAAAAACGAAAATTACAATGTTTATAAATTTTATAATTCAAATGATGCCATCGAGTGTATAAAAACAACCAAATTAGATCTAGCAATATTAGATGTCATGGTTGGTGAAGTAGATGGTTTTGAAATATGTCAAATGATAAGAGAACTTGGTTATAATTTTCCTGTGATTATGTTAACAGCGAAAATATCAGAAACAGATAAAATTACAGGATTAACTCTAGGTGCTGATGATTATATTACAAAACCATTTAATCCTTTAGAACTCGTTGCCAGAGTTAAGTCTGCTTTAAGAAGATTTACTAAGTATAACACCAATAGTACTAGACAAGATACAATTGACATTAATGGCTTAGAAATCAATCCCATTACACATAAGTGTCTTCTTTATGATAAAGAAATTGATTTAACACCTAAAGAATTTGAAATACTATTATATTTATCTATGAATATGGGACAGGTTGTTAGTTCTGAAGAATTATTTCAAAAAGTTTGGAAAGAGAAATATTTAGATAATAATAATACTGTCATGGTGCACATTAGAAGGATAAGAGAAAAACTAAACGATAATACAAAAAATCCAAAATTTATAAAAACTGTATGGGGAGTAGGTTATAAAATTGAAAAATAATGAGTTAAGAAATACAAAATTAAAAAAGACAATTCAATTAATTGGTGAAATTGCAGGTGCGTATCTTGCTTTAATCATTTTTTGGTATTTTTTTATTGATGGTATTTTACAATTTTCTTTGGCATCTATCGTTTTTAATTATAATCCAAATCTTTATCACTGGTTTATTCGTTATAAAGACAATATATTTTTTCTTTCTATATTTATCGTGTTTACTGTTATTATATATTTATTTATTTCACATGAAATAAATAAAAAAGAAGCTATTTATGAAGCTATTGAAAAAATATTAGATGAAAATTTTGAAAAAATAGAATTACCAGAAAGTGAAATTAGATTTTCTAAAAAATTGAATGAAGTAAAATATGAATATATTTTAAGTAAAGCAAAGGCTTTGGAAGAAGAACAGAAAAGAAATGATTTGATTGTGTATATGGCACATGATTTAAAAACACCATTAACTTCTGTTATTGGTTATTTAACTTTAATCAATGATGAAAAAGATCATTTATCAAAAGAAACAGAAAGTAAATATATAAATATTGCTTTGGATAAAGCAAAAAGGGTTGAGGATTTGACAAATCAATTTTTTGAAATTACCAGATATAATTTACATGATATGGAAATAACTTATAATAATATTGATTTATCTGTTTTAATAGATCAATTAATAGAAGAATGTTATCCTATGTTAAAAGAAAAAAAATTAGAATGTCATATTAATAAGCATGGTCCTGTTCATTTTTATGGTGATGGTGATAAACTGGCTAGAGCATTTGAAAATTTAATTAAAAATGCTATTAATTATAGTCATGAAAATACAACGATAGACATTTCTTTAATTGAAAAAAATGATTTAATTGAAATTGTTTTTAAAAATGCAGGTGATAAAATACCACAATATAAATTAGATAAAATCTTTGATAAATTTTATCGAGCTGATTCTTCAAGAAATTCAACAACAGGTGGTACAGGTTTAGGTTTAGCAATCACCAAAGAAATTATCGAACTGCATAGCGGACAAATATCCGTTAAAAATGATGATGAATATATAAAATTTATGATTCAACTACCAAAATAAAGCTATAATAGCTTTTAAGATTCTATAATTATTATGTATTGAGAATCTTTTAAACATTATAGTTTTTTATTTATTATTTTTTTATAAAATCAACCGCTTTTTTCGCTGCTTCTTGCATATAAGGTTGAAGAAAACTATGATCAGCACCTTTTTGGATATATAAAATACTATTTTTATAAATCTCATGGTATCTTTGAGAAGCTGACTTATCTACAATTACATCATTATCGCCATGAATCAACATAACTGGATCTGTGTATTTTGCTGCGATTTCATAAATTGGTAAATTTTGTGCTATTCTAAAATAAAATCCGCCAATAATATTATCTTTTACTTTTAGATTATCAGGAATATGTAAAGGATCATATATTGCATCCATACATATCCCTTTTAAAGCATCATCTTTAAGCGTTGAGGCAGGTGCCATTAAAACAACTTTCGCAAAAACTTCTGGATAATATCCTGCCAGCATACTAGCAACAACACCACCTTGTGAATGTCCTAAAAGATAAATATTTCTAATATTTTCTAAACTTTTTACATAATCAATAATAGCCTTTCCATCACTCAACTCATTGAAAACTGTCATATCTTTTAATAAACCATCACTTTCACCATGACCATTAAAATCAAATCTAATAGAAGCAATTCCATTTTCTAATAATAAATTTTTTACAGCAGTTAAAATAGCAGTATTTCGATTACCAGTAAAACCATGCATTAAAATAACAATATCATAATGATTCCTATCTGGAATTTCTAAATCACCTCTAAGTATTAAACCATCCCTTTTTATTTCAACTTTCATCTTATTTCCTCCATTTAGAAATATCAAGTATCATTATTATACTCTACAAATAGATTTTTGTAAAAAAGAATAGACATCATCTATTCTCTATGCACATTGATATAAACGAGCACGTTTAACATCAAGATATTTCCAATATTTTCTTTCTTTGCCACCTACAGCTATTACTAAATTATCGCTGTAGCCAAATTCTCTGGCAATAGTTCCTTTTTTTACTTTAGAGATATGTGTTAATTTTCCTTCGACAATTGCATATTTCATAATAGCTTCCTCCTTTAACTATCTTTATTATAATTTATTTTCTTTTTTTTATATTTTCAAAACACCTATTTAAAACCGATAAAACGGTTTTAAAATATAAATTATTTATTTTATGTCCATTATAATAACTATGTTATAATTAATTATAAATAGAATAAGGAGTGTACATATGATTCAATATGAAAAAATAGAATTAGATTATCATTTACCAATTAAACTTATTGATATATATTTTGAAGATCATTTAACAAAAACTGCTAACAAAGAAGAAGCATCTATAAAAACTGGTGATAACTCAACATTTGGTATTTATGCAAGTATTGCATTAATGGCAACTGCTGGATATGTATTCTTAAATAAAAAACAAAACGCTTAATAAAAATAAGGAAGTTTTTCTAAAATCATAGAATAAACTTCCTTTTACTTTATATAAAATTCACTATAATTAATAATAAAATGATTTTTCTAAAAAATGATATAAATATTTCTTTTTTACATTTTATTAGAAATCAATTTCACTGTCATAATAACAAGCTTTTAATAATTTCACCATTTCTTCTTGAGTTGGAATACGTGGATTAGATCCTGTACAAGCATCTAATATAGCATTAGCTGCAATATCTTCAACTCTGTCTAAGAATACATCTTCTGGTACAAATCCCGTTTCTGCTGGCATACCATCAGCTCCATAATGATTGATTGAATGAGGAATGTTCAAATCATCATTCATTTTTCTTAAATAAGCGATTAATAAAGCAACTTTTTCATCATCATTAGCTCCACCTAATCCCATATAATCAGCGATAACACCATAACGTTGTTTTGCTGTTTCATCTTTGGCATTGAAAGCAATAACCTTAGGCAAATACATAGCATTGGCTGCACCATGAATAATATGTCCACCTTGATCCACGAAAGCAGCTCCAGTTTTATGAGCCATAGAATGAACGATACCTAATAAAGCATTTGAGAATGCCTGTCCTGCTAAACATTGTGCATCATGCATTTGTGCTCTTGAATCCATATCACCATTATATGATTTTACTAAATTTTCTTGTATCATTTCAATAGCATGAATAGCTAGTGGATCAGTATAATTACAATTAGCTGTAGATACATAAGCTTCAATAGCATGAGTCATAGCATCCATACCTGTATGAGCAACTAATTTTACTGGCATTGTTTCTGCCAAATCAGGATCAACGATAGCTACATCTGGTGTAATTTCAAAGTCTGCAATTGGATATTTAATACCTTTATTATAGTCTGTAATAATTGAAAATGCTGTTACTTCTGTAGCTGTTCCACTAGTTGATGGAATTGCACAGAAATGTGCTTTCTTTCTTAATTTAGGAATACCAAACACTTTACACATTTCTTCAAATGTAATTTCAGGATATTCATATTTAATCCACATAGCTTTAGCAGCATCAATTGGTGATCCTCCACCCATTGCAACGATCCAGTCAGGTTCAAATTCTGCCATTTTAGCAGCACCTTTCATAACTGTATCTACTGATGGATCTGGTTCAATCCCTTCAAATAATTCAACTTCCATTCCTGCTTCTTGTAAATAGCCAACAGCACGATCTAAGAAACCATTACGTTTCATTGATCCACCACCAACACATACAATAGCTTTTTTTCCTTCTAATGTTTTAAGTGCTTCTAATGCACCTTTTCCATGATATAAATCTCTTGGTAATGTAAATCTTTGCATTTTTTTTCTTCTCCTTCTTCCGTATATAAAAATGATAGCACTTACAAGTTATTTTTGAAGATACAAAAAAGGCATATTGATATGCCTTTTTCTATATATCAAGTTATTTTTTTCACAAGTTAGTAATATAACTATTCACGATACAGTATAATAGCAATAATGATAATGAAATGTATAAAAGCATATATCACTAAACTTATATTATATAACGTATTCATAATATATCACTCCTATCTTTATTACTTTTTATACCATTAAAATAATAATTAATTATATTCATTAAAAATCCACCTTTAATGTAAAAAACATAAGAGCTGTCATACATCCATCTAGATGAGTAATATTACAACGTACATAATCAATTATCCTAAAAAAACGTACATATAAAGTTGAATACTTTATATATACGTTTTGTTAATACAGTGACTCTAATTTTTTTATTTTAAAAATATTAATTATCAAATGCTCTATCATCAATGACAAATATTGCACTATTTAACAACAAAATCTATGGCAATCTTCCAACCTATGTCTTTGCCTCTGTTACATACTTTTTTAAATACCATGACTATTTTTTCATAATCAATTTGATATTGTATCTTTTATAAACTGTATAAATCTTTGATCCTCTTTAGAAAGTGTATAACCCTTTCTATAAATCAAAAAATCTACATATTTTATACATTTATCTTCACACTTTTTTGTTACCAAATGAAAACGTTTTAATATTTCATCTGGCATTGGAGAAACCCACATATAACTATTTTTTAATTGCATTAATAATTCAAATTGAATACTTCTTTCATAAATATTAATTTCTTTTTTATTTTTTCTTAAATCCATTGCCTCTGGTATAGTAATATCTCCATGCATTAATTCCAGTTGTTCTGTTAAATCACTACCATAAATCTTCTTATTCGCTAATAAATTATCATCTGACATTAAAACTAAATATTCAAATTCAAACAATTCATCATATTCCAATTCCTTTAATTGTAACATATTCAAATAATAATCCTTATCCTTTATAGGAAAACGAATAATACCTAAATTATTATCACCATCATATATTCTTTGAACAGCATCCATAGAATTTGTTTCCCTATAGTTGATTTTTATTTCTTTATCTTGAATATTAGAAGAATTTAAATAATCAGTAAATGCTTTCGATATATAACTGGCTCTAGGTACTGCTAAATCTAAATATATTTTATTAGAATCTTCTTGATACATATTTTCTAAATAATCAACTTCTTGAACTATTTTTTTAGCCTGCATCAAAAACTGTCTACCCTTTTTTGTAGGGATTACCCCCTTATTATGTCTTTCAAATATTTTTATATTAACTTCTTCTTCCATCTCTTTGATTATTTTTGACAAATGAGGCTGATTGATATAAAGATGATTCGCTGCTTTAGAAATAGATTCATATTTTTCTACAGCAATCAAATATTTCAAATGTACAAAATTCATAATATTAACTCCTTTTACATGGTTATTTTATCACAATTTACTATATTTGTGAAAATTTTGACAAATTAAATAAAATTAACATATCTTCCCACTTAAAATATGTTATGATATACATATAAATATATGGTTTTATATATTTTAATATATGAAAGAGGTGTGAAAATGAACAAATTAAAGTCTGAGTATGTTGCATTTATTGATGAAACTGTCAAACGTCATAAAGACAAAAAAGGTCCAATTAAATTAATGCTTCATGATATTCAAAATGAACTCGGCTACATTCCTTTTGAAGCTATGCGAAAGATTGCTGATGCGACAAATGAACCTGTTAGCAGAGTTTATGGTGTTGTTACATTCTATTCACAATTTACAACTGAACCAAAAGGTAAACACGTTATTTCAGTATGTTTAGGAACAGCCTGTTACGTTAATGGTTCTCAAACTATTTTGGATTTGTTATGTCAAATGACAAATTGTGAAGTGAATTCAACTAGTGAAGATGGTCTTTTTTCAATTGATGCAACACGTTGTGTTGGAGCGTGTGGTTTAGCTCCAGTCGTAAGTGTTGATGGTACTGTTTTTGGATGTAGAAAACAGTTAGAAGAATTAAAGATGCTTGTTTTAAATTATAAAAAAGAAGAAGCATAATGAATGATTTATCTTTAACTGTTTTAGAACTTGTTAGAAATAGTATAGAAGCTCATGCTCATCATGTTTTTGTGACAATAAATATTCAATGGGAAGGAATAGATATTGTTATCCAAGATGATGGCAATGGCTTTGAAAATAGTCAAATTATATTTAAGAAACATTATTCTACAAAAAACAATAAAAGAGGTATGGGATTATATCTTTTAAAACAAGAATTAGATAAAAATGGTGGTTATTGTCATGTCAATGATCATACTATTAAAATTCATTATTTAAACAATGAATTTTGTCCCCAAGTTGGTTTATTGGAAGAAACCTGCATAACTCTTTTATTAGAAGATATAGATTTGTATTTGACTTATATTCATAATGATTATCAGTTTTCATTTGATAGTCAAGGTCTAAAACAAATGATGAAATCTAGAGTTTTAAATAATCCAAAAATATTAATGACAATCAAACAATACTTAAAAGGAGGTTTCGTATGAAATCGTTAGAAGATTTACAAAAAATGCGTGATGAACAAGCTAAAAGTATGAAACTTCGCATTGAAAATAATTATCAATATACTATTATTGTTTCTTCTTCAACTCATGCCTTAATGAAAGGCTCAAGAGATACTATTAATACTATCATTGAAGCATTAGCGAAAACGGATAAGATTGTTAAAGTGATGCAAGATGGTCACATCGCACCAAGTGATGTAGATCCAATCGTTGAGGTTTATGATCAAAACGATCAAAAAACAACTTATCAGCAAGTTGATGTTAATCGAGCAAAAGAAATCGTGGAAAGGCATATTCTTCAAGATACAGTTATTGAAGAATATGTTCTAAAATAGGAGGCTAGTATGGAAAGAATACAGGTATTAATTTGCGCTGGTACAGGCTGTACTATCGGAAATTCTGGTGCTTTGATTGAAGAATTTAAAGCCCAGATTAAACACGCTGGATTAGAAAATGAAGTGAGTGTCTTACGTACTGGTTGTTTAGGTTTATGTGGAGTCGGACCTAATATTTCTATTTATCCAGATAATATTATTTATAAATCAGTAAAAGTTGAGGATGTTCAGGAAATCGTATTGGAACATTTCCATAAAGGTCGTCCTGTCACAAGATTGATGCTCAATGAAATTGATGAAGAAACAAAAGAAATTCATGATATAAATCATACATCATTTTATTCTAAACAAAAAAGAATTGCTTTGCACAACTGTGGTGTCATTGATCCAGAAAATATTAAAGAATATATCGGAACTGATGGTTATAAAGCTTTAGCTAAAGTTATTACTGAAATGACACAGCAGGAAGTTGTTGATATTATTAAAGATTCTGGTTTACGTGGTCGTGGTGGTGGTGGTTTTACCACTGGCATGAAATGGCAATTTGCTTTAAATGAACCGGGAAATGAAAAATATGTTATTTGTAATGCTGATGAAGGAGACCCGGGAGCATTTATGGATCGATCTATTCTTGAAGGTAATCCTCATAGTGTCATCGAAGCGATGGCGATTGCAGGTTATGCTATTGGTGCTCAACATGGCTATATCTATATACGTGCAGAATATCCAATTGCTGTTGATCGTTTAAATACGGCAATTGAACAGGCACATGAATTAGGTTTATTAGGCGATCATTTATTTGGAACTGATTTTAGTTTTGATTTAGAGTTACGTTTAGGAGCGGGAGCATTTGTTTGTGGCGAAGAAACAGCTTTAATTCAATCTATTGAAGGTGAACGTGGTATGCCTAATCCTAAACCACCTTTCCCTGCTCATAAGGGTGTTTGGGGTAAACCTACAATTATTAATAATGTAGAAACTTATGCTAATATTGCTCAAATCATTTTAAATGGTGCTGATTGGTTTAAAAATATTGGTAAAGAATCTTCTTCAACTGGAACAAAAGTGTTTGCCTTAGGTGGTAAGATTGTTAATACTGGACTTGTCGAAGTACCAATGGGAACTACATTAAGAGAAGTGATTTATGAAATAGGCGGTGGCTGTCCAAATGGTAAAAAATTCAAAGCCGTACAAACTGGTGGTCCATCTGGTGGTTGTTTAACAGAAGAACAATTAGATACCCCTATCGGTTTTGATGAACTAGTAAAACTTGGTTCTATGATGGGATCAGGTGGAATGATCGTTCTTGATGAAGATAACTGTATGGTTGATGTTGCCAGATTCTATTTAGACTTTATTGTTGATGAATCTTGTGGAAAATGTTCGCCATGTCGTATTGGAACAAAGCGTATGCTTGAATTACTACAAGATATTTGCGATGGTAAAGGAACGTTGGACACACTTGATGAGTTAGAAATGTTAGCACATACAATTAAAGATACTGCTTTATGTGGTTTAGGACAAAGTGCTCCTAATCCTGTTCTTTCTACTTTATCACAATTTAGAGATGAATATATTGCTCATGTTGTTGATAAAAAATGTCCTGCTGGGGTATGTAAGGCATTATTATCTTATGAAATTGATCCAAATAAATGTCGTAAATGTGGTCTTTGTGCAAAACAATGTCCAGCTAATGCGATTTCTGGTCAGCTTGGTAAAGTCCCATATTTTATTGATCAAGATAGATGTATTAAATGTGGTAGCTGTATTTCGGCTTGTCACTTTAATGTTATTTCAAGAAAGTAGGAGGAAAGAAATATGTCAAAGATTAAATTAACGATCAATAATCGTGAAGTAGAAGCTTATGAAGGACAAACAATTTTAGAGGTTGCTAAAAACAATGGCATTCATATTCCTACTTTATGCTATTTGAAAGACTATACTGGTACTGGGGCTTGCCGTGTATGTCAAGTAGAAGTAGAAGGAGCAAGAACATTATGTGCAGCGTGTGTCTATCCCGTAAGAGAAGGACTTGTTATTAAAACAAATAGTAAACGTGCTTTAGATGCCAGAAGACGTGTCGTAGAACTTATTGTTTCTAATCATTCTAAGGATTGTTTATCTTGTATCAGAAATACAAATTGTGAACTTCAAAGATTATGTCAAGAATTAGGAGTTAGAGAAGATGCTTTTGAAGGCGAAAAAACGAAACCAACGTTTGATACTGTTTCACCAGGTGTTGTCAGAAATACTTCTAAATGTATCTTATGTGGTCGCTGTATTGCAGCCTGCAAAAAACATCAAGGTTTAGGAATCTTAGGATTTATGAATAGAGGTTTTAAAACAAAAGTTGGACCTGTTTATGATAAATCTTTAGCAGATGTTAACTGTATGCAATGTGGACAATGTATAAATGTTTGTCCTGTTGGTGCTTTACATGAAAAAGAAGAAGTGCATGATGTTATTGATGCATTAAATGATCCAAAGAAATATGTCGTTGTACAAACTGCACCAGCAGTTAGAGCTGCTTTAGGTGAAGAATTTGGTATGCCAATTGGAACACGTGTCACTGGTAAAATGGTCCATGCTTTAAAACTTGTTGGTTTTGATAAAGTTTATGATACAAATTTTGGTGCTGATTTAACAATTATGGAAGAAGGACATGAATTTTTAGACAGATTGACTCATGATGGTGTTTTGCCAATGATTACATCATGTTCACCAGGATGGATCAATTATGTTGAGCATGAGTATCCAGAAATTTTAGATCATTTATCATCATGTAAGTCACCTCATATGATGCTAGGTGCAATGGTTAAATCATATTTTGCGAAAATCAACAATATTGATCCAAAAGATATTTATGTCGTATCAATTATGCCATGTACAGCAAAAAAAGGTGAAAAGTTAAGACCAGAAAACAAAGTTGATCAATTGCAAGATGTTGATGCAGTTTTAACAACAAGAGAACTTGCTAAATTAATCAAAATGTTCGGTATCAATTTTAAAGACTTAAAAGATGAAGATTTTGATCAAGATTTATTTGGTGAATATACTGGTGCTGGTGTTATTTTTGGTGCATCAGGTGGCGTTATGGAAGCCGCTTTAAGAACAGTTGTTGATGTCGTAACTGGTGAAGATCTCAACCAAATTGAATATCATCAAGTTCGTGGTGAAGTCGGTCTAAAAGAAGCATCACTTCAAGTTGGCGATCAAACTTTAAATATCGCTGTTGTTCATTCAATGACAATGGCTAAACCAATACTTGAAGATATTAAAAATGGCACTTCTAAATATCATTTTATTGAAATTATGGGTTGTCCCGGTGGATGTGTTAACGGTGGAGGTCAACCATATGTCAATGCATTGATACGTAATAGTGGATTTGATTATAAGAGTGCTAGAGCAAAAGCATTATATGATGAAGATATTGCTTTACCTGTTAGAAAATCTCATAAGAATTCGCAAATTCAAAAATTATATAAAGATTTCTTAGAAAAACCTAACAGTGAAAAAGCACACCATTTATTACACACAAAATATACAAAAAAAGATAAATATCAATTTTAGTTATTACTCCTTTGTTTATTTCCCATTTGAAATAAATGAACGAGACAATTATATATCAACTCATTCTTACATCTTGAGTATTCTTAGATGAAAGCGAGGTTAAAACAATCAGCCACGTTTTTGTCGTGGCTGATTTTTATTTAAGGAGAAAATATGGAAACAAGAATAGCAATTATAGGTATTATTATTGAAGATTTAGATTCTGTAGAAGCATTGAATACATTACTTCATAATTATGGTCAATATATCATAGGACGCATGGGCATCCCATATCGTCAAAAACAAGTCAATGTTATTTCTATAGCAATAGATGCCCCACAAGATACGATTAATGCCTTATCTGGAAAAATAGGAAGATTAAAAGGAATTAATTCTAAGACAATTTATTCAAATAAATAGAATATTTATCTAACATTGAAATTTTTTGTAAAGAAAACTCATTTACTATACAAAACATATTATAAGAGGAGAAAAAAATGAAAAAAATATTAAGTTTATTATTAAGTTTAATGATGATTGTAACAATCACAGGATGTTCATCCAATAAAGAAGACGACACTATCAAAATTTTATGTCCAACAGGAGCACCTAGTTTAGCCCTTGTCAGTGTATATGAAGATGTATCCAAAGAAGGAAAAATAGATTTTGTAGATGGCAGTGATCAATTAATAGCAGAGTTATCTAAAGAAGATAGCGAATACAATATTATCGTTGCACCTGTCAATGTTGGAGCAAAACTGCTTTTAACAGATCAGACAGATTTTAAAATGGCAGCCGTGCTTACTTGGGGAAATCTTTATTTAGTAGGAACAAGTGAAAATGCTTTAAATGAAACTGGAGAAATTGCTTTATTTGGTGAAGGTGCTGTACCAGCTATGATTTATAACACTCTTGATCTTGATACTAGTTTAACACCAACATACTATAATAGTGCTACTTTAGTACAACAAGAATTATTATCTTCAAAAGCAAGTGTTGGATTGCTTGCTGAACCGCTAGCAACTGCTACGATTGCTAAAGCAAAAGAAAATGGCTTATCTTTATCAATTATTAAAGATTTACAAGAAGAATATGGTGAAGATGGTTATCCACAAGCAACGATCTTTGTTAAAGAAGGTACAAACTGTGATAATTTATTAGAAAAAATCAATGATTTTACTAATAATGATTATGAAAATTTAGAAGATTATTTAGATAAAGTCGGTGTTGATACATTAGGTTTGCCTAGTAAAGAAATTGTTATTAAAACAATCGAAAGACAAAATTTACATTATAGAGCTATTAATGAATGTCAAGAACAAGTCAGTGAATTTTTAGAATTATATAATATTGACTTTAGTGAAGATATGATGAGATAATGAAAAAAGTATTTCCTTTTATCATATTAATTATTTTATGGCAACTGCTGGCAATGATCGTTAATCGTTCAATCATTGTTCCCTATCCTATTGATGTTTTTAATATAATGATTGAATATAGTTTAGATATTTCATTTTATCAATCAGTTGGGTATACTTTTTTAAGAATTATTGTGGGATTGATATGCAGTAGTTTTATTGGTATAAGCTTTGCTTTTCTAGCATATCATCATAAAAATATTGAAGCATTTCTATCCCCATTAGTTGCCTTTTTTCAAACTATACCACAAATTTCATATATTATTATTTTATTGGTATGGTTTAACAATTTAACAGCTTTGATGATTATCATTATATTGATGTTATTTCCTATTTTTTATGCGAATTGCTTAAATGGTTTAAAAGGAATCAATCAAGATTTAAAAGACGTAATTGTTCTTTATCATCACACTACTTTCTTTAATATAACAAAAGTCTATTTACCTTTAATTAAGCATCATATTAATGCTGCTATTGATACTTGTATTCCATTAAGCATTAAAGTTGCTGTAATGTCAGAAATATTTGTATCATCAACTTATGGTATAGGAAAGCAATTATATTTAGCACGAATCAATATTGATACAGCCGCAATATTTGCTTTAACATTATATATGGTTATCATTATTGAAATACTTTTATTTCTATTTCATTTGTATCAAAGAAAACGAGATAAAATATAAATGGGGCATTTTATAATGTCCCGTTTTTATACTTATGATTTTTTACTATATGACTAATGAATAATTTCTAATATGTCGTCTTCACTTTCAATATCAAATATACTGATTGACAGTATATCGATTGTCTCTATCGTACTGGCTTCTATCTTCTTAATCATCATTTCTGATAGTTGTCCCAGTTTCTTTGTCAATTGTTGAATAATGACTTTTGTTTTTCCTTGCATTTCTCCTTGCATTTGCCCATCTTCAAAGACTTCTTTTGTATAATTCTCCATTGCCTCACACATACTGATCTCCTCCTTGTCCTTTTTCTTCATCGCTTCTTCTATCAGCCAGTTCGTTCCTGTTATCGCTCCTGCTGTG
>Ga0129309_1001153_pt1 | contig 14753 bp, 11 predicted proteins | sample L1105metagenome_FD_94439 | JGI IMG/M metagenome (GOLD analysis project Ga0129309, IMG submission 94439) | Ring-tailed lemur group fecal microbial communities from Wisconsin, USA - L1105 metagenome | ecosystem: Host-associated > Mammals > Digestive system > Large intestine > Fecal | place: USA...
CAAAACAGCCGAAACGCCGTCGCCTCCGACTCTGGTGGTCCAGCCTGCAAAACCGCCTGTTCCGCCGCATTTACTGCATCATTACTCGCTCCTGCTGCTGTACCTTGGACCGGATTTTGTACCTGTATTATTATCTGCCGGCTGCGTTCCGCCGTATGCTGCGTTTAAAACGAGGTTTCCGAAAATGAGCGCCGGTTCCCGTCTTACCAAGACGTTTGAGGAAGCCCTGCGGCTTCCACTGGATTCTCGCACAAAATACATTTTATTCTCGGACTGCCACCGCGGAACCGGCAGCGCGAATGATAATTTCCTAAAAAACGAGCATCTATATCTTGCCGCCCTTAACTATTATTACCAGAAAGGCTTTACCTATCTGGAACTTGGGGACGGGGATGAGCTGTGGGAAAACCGCTCATTGCAAAGCATCAAGGAAATGCACCGGCAGAGCTTTGATTTAGTAGCAAAGTTCTATAAATCCGGACGTTTCTATGCAATATACGGCAATCACGATATGGCTAAAAAAGCTTCCGGATATCCTGCCAAATACTGTCATACCTATTATTGTGAACACTCCCTTGGAGAACGTCCTCTTTTTCCCGGCATCGTCTTCTATCCCGGCATCATTCTCTGTGATTGCCTGAAAAGAAATGATGTCTATCTCACCCACGGCCATCAGTCTAGTCTGTTAAACAGCAGCTTCTGGCGTCTGGCGCGTTTTCTTGTCCGCTATATCTGGAAACCAATTGAAGGTATCGGTGTGCCCGATCCGACCAGTGCCGCTAAAAACAACAAGAAGAAAAAACAGGCCGAACAAATCTTATTCAATTGGGCAAAGCAAAATCATCATATTCTGATTACCGGCCATACCCATCGGCCCATAGCGGGAAGCGCCAGTTCTCCCTATCTGAATACCGGAAGCTGTATCCATCCTTCCGGTATTACCGGAATTGAGATTGAAAACCGCTGTATGACGCTTGTGAAATGGAGCGTCGCTGCCCGCAGTGACCTCTCTCTCTTCGTCTCCCGCGATATTCTGGGAGAAACCGTGTGTGTCGACGAAGTATCTATTTAACCCATATAAACCGGCATTTACTTTATCCCTGTATAATATAAATTGTCATCGGCCTAAAGTCAACCATAAAACACTCTCCTATTTATTTCTGAGCAAGCGCTCTCCTTGACTTTAAACCGGCCACGCACTATAATTAGGTAATGTTAGACCGGGGCGGAGTAAATTCTTGTCTCGTGTTTAAATGCAAATGAAACAAAACCGGAGAAAAAGAGATGAAAAAGAAGGTGAATGATACTCATAACATACGGATTGAGCGAATATGGTCTATGCCAAATAAAAACACCTTTGAAATAGCGCCTATAAAAACTCTGCTTGCTGAAGAAGTTGACTTATCAAAATTATGGATAGACCCTTTTGCAAATCGCAACAAAACCGCAAGCATTACCAATGACCTGAGCGAAGAATATGATACAGATTATCACATGGATGCATTGGACTTTCTAAATATGTTTGATGACGAATCCATTGACGGCGTTCTCTATGACCCGCCATATTCACCGCGCCAAGTCAGCGAATGTTATAACAGCGTTGGCTATAGCGTCACATGGGATACAACCAAAGCCTCTTTTTGGGGAAACCACAAAAGAGAAATTTCCCGTATCGTTAAGCTAGGCGGCAAAGTTATTACATTCGGATGGAACAGCGGCGGTATCGGATACAAATATGGCTTTGAAATACAGCGAATACTGCTTGTTCCTCATGGCGGCTGGCATAATGACACTATCTGTACTGTAGAAATTAAAACTCATGAAGGTAAATGCAAACCAATCGCAACGCCAAAAGGAAAAGAAACAAAGGAGGTTCCCATGCTTACACCGCAAGATAAGCAATTAATTGAAGCACTCCAAGAACAGCCTATTGACTATTGGGATTTTAAGGAAGAAGATACCAAGGAATACACACATGGCATTCATAATTACCCTGCTATGATGGTTTGTCCAATAAGCAGAAATATCATAAAAATGGTGCGGGATATACAGCCGGTAACATCCATTTTTGACCCTTTTTCCGGTTCCGGAACGGTACTTGTTGAAGGAATGCTGAGCGGCATGGATGTGGTTGCAGGTAATGATATCAATCCGCTAGCACTTCTTCTGTGCAAGGCCAAAACAACCAGATTAGACTATACAAAATTAAAGCGCACATGCGAAATCCTGCTAAATACCATACGAAATAGGCTGAGTGTTTATCAAAGCGCATTAGAAAAAGTCGATTCATACATTTCTGAGACACTTGAACTTGATATTGCCGGAAAAAAGGGATGGGGCGACAAAGCGCCATCTTTCTTGGCCAAGTTTTGCGACCTAAACAAACTAGCTATCCAAATACCTGATTTTAAGAACATCGGCTATTGGTTCAGACCTCGCGTTATTTTGGAGCTGGCAATCATCAAATCAGAAATCGAACAGATTCCTGATTCTGATATCAGAGATTATGCATTTGTTGCTTTAAGTGAATCCATACGCCTTGTATCCAACCGTCGAAACGGTGAGTTCAAAATGTTCAGAATGCCTGCCGCAAAAGTACTAAAGTTTAACCCTGATGTTTATGCAGAGTTCTCTGCAATCCTTCTGCGCAATGCAGAAAAAATGAAAGATTTCTGTGACACATTAGACCGGCATTCATTTGAGTCCAAAACAACCGTTTATAGAAACAACGCCTGTACTTTGCAGGATGTTCCGAATAATGCATTTGACTTAATAGTAACTTCTCCTCCATACGGTGACAGCAGAACTACCGTTGCATATGGTGAATACAGCCGGCTTTCATTGCAGTGGATAAATCTTTATAATCTTTCCGAGAAAGAAATTATGAGTGTTGACAAGTCTCTGATGGGCGGCGGCAAATACCGTAACGGTTTTGAATTCACTCTTCAAAGTGAAACGCTGCGATCATCTTTATCAAAAATCAAAGATACTGATATTGAGCGCGCCGGTGATGTGTATAGTTTTTATGAAGATTTAGATGCCTCAATAAAAAGCATTGCCGCAAAAACCAAATCCGGAGGATATCAGTTTTGGGTTGTAGGCAACCGTACTGTAAAAAATGAATTACTGCAAACAGATGTCATCATTACAGAGCTGGCTCCCCAATATGGCTTGGTTCCAATTTATACAATAAATAGAAACATACCAAATAAAGTTATGCCTTCCCGGAATTCGCCTACAAATGAATCAGGAAAGACAAATACAACAATAACAATGGAACATATTGTTATTCTCCGAAAAATATAATCAATGCTCCTCCACTTTTGGACATATATTCAAATTGCGGAGGAGCATCTATTTTATATCAAAACCAAAAGCGCTGGGATCCGCTTGATATTAGGCCCGCACTAAGATAAAAAGCTTCCTAAAGGCAGGCAGCAACCGAAAAATGCCATAAATGATTATTCCGGGGCTCTTTGAGCCACCCCGTCCGAACTTTGCCACGCCGTAATATTCAACACCCAATATTTATGTGCTTACGTAATTTTGATAGTTCAAAATTACGATACCAATCATTTTCACTACCTCCGTTCATGCTTTACAAGCATCTGTCTTGATAAATGACCGAACTGCTTAATCTCATTTTTGTTTACAAATACAAATATTCCTATTGCCGCAACGCTAACGATTGCAATATGCCAGTCTAAAGAAACAAGAATCGCTTGTAATAGCATGATTTCAGCATTGATAAAATATCGTCGTTTATCCACTTCAAAATTCATGTATCTTTTCACGTCAAACAATCTTATTATAGCTATTACAAAATATGCAGTTACCGTTCCAATAATTGCCCCCCAAACTCCAACCACTTTTATACCAAAGAAGTTAACTACAACATTTATAATTGCACACAAAACAGTAGTCCACATATCATTTATAGTTTTTAATAATGCAGCGTATAAAGTTCCAATGAATGCAGAGATAGAAAAGAATACTGCGGCAGACAATAATAGCGGAGTGTAAATCCACGCATCTACAAAATCTTTCCCCACGTAAATTTGCATGAAAGGCTTGATCAACGATGTAAACAGTATACTTGCACCGAATACTACCGTACTGAACAGCATAAAAACTGATCTGTAAAAATGCCTGTCATTCGTGAGTTCTATCTCATGAATTGAAGATAGTGCCCATGCTTGATTAAATACTCCAATCATCACATTAATCAGCGATGGTATCTTTGCCGCCACTGTATAGATACCAAGCACAGATGCTCCAATCATCCATTCTACCATTATTCTATCTGATGAGTGAATAACCCACCATGAAACGTTGCTGAAGATTAGCGGAAACGAGTATTGAAGCATTTGTTTCAGAAGCACTGCATCATACTTTCCTTTTCTAAGGTCATTATGCAATCCGGCATAAAAGAAAGAAACAATTGCGCTAAACCCTACAGCTATGATATTAGCTATCAGGTATCCTTTCACACCTGTGTTCAACACAGTCAGCATAATTATATTCATAACCGCAAGTACTATTGTTTGCAGTATACTGATTATGGCAAATAATTTGTTTCGGTTTTTAACTTTTAGATAGGATTTTCCCACCTCCGTGAAATTTGATTCTATAACATATATTGCAAGATACCATTTCCATTCCGAAACTGGCTGATACAGACCTATAATTGGCGTAATAAGAATGGTAATGATTATAGAAAAGGCGAGCACAACAAACGAAACTTTGGCTACGTCTTCAGGCCGCTCTGTCGATTTCATACCAAATCGTATCAGTGCCTGGTTTATTACAACTGCTGATAAAGGTATAATCAACTGAGAAAAAGTTGTTACCATCTCTGCAATTCCATATTCTGCGGTAGTAAGGTAATTTGTATACAATGGTACTAAGAAAAACAGAATAATTTTCGATCCCAAACTTCCGATTGCGAATATTACAGTATCCTTGATTAAGGACTTGTGTTTTCCATTCATGATGCATTTCTCCATGAGCTTTGTAACGCAGATCTCTTACTTGTACTTAATCTTCCAATAAACGTATAACATCCAGCCCAACATATAATATTTAGCAGCCAGATCTTTTCTTTTGCATCGGCTAATAATATCTTTTCGGCTCAAACAGGCAAATTTACCATAACACACAAATAGCATTGCTTCTTTTCTTAATGTCTTCGAATTCACGGTTCTTCCCTCTCCATTGTTGAGAAATGAATTGGAATTATCCATACCTCCCAAAGGACATAATAACCGTAAATACCTGCCTGACCTAGTAAGACCGCCTTCAAGGTATTCGCATATATATATTATTTCCGGAATATAGACGGTATCATATTTGAAACCAGCGTTATTCCACAAATATCCTTCTCCTAAAAAACGTTCCCCTGGGTACTCTGGGAAAGGAAATTCCTTAAATACCGCAGTATCAATGATTTCACAACAATCTCCTTTTCGGTGGCCGTTTACCCTGAACTCTATATGGTTGGATATTTCGGGTTTTTCCGGAAAGCCTCCGCATATTGAATCGCCCGGGTTTTTCCCTTTCAAGAATGTTAATAGCTTAATGTTCTTAAAACGAAAGTATTCTTTTTTCCTCTCAAGAATTTTTTCAACTGCATCCGGCAATAGCCAATCGTCACTATCAACAATGCAAACCGCTTGACCTCTTATGTATTGGTGCGAGTAATTCAGGGCCGTATGTTTTCCTCCATTTGGCTTCTTGTGGTAATCAATAGCATAGCCTTCATTGACAAAACCTTTAATAACATCCTCAGTACCGTCAGTACTTCCATCGTCGATAATCAACCACTGAAATTCTTTTATCGTCTGATCATTAAGACTGCTATACAATTTGGGTAATAGGCTTGCTCGATTATAAGAGGGCGTAAGTATCGTCAGTCCATATTCGTATTTCATTGCATTATCCACCTAGTTAATTTAAAATCCACCATATAGTTTATACACCAGATACAAAAAACGATATGTGATAAGAATAAGTGAAATTTGAACCACTATGTTTAAAATTATTATATTTTCTTTAATCTCCATCGTTTTGAGCAATTGCGAAAAGAATGTAAAACTAACAAAGCTAAAGAAATATACAAACCTTACCAGCCAAGCGTTGTATATGCTTACCAAGTAAATAAATGCGCCCGTACCGACTATGATAAGATAATCATCATAATGTTCTATACGTTCTCGAAGATCCCTTCGCCTGACCAATCCAATCAGTACAATTATATAATACGGTATTCCTTTAAGAAAAGAATAATTAATATTTTCTTGTACCGAATTACTGCTTTCACTAAAATATTCCAGTATTTTTGACGCAAGTGAAGGAACTGTCGTTCTAAGTAACATAGCAGCCGCTACCATAAACTTGTTAAAAAACAGTCCAATGACCAATAGTATAAAAATATATGGTGCTATACTTTTCCTTCGCTTTTCCGTAGCGACGATAATGTAAATTGGAATCAGGATATATCCTGCTGGATGAAACAAACAGGATAAAGTAACACATAATATAGCTGCCAACCGCGATTTTTGCGAATTATATTCTAATATGAAGACCAAAAATAAGACCGCAAAAGCAGAGGCATAGCATTGCTTAAGAGCAGTTAATGTTCCCAAAAAGTACTGCGTAATGCAAAGAAGATAAAAGACATATGGGTTCGCTTTTTTCGATAAACGATACGCTATCAATGTAATAAACGTAGTAACAAAAGTTGTGATATAAAATAAAGTTTGAATATCTCCACCAGTCAAATGAACAAAGTCCATGACAAAACGGAGGCCGATGCTTGGAGTTGATCGATAGCCATTGAAATTCAAAATGTAATTCTGTCTGTCACTGCCAATAGCAACACTATGAGTGGTAACATATACATTAAATAAAGTAAAAAGACTTGATATTACCAACGCCGTAAATATAGGCATTTTTATGTTATGCCTATACTCAGCATGGCACTCATCCAATTCCATATTAAACGCAATCTGCCTATTATAATGATAATGAACAATCAGACATGATACAATCCATATTGTAGTATATAGAAGAATTCCCGTAAACATTATATCCCCTGCTATCCTCTTGTATTATTTTACCTGTGATATCTTTGAAGCTATAAAATAACGTACTATAAATGAGCAAATTTGCAATATAGTTTAGTATTTACTCAAATAGAAGTATTCCAACCACTTTGACACATTATGAATATCATAATTTCCTTTAACGATATCATCGTAGGTATTTTTCCTTGCCGCGTCTTTTACCTCTATAAGCTTGTCGACCCACAATTCAACGTTATCAACATCAATAAACTCACAGAATTCTGTCAGCTTTGCCTCCACGGGAATTTGATCACTGCATAAAGTAGGTAACCCTGCCGCTTGAGCTTCTATCGCCACAATTCCTAATCCCTCCCAAATTGAAGGAAGAATAAACGCATCCATAGCCTGCAGAACCTGCGGCACATCCGTTCTGAGACCCAACATCTGAATCTCATCAGCTAAATCACTGTCTAAAGCTTCCCGCTCTATTTCGTCTTTTAATTTGCCAACCCCAACCCACAGAAACTTAAATTTTTCTCCCCTATTCTTTAGCTCCTTTAGTATTTGAATAGTCATATGGGGGTTTTTTTCGGGGGAAAGCCTGCCAATTGTGCCGATCACCCACATATTTTCTATTATCTTAAGCTCTTTTCGTACTTTAGTTCTAGCATTTTCATCATAGGTGTATAACGCAGCATCAATTGCATTATTAAAAACCTTCGCCCGCCGCGAATCATGCGCAACTTTTTTCCCGTATCTTGTTACTAGCGCAGTCATGGAGCATCCAAAAAAATGGTCTGCTATATGACGAGTGGGATATGAATACATTCTCCATACAATGGATCTTAAGCTAAGAGGTTCTAGTGTTCCATGACTGTGCGCAACCGTATAGCTGCCGTTTTTTTTCGCAATTTTCAGATAAATAGCTGCCGTACTCCCGATATGTCCATGAACGATCTTATATTCTGGATGTCTCGCGAAGAAATTATTCCACCACCTTACGTATGAGAAGTGATTTACTCCGACATATTGAGGATATCTATATAGTATTCCTCCCAAGGAGAGAATTTCATCATCATAGTCGCAGTGTTCTTCTGTACATACTGCAAAATCAAACTGAACCTTATCTCTGTCTATATGCCTAAATAGATTCATTATCATCGTTTCAGTCCCGGCTCGGTTCATTTTTGTGACTACATGTAATACTCGAACAGGCATATTCAATACTTATTCCCCCTTAACAACCGCTCCCCATGGATCAGTGTTTATATCTTTCCTCATCAACTGCATTTGCATCATACAGATCTTTTTTAATCTGAGAACTGCTAATCTCTGGTGTACGAGGCAGATACAAAACCTCAACGCCTTCCTCTTTCAGATAATCAAACTTACCTTCCCAGTCATCCCCCATGACAAATGTGTCAATCTGATACTCATGCACATCTGTGCGCTTTTGCGCCCATGACTCCTCCGGAATGACTAGATCGACATATCGAATGGCTTCGACAAGAAACTTTCTTTGCTCATAGTTAAAGTAACACTTCTTATGTTTTTCATTCCAATTAAATTTATCAGAAGAAACGGCTACAATCAGATAGTCTCCAAGAGCTTTAGCTCTGCACAGCAAATTAATGTGTCCGTAATGGAGCAAATCAAATGTTCCATATGTAATGACTCTTTTCATTGATTGATCTCCTTTCCAAACCACAACATGCCACTATATTATTTCCCTTGCTATACAGTCAATACATTGTATTGTGGCACTACCATAATAATTAAGAAATTGATTTCTAAAGGCTACTGTGTTTTCTGACTTATCCAATATAGTTTTTCTAATCTTTTCAATCAAATCATCTTCATTATCTGATCCATCCACCCAATCGCGTATATCGAAATACATTCCACGCTTTATAGAATATTTCTCATAGTCATAGCAGAATTGGAGCATTGGTTTTCCAGTAATTGAATAATCAAAAAATACGCTGGAATAGTCAGAGATAAGAATGTCTGCCGCAATCATCAATTCATTCATAGAAGGATATGATGTCATATTACGAACAAAACCGTTCTCATGAATCTCCATCACCGTAGAAACCTCATAGTGAGCACGAAAAAACAGAACATATCTGCTACCAAGTATCCTCTCCCATTTCTTAATATCCATGGGCGGCGCTAAAACCACGCCAAGGTTATCATCCTTCTCATATTCACGGAATGTTGGGCAATAGAGCAGAACAATTTGGTTTTCCTTTATATTCAATTTTTCCCTTATGACCGCTCTCTGCTCTTCTGTGTAATTTGCCAGGATATCGTTCCTTGGTAATCCACTTTTGAGAATTTTCTCTTTGGGAATATTGAAACTTCTTGAGAAAATATCAGTTTCAAATATTCCTTGGGAACAAAAAACATCATATGGGCTATATCCATTATCTTTCCTTCTAAAGGATTCATTAGCTGAAGAAATATCTGACCCCATTTTCTTTATCGGCGTGCCGTGCCATGTGTTGAAATAAAAAGTATGCTTTCCTTTAAATGACAACCCTCGTTCCACACTAGAATTGGTGATCCACACCCTTGCTTTAATAGCTGTGATAAAATAGCGAAGATTATCAGTTTTAATCGTCTCTGCTCCTGGGATTTCATATTTTTCCGGATCGTGCAACGCCCAGACAAGTTTATAATCCTTGAATCGAGAATCATCTTTCATGGCCATAAAAATTTCCTTGGGACTGTCATCATACCTTCTCCCAGCGAAAGAATTAAAAAGAATGAGATGATCATCCGTTCTAACAAAGAGCTTCAAAAAGCTAATGAGAAACGAAAACAGCCTATGATAAATGGCATATATCGTTTTATTATACTTAAGAAGATTTATCAACTTCTGTTTCAATGAATTCCTCCATCGTATTCCGATAGCCTCAACTGCACTTTCGACAACTTCTTATCAAACACATTTCATATACATTTATAGATATCTCGCATTTTCTTAGTAACATATTCATTTCCAAATTGATCTACTTTGTAGCTTCGTGATCCAATGCAGGATGTAATCGCTTTTATCAATGTTCTTCTCACATCATATTCATTGGTTGGATCAAATAAAAAGTCATTTATCAAATCTTTGTTTCCTCTAATATTACTGGCAACGCAAGGCATTCCGCTTGCCATAGCCTCCACAAGACTTATATTCAATCCTTCTCTGTAACTTGGTAGAATGTAGAGGTCACAAGCTCTGTAGAGTTCCGCTACATCTGTCCTAAAGCCCAAGAGATGAAGATGTACACCTAAAGCTTCAGCCGTATTCTTTAGTTCGTCTTTCAAATCACCTCTACCGGCAATCAGGTATTCAACATTTTCCATTCCAGTCAGCGCTTTTATTACTGTCACATGATTCTTGTTCTCATTCAATTCGCCAACCGACAGTATCAGGGTTCTATCCCTCTCTATACCCAGCTCTTTTTCAAGCCTCTGCCTGAGTATCAACCTGTGGAGTACCCCTCTATAGATTGTGTCCAATATCGACTCAACCTTCCGCAAATCAAAGGACCGAAGGACAGCATAGTTAGCATTGATAACCTCAGAATTGTCCGTAGTCAGCGCATTTCTAATCTTCGCAGCTAACACTTCGCTGTCATCAGGCTTGAACAAATATAAGGAATTGGCAACCAAATCAGTATTCCCTTCTATTTCACTGCAGACCGCTGGTATCTTGCAGGCAATTGCTTCCATAAGTGCTACCGGAAGCCCTTCCTGAAATGATGGAGAAACAAACAGGTCGGATGCCTGTATCAATGCACACACATCACTTCTAAAACCTAATAGATGAAGGCTGACGCCTTTTTCTCTTGCCAGAGCTTCCAATTCATCCCTGAGGTCACCCCTGCCGACAATGAAATAATGGACAGATGGATCATTAAGCTTTGCCAAAGCCTCAATCACGATTCTATGATTCTTCCTTGCACTTAGCTCACCAACCGAGAGCAGCATTTTGTCTCCATGTTCTATGCCTAACTCTCTCCTCTTCTTATTTCGGTCTATATATGCGCTGCTAAATTCATTTAAATCAATTCCTACACCTGGCACATAAACTACCTTCTTTGCCTTCATTTTCTTTTGGGCAAGAGCATAGTCTTCTTGATTGATGGTAATTAAAACATCCGTAAAATGGGCACACAACCATTCCACAGGATAATACAACAGCCAGTTCTTCAGCGGCGCCCCCTTGTAAAAATGAAAGCCATGAGCGGTATAAAATACTTTTGTTCCGTTTTTTCGAATTTTTCGGCAGGCAATTCGGGTACACATGGACGCAACAGGAGTATGACAATGCACAATGTCATATTTACTCAGCTCTACAAGCATTCTAATCTGCTTTATTGCATGAAAATTTCTTTTGCACAAAGGAGAACGGGAGGTATCAATTTGATGCACCTTACATCCCCATTTCCGATAGCATTCTGGAACTCGTCCATCATTTTCATTCGCAGCTACCTCGACGATATGGCCTTCATCCAATAGCAATCGAATAAATGACTTAAAAAAGTCCATCGTATTTCCTATTGTTGTTATGTAAAGTATTTTCATACCAATATCCTCAATCTGCATATCTCAAACGTTATGTAGCTCATGCGTTCATCACTGATCATAATTTTCTTATTATCATCTCATTGTATTTCATCATGTAAATACCTTCTGCATATTCGCCAATGTGCTTTTCATTTGCCTTACCCTTGAGGTTATTTAAAATCAATTTCATATGATCGCAGCCACATTCATAAGCATGAGGATAACCTCCGCCAAAGCGCGGATTGACCTCATCAATGTAATATTCACCCTCAATATCGAAGATGTCAATATCAATCTGTCCTCGGTAACCACTTTCCTTTACGAACTTTTCAATGAGTGTGAAGAGCTTTTCATCCTTAAAAGACACTGCTTTGTCCGTCTCTCCGGCTCGCATTTTCAATTTCTTTTTTGTGAAAATAGAAACCACTTCACCAGAAATCATGTCAATGTACACATCTGCCCCAATTTCCTGACCATCAAGAAATTCTTGGATCATCAAGCCTTGGTCATGCACAAAAAGCAATTCAACTGTTTCCTTGTCATATGCCTTAGAAATAGCGATGCTGGCACTTCCACATACAGGTTTCACCAAAACAGGGTATGTAATCTTTTTGGCTTCCACATCCGCATAAAAGGCATCCTTCTCCATATAGGATTTGACGCACTTATAGTGATGTTCCACCAGCCATTCATACATCTGCATCTTATCAAGCGCCATTTCACATAAATCATAAGAAGAACCAATAACTGTCGTTCCAACAGCCTTAAAGTCTTCCGCATGATCCGCCAAAAGAGAAAGCTCCGGATCAATCAGAGATAAAATCCCATCAACCTTTTCCCTTTTACAAATGCCCATAATCACATCAAAATACACGGGCTCGGTTATTTTGGGCACAATATAATATTTATCCGCATCATAAAGCGCCGGAGCAATATTGCTGCAATCTGCAGCAATTACAAGTCCTTTGCCGTCCAGTGCTTTCTTAAAATATTGAATTATCTTATTCCTCGTTCCTGCACTGAGTATTAAAAAATTCAATTCTAGTACCTCATACTTTCCTTGTACTGTTCAATCTGGTAATTATTTATTCCCTGCAACTATTGTCTTCAAACCGTTTTCCTCTCAAAAACTGCCTTAATTGTGCTAAATAGAATTTTGATATCGAGCAAAACACTGAATTTATCTATATATTTGATATCCATCCTCATGCGTTCATCCCATGAAGCTCCACTACGAATGGTAATCTGTACGAGGCCTGTCATTCCCGGACGCATATCAAATCTTTTCTTTGCCCACTCTGGGTAACTCTCATAACCGTTGTAAGGATAGTATGTTACTGGTGGACGTGGACCTACAAGAGCCATATCTCCCTTCATTACGTTAAATACTTGGGGAAGCTCATCAAGACTTGTAGAACGAAGAAATCGCCCTATTTTTGTCACACGAGGATCGTTTTTTCCCTTAATTACAAGTCCTGTTCCCATATGTTCGGCATTAACTACCATTGTTCTGAACTTTATGATCTTAAATGGTTTACCATACAACCCTAATCTTTCCTGCTTGAAGAGAATTGGGCCTTTCGACGTACACTTGATAGCAATTGCAATGAGCAGAAGAAAAGGGCTAATGATGATTGTTCCTATTATGGCCAATATAAAATCCAAAAACCTTTTTATAACAAGGCTGGCTGCTCTCGTAAGCGTTTCTCTCTTCCTTATAGTAGATTCAACCATTATAATACTCCCTCCCGCAGCGTTAAAGCACCTCAACTATACTGCGAAGCATAATTACATCAGAAACAACTTTCGATGCTTTCTATTCCATTCCAACATAAATATTAGTATAATAGTCCCTGTCCTTATCGTACAACTGCTTTTTCAACCTAAACCGCCCCGTATCCAGAACCATTTGGTGACAAATGGGATTATGGTAAATCACGACTGACCCATGGGCTGGAATCTTCGCTATCACGTCCTGAAAAATCTCCGGTGCAAACGGGTTGAAGAAATAGAATGTGTCATAACTTCCATAGTCCGCAAACTTCCGCGCGTCTCCTACCCATACAATCACATCATCTAAGCCTAACCGGTGCATATTCCGTGTACATATGTCAGCTATTCTTCTATTATATTCCACACCCCCGCACTTGGAAAATCCCGGGTGCTCCTTCGCCAATTTCAGGACGAGGCCCTTACCACAACCGATATCTAAAAATGATCGTTCATGACTGAAGTCCAATTCCTTCAAAATTGCCTCGAAATGACTCGGCGGTGTGGAACAGTATGCATACATAACGCCACCCGTAGCAGCAAATGTTGACTTGTCCCGCATGGAAAAATCCATTCCCCGCAAGCGCTCCATAAAAATCCAACGAGATCCATATTTCAGGATACGCCAATATCGCTTACACTTTTTGGTGATATTCATTCTGCTTTTCCTACCTTCATCATCTCTGTCTTTCTCTGAATCTCTTTTCCATGCTCCGGCCACTCCGCTTTGTGGGCTGGACCGCCTTATGAGAAGCTTTCACACTGGTTCTGGTACCGGAAGCGTAACAGCCGCTTTTACTGCTCCGCCGCGCACGCTCTCCGTAGCCATAATAGCCATAAGACTTTTCGTATCCCTTACGTTCTTCGTCCGGGGAAATATATACAAAACCCAGCAGCTTGGCGCCAGCCAGCCGCAGTCGTTCTATACTAATGCCTACGGTGTCGCGATCTGCCACGCCGCTGCGCACCACAATGACAGTACCGGAAGCCAGACTTGAAATCACCGTGGCATCCGTGACTGCAGCAATGGGGGGTGCATCCAGAATAATGTACTTATAGCTGTTTTCCAACAGAGCCATCAGAATCTGCATCGACTCAGAGCCCAGCAACTCGGAGGGATTAGGCGGAATGTTTCCCGCTGTCAGCACATCCAGACCATCCTCCATATGCTGAATGACCTCAGAAAGTTCCCTCATCCCCACAAGTACATCAGACAATCCCGGGGTATTGCAGATACTCAGCTTGGCTGAGGTAGTGGATAGACGCAAGTCGCAGTCCACCAGCAGTACCTTTTCGCCGTTCATGGCAAACACCTTGCCCAAATTGATGGCAGTGGTAGTCTTGCCCTCTCCC
>Ga0129309_1001154_pt1 | contig 14721 bp, 13 predicted proteins | sample L1105metagenome_FD_94439 | JGI IMG/M metagenome (GOLD analysis project Ga0129309, IMG submission 94439) | Ring-tailed lemur group fecal microbial communities from Wisconsin, USA - L1105 metagenome | ecosystem: Host-associated > Mammals > Digestive system > Large intestine > Fecal | place: USA...
AACAGGCAATCGAGGACAGCCTTCAGATGTTAGAGGAAGAATCTGATGAAGAGATGAGAGAACTTGCCAAAGAAGAATTGAATGAATCCAAGGCAAGAGTAGAAGAGTTAGAGAAAGAACTTAAGATCTTACTGCTTCCAAAAGATCCGAACGATGACAAGAACGTTATCGTAGAGATCCGTGCAGGTGCGGGCGGAGATGAGGCAGCGCTTTTTGCGGCTGAGATCTATCGGATGTATCTGCATTATGCAGAAAGCAGACGATGGAAAGTTGAGTTGGTAGAATGCGAAGAGATTGGTATTGGCGGCATGAAGAATGTTACTTTTATGATCAATGGTAACGGTGCATATTCGGTGATGAAGTATGAGTCGGGTGTTCATCGCGTGCAGCGTGTACCGGAGACGGAATCGGGAGGACGTATCCATACCTCTACGATCACGGTCGCAGTCATGCCGGAGGCAGAAGAAGTAGATATCCAGATTGATGAAAAAGATATCCGTATTGATGTTATGCGTGCATCCGGTAACGGCGGACAGTGCGTCAATACTACAGATTCTGCGGTACGCCTGACTCATTATCCGACTGGAATCGTAATTTACAGCCAGACAGAGAAGTCGCAGTTACAGAATAAAGAGAAGGCATTCGCTTTACTCCGTGCGAAATTATATGATATGGAATGTCAGAAGCAGCATGATGCGGAAGCAGAGGCGAGAAAGAGCCAGATTGGTACAGGAGACCGTTCTGAGAAGATTCGTACTTATAACTTCCCGCAGGGACGTGTGACGGATCATAGAATTGGTTTGACGTTGTACAAACTGGATAAGATTATGAATGGGGATATCCAGGAGATTATTGATGCTTGTATTGCGGCGGATCAGGCGGCAAAATTGGCGAATATGAATGAGTAATAGTAATTGATGTCGAGCGGTGTCGAGGTGTTTTCCTTGGCATCGCTTGTGTTATTACATTTGTATTAAAAAGAAAAGGAAATATGTCAATGGGAGAGAAACTAAAGAAATTATTTGCTTACTATAATCCATACAAACCTCTATTCTACAGTGATATGTTCTTCGCTATCCTGGGTGCAGCCGTAACGCTGGTCATCCCCCTGATCGTAAGATATATCACGAATGAAGTTGTATATTTTGCCCCGGAGGATGCCGGAAGATCAATTCTGGTTCTGGGCATTCTTATGATTGCTCTTGTATTGTTAGAGATCTTCTGCAATTTCTACATAGCATATTTTGGACATATCATGGGAGCGAAGATGGAGGCGGATATGCGTAAAGATATCTTCGGACATTACCAGAAGTTAACCTTTGCTTTTTATGATAATCAGAAAGTAGGTCATCTTCTGTCAAGAATTACCAGTGACTTGTTTGATATCAGCGAACTGTTGCATCACGGACCAGAAGATCTGGTCATATCCATTATTAAGATCATAGGTTCATTTATCATCCTGCTAATGGTGAATGTAAAACTTGCGCTTGTGGCATTCGCATTCATCCCGGTTATGGCACTTTTTGCATTCTACTATAATGGCAAGATGAAACTGGCATTCAAGAGAAACCGGGAGAAGATTGCGGATATTAACAGTCAGATAGAGGACAGTCTGTCTGGTATCCGTGTTGTCAAATCATTTGCCAATGAAAACGAAGAGATGAAGAAGTTCAAGGCGGGAAATGATAATTTTGTAGCTGCGAAGAAAGTCAGTTATAAATATATGGGAATCTATAATTCTGGTCTGGGCGCCATGAGTACATTAATCACGGTGGTGGTGTTGTTGGCAGGTGTAAGCATGATGCTGGCTGGAACAGTAGAATTGACTGATTTAATTACGTTTCTTCTATATATTAATAACTTTACCGATCCGGTTAAGAAACTGGTTAGCTTTACAGAACAGTTCCAGAATGGCTATTCCGGATTCGAGAGATTCCTTGAGATATTATCCATTGCGCCGGATATTGCGGACAAGCCGGATGCGGCGTCTGTGGATCAGGTAAAGGGAGAGATTGAGTTCCGGGATGTATGCTTCCAATATGAAGATCAGACAGAGAAGGTGCTGAACCATATTAATCTGAAAGTGAATGCGGGCGATTATATGGCGCTGGTTGGACCGTCAGGGGTTGGGAAGACTACGCTGTGCAGTCTGATCCCCAGATTCTATGAGGTATCATCTGGTTCTATTACGATAGATGGATTGGATATCCGAGACATGAAATTGGATGATCTGCGCAATAATATAGGTATCGTGCAGCAGGATGTATACCTTTTCGCGGGTACGATTATGGATAATATCCGTTATGGAAGACCGGATGCTACCGATGAAGATGTCATCCGCGCGGCGAAGAATGCCAATGCCCATGACTTTATTATGAGTTTCCCGGAGGGATATCATACGGATATCGGACAGCGGGGAGTGAAATTATCCGGAGGTCAGAAGCAGAGACTGTCGATTGCCAGAGTATTTCTTAAGAATCCGCCGATCCTGATTTTCGATGAAGCAACATCTGCGCTGGATAATGAGAGTGAGCAGGTGGTTCAGAAGTCACTGGAAGGCCTGGCAAAAGAGAGGACTACATTCGTTATCGCACACCGGCTTACGACGATTCAGAATGCGCAGAAGATCTTGGTTCTGACAGAAGAAGGAATTGCGGAAGAAGGAACGCATGAGGAATTATTACAGAAGAAGGGAATCTACGAGTCGCTTTATCATAGGAACTTCGGACATGCATAGAGATGATGCGTGCTGTATATACAAAAGAGACAGCAATGTAGGTATAAGTCACAGGGGAATCTGCAAAGGGGAGAAAATCAGAATATAATGATTGTGAATTAGATAAATGTATGGAGAAAATAAGGGGGAGAATAGGCATGAATCCGAGAAAAAGAATGATGGCTTCCATGCTCATCATAATGGTGGTCTGCATGATGTGCGTTACTTCCGTTCTTGCGGAAGAGGTGCAGACGGAGGAAACTCAAGGAAAGAAAAAAGTAAAGATATTATTTACGCATGATATGCATTCCCACATGGATGCGTATAAGGCGGTAAAGAAGAAGTCTGATTCGTCTGACAAAGAGAAGAGGACAGTTATGATAGGCGGTTTTGGGAAACTAAAAACGCTGATTGATGAGAAGAAAGCAGAGAATCCTGCGACGTTTTTGTTTGATGGCGGTGATTTTTCTATGGGTACGCTGTATCAGACCATCTATGAGACGGAAGCAGCAGAACTGACAATGCTGGGACGCCTGGGGTATGATGCTGTGACATTTGGGAATCACGAGTTCGATTATCGCAGTGACGGTGTAAGCAATATGCTCCATGCTGTAATAGAGAATGCAAAAGAAGATGCGTCGTTTAAACTGCCAGCTTTTGTCAGTGCGAATATTGACTGGGATAAGAATACTTCTGAAGATAATAAGAAAATTCGGGATGCGCTCGAAGACTATGGAAGTACGCCATATGTGGTCGTGGAGCATGGCGGAGTGCGAATCGGAGTGTATGGCGTTCTGGGCGAGGACGCAGATGCTTGTGCGCCGGAAAGTGGATTGACGTTTGAAGACATTGTGGATACTTCTAAAGAAGTAGTGGAAAAGTTAGAGAAAGAGCAAGTGGATATGATCGTCTGCCTTTCCCACAGTGGAACGAATGAAGATGTAGAACATTCGGAGGATGAACTCCTGGCAAAAGAGGTGCCAGAGATAGATGTAATTGTAAGTGGCCACACCCATACCACATTAGATGAAGCAATTCAGTATGGGGATACGTATATTGTGTCGGCAGGTTCTTGTTGTAAGAATCTGGGCGAACTGAACCTGACACAGAAGGATGACGGGTGCTGGGAACTGGATGAGTATACTTTGAATCATCTGGATGAGGATGTGCCAGAGGATGAGGCGGTTCTTGCAGAATTAGAGAGATATAAGAAACTGGTGGATGAAGAATATCTGTCTGAATTCGGCTATACTTTTGATCAGGTTCTGGCAGAAAATGGTGTGGAGTTCACGCAGAAAGATGATTTTGCAGAAGAACTCGAGGAAGATCCATTGGGAAGCATTATCGCAGATTCTTATGTATATGCAGTGCAGCAGGCAGAAGGAGACGATTATGAAAAAGTGGATGTCACAATCTCGCCATCAGGTGCCATCCGTGATACTTTCCAGAAAGGAACGCTTACGGTGTCGGATGCATTTAACGTAAGTTCTCTTGGAATCGGTGCTGACCGTATTCCTGGATATCCTTTAGTAAGTGTATATCTGACCGGAAGGGAACTGAAGACGGCAGCAGAGATTGACGTCTCTGTCTCACCGATGATGACAGCAGCCCAACTCTATCCAAGTGGGCTTCGCTGGACGTATAACCCGAACCGGATGATCCTGAATCGGGTAACACAGGTGGAACTTGTTCAGAATGTGCCATATGTACAGGAGAAACAGACAGAAGAGATCCGGGACGACCAGATGTACCGTGTGGTTGCAGGACTCTATTCGGCACAGATGCTGGGTGCAGTTGAGGATAAATCAATGGGGCTTTTAAAGATTACGCCGAAGGATAAAGAGGGCAATGAGATTACGGATTTTGAACAATACATTATTCATGATCAGAATGGGGCGGAACTAAAAGAATGGTATGCGCTTGCTTCCTATTTGGAATCATTCAATCAGAATGAGGAGGGAATCTCTCAGATCCCTTCTTATTACGGAGAAAAGGAAGGAAGAAAACTGGAAGATGACAGTAAGAATCTGGGTAATCTGGTGAAGCATCCGAATAGATTCGCATTTATGATCTACGGTGTGATCCTGATGATAATCCTTATTGTGGTGTTTCTTATAAGATTTATCACAAAAAGAGGAAAAAAGAAGAAAAATATGCTATACTAGGAAACGTCCAATTATAAGTAGAGAAAAAAGCGCAATAAAAAGAAGGGAAATTATGGAAGAAATACAATTTAAAAGAGCAGAATTAGAAGATAAAGAGACTATATCCCATTATTTTAAACATCATACCAGTAGAAGCTGTGAGAGGACATTTGCTAATGTATATCTGTGGTCCAGACAGTATCCGGTGAAATGGGCAATCGTAGAGGATGCTTTGGTGTTCAAAAGTGAGGATGAGACTCATCTGGCATTTGCTTATCCGGCAGGAGAGAAAGAGAGCGTGAAGCGGGCGCTGGAAGTTCTGATGGAATATAGTAAAGTGCGGGGGGTTCCGTTTAGGATGTATAATGTGACTCCGGATAATTTCGCGCAGTTAGAGGAATGGTATCCGGGAAGATTCCAGATTGAATATGACAGGGACAGCGCAGACTATGTATATGAATCTGAGAAACTTGCAACCCTGTCAGGCAAGAAACTCCACGGTAAGAGGAATCATATTAATAAGTTCAAGTCAATGTATGAGGGCAGATGGTCTTATGAAAGCGTAACAAAAGATAATGTGGAAGAGTGTTTCCAGATGGCGCTTAAGTGGAGGAATGAGAATGGCTGTGAGGATGATCCGGAGAAACGAGGAGAGATCTGTGTAACGATGAATTCTTTAAGGCTGTTTGAAGAATTGGAATTAACAGGCGGAATTCTTCGGATTGACGGCGAGGTAGTAGCATTTACATTGGGTGAGCCGATCTGTTCGGATACATTCGTTGTCCATATCGAGAAGGCATATGCAGATATACAAGGTGCGTATCCAATGATCAACCAGCAGTTTGTAGAGCATGAATGCCAGAATTACCAGTATGTGAACAGAGAAGAAGATACTGGTGCTGAAGGCTTAAGAAAGGCAAAATTATCCTATCGCCCCGTTTTCATGGTAGAAAAGGGAGATGTATCAGAGATTAAAAATAGATGATAGATAAACGAACAGAATAAAAAGGAGAAGGAGAGAAGAAAATGATAGCAGAAAAGATGAAAAATATGGTAGCAAATAGTTCAGCAATCCGTGCGATGTTCGAAGAGGGCAACCGTCTTGCAAGCATCTATGGTCCTGAGAATGTATTCGACTTCAGCCTTGGCAATCCGAATGTTCCGGCACCGGAGGCAGTAAAGAAGGCAATCCTGGAATTATTAGATGAGAGTGACCCGGTAGTGCTTCACGGTTATACCAATAGCAACTCTGGTTATGCTGATGTCAGAGAAGCAGTTGCGAATTCTCTGAATGAGCGTTTTGGAACCAAGTTCGAGGGAAAGAACATTGCAATGACGGTTGGTGCGGCAGGTGGACTGAATGTGATCCTGAAGACCTTGATCAATCCGGGAGATGAAGTTATTGCGTTTGCGCCGTATTTTGGCGAGTATCGTTCTTATACGAATAACTATGACGGTGTCCTGGTTGAAATCTCTCCGAACACAGTGGATTTCCAGCCGAAATTAGATGAATTCGAGCAGAAGATTACTCCGAAGACAAAAGCAGTTATCGTGAATACACCGAACAATCCGACTGGTGTTGTATATTCCGAAGAGACTATTTTGAAACTGGCAGCGATTATGGAAGCAAAACAGAAGGAATATGGAACAGATATCTACCTGATCTCTGATGAGCCGTACCGTGAACTGGTATATGATGGAGTAGAGGTTCCTTATCTGACAAAATATTATGACAATACAATCGTAGGCTATTCTTACAGCAAGTCCCTGTCACTTCCGGGAGAGCGTATCGGATATCTGGTAATCCCGGATGAAGTGAAGGATAGTGCGGACGTACAGTCAGCAGCCAATGTTGCAACACGTATCTTGGGATTTGTAAATGCTCCGACTCTGCAGCAGAAAGTGGTTGCAAAGTGCCTGAATGAGAAGACGGATATCTCTTTCTATGACAGAAACAGAGAGACTTTATATAATGGATTGACGGAATGTGGATTCGAGTGCATTAAGCCGGAAGGCGCATTCTATCTCTTCGTAAAGTCTCCGATCGCAGACGAGAAAGAATTCTGTGCGGCAGCGAAAAAGTATAATATCTTAATCGTGCCTGGAAGTTCATTCGCTTGTCCGGGCTATGTAAGGCTTGCATACTGCGTATCTTATGAGACGATTGTGAATTCACTTCCGAAGTTCAAAGAACTTTCAAAGGAGTATTTCTAATATTTAATACATAGCATACAATGAAAATACTTCATGTAAAGATGTTTGGTTAATATTACGAAGAGGACAAGATCATGAAAGCATTTGAGAAAAATATTCGAAAAGTAGAACCCTATGTGCCGGGCGAACAGCCACAGCACAAAGTAATCAAATTAAACACCAATGAGAATCCTTATCCGCCAGCGCCTGGGGTTACCAGAGCGCTGGAAGAGATGGATACTGACCGGCTGCGTCTCTATCCGGACCCAACGGCAGGACCGCTGGTAGAGGAACTTGCAAGATTCTACCATGTGAATCCGGATCAGGTCTTTGTAGGCGTTGGCTCAGATGATGTGCTGTCCATGTGCTTTCTGACCTTCTTTAATTCCGAGAAGCCGATCTATTTCCCGGATATCACATATTCTTTTTATAAGGTATGGGCGGATCTCTATCGGATACCGTATGAATGTCAGAAACTGGATGAGAACTTCCGGATTGTGAAAGAAGATTATTATAAGGAGAATGGAGGAGTTATCTTCCCGAATCCTAATGCGCCGACAGCAATCTATGAAGAATTAGACGTAGTGGAGGATATTATTGCCCATAATCAGGATGTGATCGTGATTGTGGATGAGGCATATGTGGACTTCGCAGGTCGCTCTGTACTTGAGTTGATCGACAAGTATGAGAACCTGATTGTCGTACAGACCTTCTCTAAGGCTCGTTCGATGGCAGGAATGCGTATCGGCTATGCAATTAGTAATCCGATGCTGATTAAGTATCTGAATGACGCAAAATATTCCTTTAATTCTTATACGATGAATCAGACTTCGCTGATCTGTGGTGTAGAGGCTGTAAAGGATAGAGCATATTTTGAGGCAGCAGTCCATAAGATTATTGAGACGAGAGAATGGGCGAAGGGAGAACTTGCAAAACTTGGATTCCACTATCTGGATTCCAGTGCGAATTTTATCTTTGCTATGCACCCCAAGTATGATGCCAAAGAATTATTCGAGGCATTGAAAGCGAATAACATCTATGTCCGTTACTGGGGAAGCGAAAGAATCGAGCAGTATATGCGGATTACCATCGGGACAAGAGAAGAGATGGAAGCACTGTTCGATTTCCTGAGAAAGTATATGAACCGGTAAGATTCGGATGTAGTTTGCATGATAAGACGCTTTTATGTGAATATCAAAAAGTATAAATAAAAAGGAGAATTCTATGACAGAAACTTTAGTGCAGGGTATCATTGATGCCCTGGGTGGAAGTGTTGGAAAGGAAGCAATTGTATTTATCATATCCATGATCCCAATTCTGGAATTAAGAGGCGCCCTGCTGGTTGCGGGTCCGCTGCTTGGAGTTCCGGTGTCGACAGCGATTCCGCTTTGTATTATTGGAAATATTATTCCGGTGCCATTCATTTTACTTTTGATTACACCAATCTTTAATTGGATGAAAGGGACGAAGCATCTGAAACCGATGGTGGATAAGTTAGAAGCGAAGGCAATGAGCAAGAGTGACCAGATCGAGAAATATGAGTTTTGGGGATTAGTACTCTTCGTAGGAATTCCGCTTCCGGGAACGGGAGCATGGACCGGTTCGCTGATTGCGGCATTGCTTGGCGTGAAGTTCAAGAAAGCCTTCCCGGCAGTGATACTGGGAATCTGCATGGCAACTGTGATCATGTGGTTTATCTCTTATGTACTTCTGGGCGGGGTGCATGTGCTGGGATAAAAATAAGAAATCAGATAAAGCGACTCCCCAGAGGTCTATAATAGCGAACAGCCTCTGGGGAGTCTTCTATACTATACAATAAACAAAGAGGATGACTAATTAATGATTTGCAAAAACGACATTCCCGCGCACAACAGCGAATCCATCTTTTTCCTTCTTATATCCATCTAACACATCTTTAGACCGTACAGCCTTCACAATAGAAGCAACCTGCACACCGATCACATACGCAATATATCCAAAAAACAACACAGCCGTTAATCCTAACAAACTACTCATAATCCATTCCTCCAAGAATTTTGTTAAATAATTATCTATTATGCTTATTATTGTACTAGTATACCGGTCTCCCGTAAATAGACAAATTGACAAAAAAATAACAAATTATTTCCAGAAACTGTCCAAACTGCCCACTTGTCAAACACTCTCCTGAGCACATTAGTCGTAGTTAGCAATTAGTTCGCCGCAATGTTGCCCCGTTTGTGTGAGATATATTGCTGCTCAGAACTGCGTCCCCTGGTCAAAACGTAAACTGCAACATGATCCTGCGTCCCCCCTTTAAAAATCTTTTGTTATGTGGTAAAATATGTAGAAATATTGAGATTAAGATAAGGAGTTAGAAGTATGGAAAAATTATATGACGTTACTGCAATGGGCGAAATGTTAATCGACTTTACACTGAATGGACAGAGCGACCAGGGCAACAACCTGTTCGAAGCATGCCCGGGAGGCGCACCATGTAATGTACTTGCAATGCTGAACAAACTTGGAAGAAAGACTGCATTCATCGGCAAGGTAGGAGAAGACCAGTTCGGACGCCTGTTAAAAGGCACGATTGAAGAGTTGGGAATCGAAGCCAAAGGTCTGATCCTGGACAAGGATATTCATACAACCCTTGCTTTCGTACATACATTCCCGGATGGAGACAGAGAGTTTTCATTCTACCGTAAGCCGGGAGCGGATATGATGTTATCTGAAGCAGAGGTTGATCTGGATCTGATTCGTCAGTCTAAAGTATTCCATTTTGGAACTCTGTCTATGACCGACGAACCGGTAAGAACGGCAACGAAGAAAGCACTTGAAGTGGCAAAAGAAGCAGGATGCCTGATTACATTTGATCCAAACTTACGTCCGCCACTCTGGGAGTCTCTTGACGAGGCGAAGAAGCAGATGGAATATGGTTTCCAGTACTGTGATGTTCTGAAGATTTCCGACAATGAGATTCAGTTTGTATCCGGAATGGAAGATTATGATGACGGTATCCACTATCTTCAGGAGAAATACAACATTCCGTTGATTTTCCTGACCATGGGTAAGGATGGAAGCCGTGCATATTATAAAGACCTGCGAGTAGAGCGTAAAGGATTCAAGGTAAAAGCCATTGAGACAACAGGTGCCGGAGATACATTCTGTGGATGCTCCATTCACGGAGTACTGACACATGGCTTAGAGAACCTCACAGAGGAGATTCTGGGGGATATCCTGACATATGCCAATGCAGGTGCAGCATTGATCACCATGAAGAAAGGTGCAATCCGCTCTATGCCGGATCCGGAGAATATTACGAAATTATTAGAGGAATAATAAGACTATGAGATTACGCAGAATGCTGGCCATATGGGCAGCGAAGATCACAGAAAAGGTCAGTGTCCATATATTTCACCGTCAGGGAGTTACATGGGCAGGTAAAATTGCATTAAAGATCTGCCCATCTATATTGAAGGAACTTGCAGGACAGGTGAAGAATGATATATTCATTGTATGCGGAACCAATGGGAAGACCACCACGAATAATATGCTCTGTGCAGCAATTGAAGCAGAGGGCTATAAAGTAATTTGTAACCATACAGGGTCGAATATGCTGAACGGAGTAGTGGCAGCATTCGCTCTGGGAGCCGGACTCGGTGGGAACCTGAAAGCAGACTATGCCTGCATTGAGATTGATGAGGCGTCTACCAGAAGGGTATTTCCACATTTTAAACCGGATTATATGGTGCTTACGAATCTGTTTCGGGATCAGTTGGACCGGTATGGTGAGATTGATATCACCATGAATATCCTGAAGGAAGTGATGCAGTCGGCTCCTGCTATGAAGGTTATCGTGAATGGGGACGACGCATTGTCAGCATATCTGGCTATGGACAGTGGTAATCCATATGTAACTTATGGAATCAGTGAAAAAGTACTGGATGATAAAGATTCCCACGAGATACGAGAGGGAAGATTCTGTAAATGCTGCGGCGCTCCTCTTCACTATAATTTCTATCATTATAGCCAGTTGGGAGATTATGCATGTACCGGATGTGATTTTAAGCGACCTGAGATTCTGTTTGATGGTTCCGAGATTGAAGTTGGCGATCAGCTGGCATTTACGGTAGAGGGAAGAAGGATTCGGGCGAATTATAAAGGGTTCTATAATATCTATAACATTCTGGCGGCGTATACGGCTGTTAGAAGTGGCGGGATTCCAGTAGAACATTTTAACGATATGCTTGCGAAGTTCAACCCTGAGAATGGGCGTATGGAGCAGTTCTGCATTAAGGATACGAAGATTGTGCTGAATCTTGCCAAGAATCCGGCGGGATTCAATCAGAATATCTCTGCGGTCATGCAGGACGAGACGTTGAAGGATATTATCACTGTGATCAATGACAATGCGCAGGATGGTACGGATGTCTCCTGGCTGTGGGATGTGGATTTCGACCGGTTTAAAGAGGCGAATGTAGGCTCTATTACGGTCAGTGGAATCCGGTGTCATGATATGGGGCTTCGTATGAAATATGTGGACATCCCTTCCATGCTGGAGGCTGATGTGGAGAAAGCAATCTGTGAGCGTGTGGAGAATGGATGTGGCAATCTCTATGTACTTGTGAACTATACGGCTCTGTTCAGTACCAGGAATGTATTAAAGAGATTGGAGGAGAATCGGTAATGGAAACTACGGATATGAAGATTACGATTGGCCACCTCTATCCCGATCTTCTGAATCTGTACGGCGATCGCGGCAATATTGCGTGCATGATGCAGCGCTGCATCTGGCGCGGTATTGCGGCAGATACGATTGAATTCAATACTGGAGATGAGATTGATTTCTCCAAGTTGGATATTGTACTATTAGGCGGTGGTTCAGACCGGGAGCAGGCAATTGTATGCCGCAATCTCCTGGAGATACAAGAGCAGTTTAAAGAATATGTAGAAAATAATGGCGTAGTGATCGCGGTCTGCGGAGGATACCAGCTTCTGGGTAAATACTATAAGACAGATGCCGGCATGATCGAAGGCTTGAGTCTGGTAGATATCTATACAGAGCAGGAAGAAGGCAGACTGATTGATAATATCGTTCTAAAAAGTGATCTGGTAGATATGCCAGTGGTAGGCTTCGAGAATCACGGAGGAAGGACTTATCTGAATGGCAATCAGCCTTTTGGCAAGGTATTGTATGGTTCAGGCAACGATGGTAAGAGCGGATATGAAGGTGTGGTCTATAAGAATGTGATCGGAACCTATCTGCACGGACCTCTCCTTCCGAAGAATCCACAAGTGTGTGATTATCTGATTCAGAAAGCGCTGGAGAGAAAATACGGTCCGGTTCAGTTAGGTCCCTTAGATGACCGCCAGGAAAATGCGGCAAATGAATATATTTATCGAAGATTTGTAAAAGAATAAAGAAATAGAACAGGCAGTCGTTACCGATGTGCCTGTTCTTTATCGCCTAATTCCAGAAGATGCGCAATTCTCAGCAGATCTTTCTGCGAGTCAGGTGCAAGGTGCATATAGATTGATGCAAGACGCTTCAGGTCAGAAGGGGTCTTGGAATCGCAAGGCTCAATCGTGATATCAAAAGTAGGATCGCCGCTAAGAAGGTAATCTACGCTTACATGGAACAGACGGGCGAGTGCCAATAATTTTTCATAGGAGGGCTGACGTTGTTTGGTCTCATAACCGGCAACGGTTGATCGGGAGACGTTTAGATATTGGGCGACGTCTTCCTGCGTCATTTTGTTTTTTTCGCGCAACTCTTTTAATCTCTCGGCAAACCCTAATTCCATAGCACTTATCCTCCTTAGTTAGTTTTGGTATATTTTACCAATTGTGGCGATTAAGAACATGAAAAGTGCTGATATTCAACTTGTAGTGGCACTTTGGAACAGTAAAAAAAGGGTAGAAAGGAAGTATGCAGATGAGACAGGATCGATTTAAGATGGAACGGGAAGGACTTGTAGAGGAAGGACAGGAAGTTGAGATCAGTGAAAGGAGTGCCGTTACGGGACAATATACTTATCTGGTGGAGCCGTCCATTGCGATGTCTGGTATCTACAGAACCAGCCAGAGAATCAAAGCGCGTAAGGGAATCATCCGAAAGATCGAAAAGACGGATAAGGGATTCTATCTGCTGGTGGAGACGGAAGAATAGTAAGTGTTAGCCGTTGACACCGAAGAGAAAAGCACCTATAATTTAAGACGAAGCATAAAATAAAAGCGAGAGGAACTGGATAGATGATAATTGCGAAGAATGATGAAGTGAAAAGAAGTAAGATCTGGAGGATTGTTACAACTGTTTCATCTGTCCTGATTATAATCATAGCGATATATCTTTTGACGAAGTTATTTATGACGAATCCATTGGAAGGTAACTGGACGGATGAGGACGGGAATCTGAGTATTTCGATCGGCCGTAATGGTACGGCGACGGTAACGCTTCCGGAGGTGGGAGAAGCAGCAGAGGTTGCTGTTCCTATGAATTATACTCTGGATAGGGATGCCAAGACGATCACGATTACAGCGAAAGATACGGATTTTCAGAGCATGGCAGAGGAGTCGGACGGACAGTATACGGAAGGGGCGCTTAAGAATGCTCTTGATTCTGTGATCACGACATTCGATTATAGTGTGGATCAGGAACAGTTGACGCTTACGGAACGTGAATATGGCGAACAGATGATATTAATAAAAGAGTAATAAAGAACACCCCTCTATCGAAGCAAGGTGACGGATAGAGGGGATTTTTATCTTGGAAATGATATTCAATGTGCATGAAGAGAGGAGAGGTAAAACGATGTGGAGAGATGAGACGAAGAAGATTCAGATAGGTAATGTATGGATCGGAGGAGGAAACCCGGTTGCGATTCAGTCTATGACTAACACGAAGACAGAAGATGTTGATGCAACAGTGGCACAGATACTGGAACTTGAGAAAGCGGGATGTGAGATTATAAGATGTGCAGTTCCGACCATGGAGGCTGCCTTGGCTTTGGCAAAGATCAAAGAGAGGATTCATATTCCGTTGGTGGCAGATATTCATTTTGACTACCGGCTGGCGATTGCGGCGATTGAGAACGGGGCAGATAAGATCCGGATCAATCCGGGAAATATCGGAGATGAGAGCCGCGTACAAGCAGTGGTGGATAAAGCGAAAGAATATCAGGTGCCGATCCGGGTGGGAGTGAACAGCGGATCTTTAGAGAAGCCTCTGGTAGAGCGATATGGCGGCGTGACAGCAGAAGGGTTAGTGGAGAGCGCTTTGGATAAGGTACACATGATCGAACGGATGGGCTATGATAATCTGGTGGTAAGTATTAAGTCTTCGGATGTTATGATGTGTGTAAGAGCGCATGAATTAATCGCTAAGGAATGTCCATATCCGTTACATGTGGGTATTACGGAGTCAGGTACATTGCTGGCAGGGAATATCAAGTCATCAATCGGGTTGGGCTTAATCTTGAATCAGGGAATTGGTGATACGATCCGCGTGTCACTGACTGGCGAACCGGTAGAAGAGATCAAATCTGCCAAATTAATTCTTAAGACACTGGGGTTAAGAAAAGGCGGAATTGAAGTAGTATCCTGCCCGACTTGTGGAAGAACGAAGATCGATCTGATCGGGCTTGCGAATCAGGTAGAGCAGATGGTGGCAGATATTCCGTTGGATAT